>MDTB01088855.1_pt1 | contig 14034 bp, 14 predicted proteins | sample 811161 | NCBI WGS metagenome assembly MDTB01 (sample SAMN05326650, study PRJNA326480) | marine metagenome | isolation source: seawater | place: Mediterranean Sea | collected 2009
ATTAAAAATTGGTAAAGAGGCCTCTAAATTTGTTCTGAAATGTCATACATATAAAAATAGGGTTGAACAAATTTTAAAAGATATCGAAGAATAGTTAATCCTATTGTAAATATATTAACATACCTAACTCATTCTATCTTATAACAACCGAGTGGATGGTAAATTTAATTTAAAATTAAGTTTAAAGAAAATCATAGATCTAAAAAAAAAATAATTTACGATTTAAAGTTATGAAAAAATCAAAATTTTTATTAATACCAAAATCAAATAACTTTAAAGATTTTATTACCTTACAGGATATTGACAATGAAATAAGAAAGAACGATCACAATTGTATAAACTTAATTGGGCCTGTCAGTGATGAAAATTTAAGCTATTTACTGAATTAAAAGAAATTTTACTTTGTATTTAGGGTAGACAAAGGAAAACCAGAAAAAACAGATAAAAACATAAGATTTATTTCATGGTTAACTGATATTTCAAATTCTAAGGAATTAGAAAATTTTAATGAAAACGATATTATTTATACCCTTAAAAATAGTAAAATTAAATCAAAAAAAATAAAATAAAGCACCTAATTCACGCAGCTAATATTTTTTCAAAAATTAAAACAGTCTCTGATTGCAAATTATTTTTTGGTAACTCTAAATTTCAGGAAGTTGATATTTCTATTGTAAGTAATTTTTGTAGATATGAATTATATAATGGAAATAAAAAAATAATATCCGATTCACTTAAAAAAGATATGAATATTAATAAGCTTTTTCATCAACTTATTAAATCTCTGAAGAAGAAATACAAAGTAAATGTATTTGGAACAATGGATAATTCGAAAGTCTTTAACGACAATTTGATTACTTATAAAGGTGAAGTTTACAATCTAAATTATTTTTTTGAAATTTTTAGAAACTCTAAGTTTAACTTAATATTTGATGAAGATAATTTAAATTTTAATAGTAACTTTTTCAATATACTTTTAGTTGGAGGCACTCTAGTTTTAAATAAAAAAATAAAAAATTGGACTAAAAAATATTTTGAGTCAGATGAAGAAATAACCGATTTTTGTATTTCTTATGATAATACAAACTTTTCAGTCAAAAATATCTGAATTTTATGATGACTTTAAAAAAAGATTAATGCTTGGCAAAAAAGCTTCTATTTTAGTGAATAATAATCATACTTACAAAAATAGAGTTAAACAAATTTTAAAAGATTTAATAAGATAAATAATTTATATATTAAGGGTAATGAGTTTGTATCATTTTACGAATCTTTATAATAAACTCTAAATGAGAATAGATTATTATTTGTAAATAAAGAAAGAAATTTTTATATGATTAAAGATAGTTTATTAACCTTTGAAAAAATTTTACTTTCAAATCCACTTATGGCCACAGTAAAACTTGCTAGGTTCAAATTTGTATCTAAAATGTTAGATAAAAATGATAGAATAATTGATGTTGGTTGTGGCGGTGGACTTTCAACTTTCTATTATTCAAATTTTTGTAGTAAAGCTTTAGGAATTGATAATGATTCTAGAAGAAAAAAGGAATGGTGTTCTCATAAGAGTAAAAAGCTTGAGTTCATTCATTTAGATGCCAAAAGCTTAAATAAAATTAAATTTGATGCTAACTGCATAATTAATGTTGATTTCATTGAACATATCAGTAAAAAAGAAGGCATTAATTTTATAAAAGATTGCAAACGCTATCTTGAGAATCAAGCAAATAACAGAAGTAAAATGCTAATTATTGGAACTCCTTCATACTACTCAAAAAAATATAGAGCAAAGCATAATCTTACACACCACAAATATGAGTATAAACCTGACGAGTTATATAACATTTGTAAAAAACACTTCTCCAGAGTCCTTAAATTTTCAATGAATGATGAAATTGTTCATACTGGATTTGATAAACTGGGATGGTTTTTTTTTCTAATTTGTATTAAATAATGTAAAATTTTGATTTAGCGTTAAATCATATTTATATGTTCACTTTTTCTCTGATTGTCAGGATTTTTTAACTTATGTAACAATCTATTCATAGGATGAAATCTGCATCCGGCAGGACAATTTTTTAAATCAAGTGATTTTGATAACTTTACGATTTTTTTTTCAAGTTCATCAAAATTTGTATCTAAAGTTCCAACATTAATATGATGTGGGCCACATCCTGTAATATCACCATTCTCATAAACATTTATGCCGAAATATCCAGCATAGCATCTGTCATAAGGAAGTACGTTATAACCAACATTTTCAGATTCAAATTGGTGTTCTCTAAAAAAAATTTTAAAATTTGCATTTTCTAATTCTCTTATATTTTTGACCTCATCATCAATTTGAAGTTTAGTTAAAGTGTTTTTCTCAATTTTCTCATGAACACTTCCTCTGTCAAATACTGGTTTCACTGATAAATAATCAACACCTATATCTTTACAGATTTTTGCACAATTCTTAAGATCATCAAAATTTCTTTGATGAGTTGCGTATTGAACACCGATTGTTGGGCTATTATTCTTTCTATTTTTTATTAACAGCTCTAAATTTTTTATTATTTTTTTAAAATGATGTATTGGTACATCATGTAATTCTGAGTGAATTTTGTCAGAACCTGCATCTAAACTAATTCTTACATACGTAAAGTTATCTAAAAGTTGATTGTGATATCTATCAATAAGAAAACCATTTGTGAACACACCTTGATCTAAGTTTAATCTACCAACATATTTTACCAGATCAGAAAATTTTTTATATGCAAGTGGTTCACCATTACCAACATAACCAACACCTTTAAGACCACGTATTTTTGCCTTTTTTAGCCACTTAGTAAGCTTAGGAAAGTCTATAGAGTTAGAATCATCTTGTCTCCAATAAGCAGTTGAACACCAAAGACAACCATGGTTGCAGTAGTTTCCTAAGCTAATTGTTGCTGTAAGAGGAAAAACATTTTTATCTATTTTAAAACCTGCTAGTTTTTCAGGATGATAAATAAGTTTATCAAAGCTTAAAAAATTTGTGAGTGGTAAATTAGTATTTTTTTTTTTAATACTTTTGGTATTCTTTTTTACAATGAATTTTCTGTTATCCAACATTATATAAATATAAACGACTTAAAAAAAAAATAAATAAAACTAATTAAAATTATAAATTCTTTTCTTTACAATTTCTCTTAAAAAATTACAAAAAACTTTTATCCTTTCTAATTGATAATTATTTTCATCAACTACAATCCAATATTCTCTCTTAATTTTAATAAAATTTTTTAAAACAACTCTTAAATTTGGATTATTATTGGCAATAAAAGTATGCAAAAGTCCTAAACCCAATCCTGTTTCAACTGCCATTAGCTGAGATCTTAAACTATTACTCGAGAATATAATTTTTGGTCTTCTACAAACCTCTTTTAGATAATCTAGCTCTGGAAATTCGATGAATTCGTCTACATAACTTACAAAGGGTTTTTCATTAAGATCATTAATATTTAGAATTTTATTTTTTTTGAGAAACTCTTTTGATGCATATAATCTTACAAAATAGTTACATAGTTTGGAGCAAATTAATCTTCCGCTTTTAGGTCTGGACAAACAAATCAATATATCAGTTTCCTTATTTGAAATACTTCTAGATTTTGTATCAGCAAGTAGTTCAATCTCTATTTCTGGATATTTTTGATAAAATTTTTCAATATTCTTACTAATTACCTCGACACCCAGACCTTCTCCAACTGTTACTCTAACTTTTCCGCTAATTAAAGAGTTTGTTTTTACAAGTCTCTCATTTATACCAAATATTTGGTTTTCAATTTTCTCAGAATACTTTACTAAATCTAAACCTCTTTCAGTTAAAGAATAACCTTTAGGTGATTTATTAAATAACTGTATTTTCAGATTTTTCTCTAACCTTTTTATCCTTCTAGCAATAGTTGTTGGTTCAACTTTTAATTTTTTGGCTGCTATTAAAAGTTTTGAGGATCTTGATAAAATCAAAAAAGATTTAAGATCATCCCAATTCATAATTTGACTTTACCAGGAATCTTAAAATTAGGAATGCTTTTTTGCATTTTAATAATTTTTTATTTGTTATTGAACTGCAAAAAATAATATATAAATTTAAAATTATGAATAATAATTTAGGCCATTTTATAAATGGAAAAATAACTTATGATGAAGGTAAAGCAATTAGTATTTTTAACCCATCTAGTGGTAAATCTATAAGTTCCTTAAATTGTGCATCCAAACCGATCATTGATAGAACGATTGAAACCTCTGTTGAAGCATTCCAAGAATGGAAAAATTATTCAATTGCTAAAAGGTCCTCAATCCTTTTTGAATTTAAAATTCTACTTGAAAAGAATATTGATAAATTAGCAAAAATAATTGGAGAAGATCTTGGAAAAGTTAAAGACGATGCAATTGGAGAGGTAAGAAGGGGCATTGAAAATGTTGAATATTCTTGCGGTGTTGGTGAGATCATTAAAGGAGAATTCAATAAAAACATAAGCACATCTGTCGACTCTTGGAGTGAACTTTCGCCACTTGGCGTAGTACTTGGAATAACTCCGTTTAATTTCCCTGTTATGGTTCCATTATGGATGTTTCCACTAGCCATTGCGGCTGGGAATTCTTTTATTCTTAAACCTTCTGAAAAAGACCCGCTTAGTACAATGTTTTTAGTAGAGCTTTTTAATGAAACAAAAGCACCAAAGGGTTTGTTAAACCTTATTAATGGTGAAAAAGAACTTGTTAATACTCTTATCAAAGACAAAAGAATTAAAGCTGTAAGCTTTGTTGGCTCAACACCTGTAGCAAAAAGTATATATGAAAATTCTGCTTTAAATGGAAAAAGGTGCCAGGCATTAGGTGGAGCTAAAAACCATGCATTAATTTTATCTGATGCTAATATAGAGTATACCACTGATCAAATAGTTTCAGCAGCTTTTGGTTCATCTGGCCAACGATGTATGGCTTTATCAGTAGCTGTTGTAACTAGTGATATAAAAGAGAAATTTATTTCAAGACTAAAAAATAAAACTAAGACCCTTAATTTTGGTCTTGATGAATTAAATGCAAATAGTTTTGGTCCACTGATTTCAAAGGAACACCTTAAAAAGGTTGAAGGTTATATTGAATTATCAAAGAAGGAAGGTGCAAAATTGCTTGTTGACGGAAGAGAAGGGATTAAAGGCAAAAACTCAAAAAACGGATATTTTATCGGTCCTTCTATTATTGATAATGTTACTACAGATATGGAATCTTATAAAAATGAAATATTTGGGCCTGTACTGCAAATTATAGAGGTTGAAAATATGCTTGAAGGAATAAAGATAATTAATGAAAATATTTACGGAAATGGTTGTTGTATTTTCACAGATAGTGGAGAAAATGCTAGATCTTTTTCTGAAAATGCTGGAATAGGAATGGTTGGCATAAACGTACCACTTCCAGTTCCATCTTCATTCCATAGTTTTGGAGGATGGAAAGACTCTCTCTTTGGTGATTTAAATATCTATGGACCAGATGGTCTTAGGTTTTACACACAAAGAAAAACTATAACACAAAGATGGCCTAATTCTGGGAAATCTAATGGTATTGATCTATCAATGCCAAATAATTTAAAACAATAAAAGGAGAAAATATGAAAAACTTTTTAATAATTTTAGCTTTTTTAATACTAAATTTTTCAGATAAAACTGTCTACTCTGACGGACATATGGAAATAATTTGGGAAACCGAAAAAATTTTTGAACTTCCTGAATCTGTAATTTATGACTCTAAAAATGACGTACTTTATGTATCAAATATAACTGATCACCCTTTTAAGAAAGATGGCACAGGATATATTTCAAAAATTGGACTTGATGGTAGTATTATAGAAAAAAAATGGGTTGAAGGACTAAATGCCCCAAAAGGCCTCACAATAAGTAATGATAAACTATATATTGCTGACGTTGATGAGTTGGTTGAAGTCGATATTGCAACCAAAAAAATAACCAATAAATATAAAGGCTACGGCTCTGTATGTATGAATGACGTTACTCATGATAAGTATGGAAATGTTTACGTTGGTGATACTTACAATGACACAATTTATAGATTAAATCAATTTGGTCAATTGCCTGCTTGGTTTTATAGTCCGGGACTTGCTCCAAATGGAATTCATATTGATGATGATGAAGGAAATCTGATAGTCGGTAGCTGGGGTGCAGTAATGGAAGGCTGGGGAACACCTGAATTAAAGGGTAGCTTGAAAAGCATAAATATCCATACAAAGGAAATTAAAAAACTAGGCAAAAAACCAATTGGGAACCTAGATGGAATAGAACCTGATGGTAAAGGATCATACTACGTTACTGATTGGACAGGCGCAAAACTTTACAATATAAAAAAAAATGGACGTTATAAAGTTATTGCGGATGTAGGTAAGGGTGCTGCTGATCATGAAGTAATTTTAGATAAAAATCTTATAATTATTCCAGTAATGGCTGAAGGAAAGGTTATTGCTCTAAAGATTAAATAATAAAATGTCATCTACAAAGCTTGGATTTTTAAATAGTTTATCGAAACCTTTCGTTAGACTAGTCGAAAGATATTATCCAGATGCATTTATATTTGTAATAGTTTTATCTGTATTGACTTTTGTATTAGCATTAGTAAATACAGATTCAACTTCAGTTGAAGTTTTTGAGGCCTGGGGGAACGGTTTGCCAAAATTGTTCACCTTTACTGCTCAAATATCAATTATAATGATCACAGCACATGCCTTAGCCCATACAAATCCTGTCGAAAACGTATTATCAAAAATAGGTTCTTTCCCTAACTCTTCAATTCAAGCCTATGCTCTAGTTACGTTTATTTCAGGAATCGCTAGTCTATTTGCTTGGTCATTTGGACTTATTGTTGGAGGTATTATCTCTAAATTCGTAGCAATAGGGTGTTTCAAAAAGAAAATAAAAATACATTATCCATTACTAGTGGCATCTGCATATTCTGGTTATGTGATCTGGCATATGGGATACTCTTCATCTGCAGCTTTATTTGTATCATCAGAGGGACATTCATTACAAGATAAGGTTGGAGTTATTCCAGTTACAGAAACAATTTTTACCAACTTTAATATGTCTTTAGCGTTAATAACTCTTTTAATCATAACCATCATTAACCCTTTAATGAGACCAACAAAAGAAACTGAGATCAATGAAATTGATAGTAATATTTTTAAATTTAGTAGTAAAAAAAGTGATTTTTATGACCTAAACAAAAGTAATAGAAATTTTGCACAAATAGTTGAAAATAGTAGACTTATTAGCATTTTTATAGGCTCTTCTCTATTATTTTATATTTTTTATATTTTTTATCAAAAAGGATTCTCTTTAGATCTAAATTTAGTGAGTTGGTCATTTCTAGGATTTGGATTAATCTTATCAACTTCTCCAATTCATTATGTAAAGTTGGTGAATAACGCCGCAATTACCGTTGGACCTATTATTTTACAATATCCATTCTATGCCGGAATAATGGGAATAATGGCAGATACAGGTCTTATTAATATTTTAGCTGACAAAATATCAGAAATATCATCCGCTGAAACCCTAGGTTTTTACTCTTTTATATCAGGTGGATTGGTTAATATGTTTATACCATCAGGTGGAGGACAGTGGGCTGTTCAAGGTCCAGTAATGATTGAAGCCGCAGAAAATCTAAATGTTGAGCCTTACGTAGTTGTTTTAGGTGTAGCTTATGGTGATCAGTGGACTAATATGATTCAACCCTTTTGGACTATTCCACTACTTGCAATCGCAGGATTACATATGCGGCAGATAATGGGGTATACATTTGTTATTTTTATACTAACAGGATTCCTATATGGTGGAGCTTTATTATACTTAGGCTCTGGTTAATTAAAACTAGACAAAAAATTTTTCTTTCCATTTTTTTATAAGATCTATTTGTGAACTATCTACTAAATATTTTGGTACATTCTTTTTTGTTTTTATACAATCTCTCAAAATACTTCCTGAAATAGGTCTTGTATTTCTATTTGAAATAAGAAATTTTTTCTTTTTAAAATCATACCCAATATCTTCAAAAAAGATTAATTCTATATCAAGATTTTTTATTTGTTTATAAAAAAGTTTATTACTTTTTTTATTGTAATAATCTTCAACTCCACAATGATCTCTCCCAATGATGAAATGTGTGCATCCAAAATTTTTTCTGCATTGAGCCGTAAATATTGCCTCTCTTGGGCCTGCATATCTAGGATATATATCAAGAAAACTTAATATGGAATTCTCTTTATAATAGTTTTTTTGAAGAAGATACTTGTATGACTCCTTTAAAAATTCATTTGCAAAATCTCCTTTTCTTTTGTTACCAATAATTGGACTTATTAACAGACCATCTGCATTTGCTTGTTTCATAGCAAACTTATGCAAAAAAATATGACCATTATGGGGTATATTCCTAGAATGGAATCCCACAACATTATGCCATCCTTTTGAGTAAATAAGCTCCTTTATTTTTTTAGGATGACCTTCTAAAGATGAAAGCTCAACCTCATTTTTTATTAATTTAAATATTTGACCAGATATGAAAAAATCTCCTCTAGATTTTAAATTGATTATACCCGGATGATTCATATTGTTTGTTGAAAACCATTTCTGATAAACTTTATTGTCATCAATCTTAAAAATTGAATCAATCTTTATAGCACAAAGTTCTTTATTTCTTTCATTTATAATTTTATAGGTTTTATTTTTTAATATTTTTTTACTTTCTTTTATTGGAAGTACAATTGGTAAAGTCCAAACCGCACCTTCAATAAGTTTATTTTTATCTAATACAGACTTGATTTCTTCAAAATTCATAAATCTATCCAGAGGTGAAAAAGTTCCAAATAAAATTTGTTTGATATCTGACTCAGCATAACTATCTACTTTAATCGTTTCAGCCTTAACATTACTTTTTAATCTTTTATCTTTAGAATCAATTTGTTTTAGAGACATTTTATTTTTAAAATTTTGGTAGATTCTTTTAATTATTAATGCTGATTTGACAGGATATTTTCCAATAGCTGTCTCAGCGGCTAATACAAGTCCATTAGCCCCATCCAAAAGAGTGTTATAACAGTCATTTATTTCAGCACGATTAGGTGTTTCGTTATTTATCATTGATTCTAAAAAATTTGTTGCCACGTAGATTTTTTTCTTTTTATTTTTTGCAATTCTAATTATTTTTTTTTGGATCTCAGGAATATCTTCCATTTTAAACTCCCTAGACAAATCGCCTCTATCGATAAGCAGACTATCTGATTGGATGCAAATTTCTCTGCAGTTTTCAAATCCTTTTTTATTTTCAATTTTTGAAATAATACGACATTTCTTTCCTATTAAAGATCTTAATTTATTAACATCATTACTTTCACTGCAAAAAGATAAAGCAAAGTTATTTATTTTCATTTTTTTTGCAATACTTATAGCCTCTAGATCCTTTAATGTTAAAGCCTCTAGCTTTAATTTTTTATTAACTGCAACACCCTTATTTTTTTGAACATTACCACCATTAATTACAAAAACTTTTATAGATGATTTCATTATTTGAGTAACTTCAACAACTACCGAATTAAAATCAATATAAATTATATCTCCAACTTTGAGTTGGTTGTGAACTCTATATGGATAAAAATTCAATTCATTTTTATTTTTTTCATAATTAAAATAAATTTCTAATTCTTGAGATGTTTTTAAATTTATTTGTTTATTAGTTCGCGTTCTAATTTGTGCCCCTTCAGTATCTATACAAATAGGAACTGAAGAATAACTTCTGATAAAATTAATTACCTTTTCTAAATCTTTAATTTCTGTGTGTGAAAGATTTATCCTAAACATTGATACACCAAGTAAATCAAGTTTTTTAAGCGTTTGTTCATTAAGAGAAGAGGGACCAAGTGTAGATAATAATTCCATGGAGAATATTTTTAAAATTTTGAAATTAAATTAAGGAATAAATCGATCATCTTATTTAAAGATTACTTTCTAAAATTGATCTTTCATATAAATACCTATTAGGATCAGTCATACATTCTAATATTATAATGGCTCTATAGCCATTCTTCTTCAACAAAGAAGCTCTATGTGGCTCTCTTCCTTCAAAAATAAAAATATCACCATATTTACTAGTATATGGTTTTTCATCCGAAGAGTATATTCTTGTATCAATTTTTCTCCACAAATTTCCAAACCTTTTCTTTTTCTCTTCAATTTCATTTATTTTGGTCATTATCTGTTTTTTACATTGATGTATATTTGCAAAATAGATTGGACCATCTTTTAGTTTAATATCTGAAAAACACATATAAATTTTATATGAATTTATTCTATCACAGTGCAAATTTAATATATGCCTGCCTTTAAAACTAATATGTGATTTTTTTATAAATTTAGATTCAATGACTTGAATTCTATTTAAAAAACCTAATTCTTCTTTTGAAAATGGACCTTTATAATTTTTTAATTTTGATAATAAAAAGCTTATTTTCTTATGATACTCTTTAGGAATAATTTCCTTCCACTCATTTTCACTTTTAAAAATAAATTTTTTATTTAACCTACCATTTTCATTTTCTGTAAAACTTGTAATATTTTTAAAGTTTGACTTTTGTAAAAATTTAAATAAATTTTCAAAATCTTCTTTAGAACATTTTATTTCTAGTTTTTTAACCATAGATTTTGTATATATTTATAATATTTTTTATAATCATTATTCAAATAATCAGATTTTAATGGAATGCTATTTCTATTAATAAACTTTGGTAGTGTAATGTTATTCACAGCAATCAATATATTTTGTTTTTTTAAAAATCTCTGTATTTTTTTTATTTCTTTCATTGGCTCTTTAACTAAGTCCTCATAGTTAATAGAGCATATATTATCCTTAGCTACTAATCTTAACATATCTTCTTTTTCTTGATGAAGGGTTTTAACTTGTTGAAATACCTGATTATAAGGATTTCTTATACTTAAAATTTCATTTTCTTTTGTATGTGCTCCATAATATTTATTTAATGTCCCGTACTTTTTAATTCTTGCATTAAGTAATGATTTATAAACTGATGTATGAACTCTCTCCAAATTAAAAATAAGAACAGGACCAATATTAGAAATAAATTTATCTAGGTTTCCATTAATGAAAGGAGTATCAAAAAGAATAGGGGATTCATTAATAGATTCAATCTTAAGTAACTCTTTTTTTAAATTTTTCCAGTCGACTTTCCTTGAGATATGATGTTCATCATTTTTCAAATTAAACCATTTTCTCCAAAACCAACCCCATTCATTTGGTTCTAGTGGACCAAATGTATTACCAAATTTAGAGATAAAGTTACTTTTAAAATTAGTATCCAAAGAAAGTTTATTATGAAGTAAGTTTCCTAACACAACATTTTCATAAAAAAAAGCTTTGATATTTGAAATATAATTAAAATTAAACTTTGATATTAGAATTTGATGAAAAAAAGTAGAACCAGACCTAGGCAACCCAATTATAAAAATTGGCAAAAATTTGAATTTTTTATTTGTTCTAATTCTGAATTTAAAATCCTTAAGATGAAAATTAATTTTTTTAGCTAATCGTTTGTTCATTTGGACTAATTAAATCTTTTCCAATTTCTTCCAGCTCTTATAATATCCAAAGCTGTATTAAAATTATAAAATAATAGATCTAAAATACTTAAGTTAGGAACGAAAATTTTATGATTATATTTCGGATGTAAGTATTCTTGTTTATAAATTGTTATGTTTTCTTTTCTGAAAATTTCAGGTTTATACAGCCCAACTTCTAAACCCCTTTTTGCTCCGTAAAAATTATCAATTTTGATTATTTTTAAAATCTTTAAAATATGCTTATCTGGGGTTGAACATCTACAATTGAAATCCTTAGAGGAAATTTTAAACTTTGTATCAATCCCAATTTCATTACAGATTAACTTTATCAAATTAATATTAAATTCACTAACACTATCTGTTTTGTAATCATAAATTTTATTAATTAAACGAAAGGTTTTTTCAAAATAAGGACTATCCTGATAATTTTCTTTTAAAACATCTCGATAATAATAAAAGAAACGATCTCTTATAACTTTACAGTCTTTTATTTGAGAACTTATTGATGGAGTAGAAACACTCATTGTAAAATTTTTTTTACCACCTTTATTATCAGTAATAAAATTTCTATTCATCCTTTTTGGTTTACTCCCAAAAGGAACATCGTCTAAAAAGATATATACATCAACATTATCAATACATTCAAAATAACCCAACCAAGGAAAAAAATTTGGCTGATGAATAGCTACTTTTTTAAAAAATTTCTTATACATTATTATTATTTAATTTGACAGCTAAAGTCATTTCATTCAATTAATTAATGAAATATAGAATTTTTCTAATTCTTTTCCCTTTTTCCAAATATTATTTTCGTCATAGAATTTTTTTACATTCTTTTTCAATTCATAGATATTTAAATTTTCTACAAGTTTTTTAGTATTTGATATTTCATTAGAATTTAAACTGAGCCCAATTTTATTATTTTCCACTAAATCACTCATATAACTATATTCTTTGTTTGTAATTATAGGCAATCCAGCTTCTAAATAGGTATATTGTTTAGTTCCCATCCCACCTTCAAAGGTGTAATTTGAAAGATAAGAATTTTTTTTATCTATCACTGACAAATTTAAGGCAAAATCATAATGACTAATTTCCTCAACCAACTTACTTATTGATAAAGTATTGTGAATTCTAAAATGCTTTGGATATTTATCTTTTAATTCAAAAATCCACTTATTAAAATCAGAAATATTCATACTACCATTTAATGGTAAATAAACATTAATTTCAAAATCTTGGAATATCAATAATTCAAATGCTTCTGACATTCCAGCAGTTGGAAATAATTTTCTAGGATGTCTTTCATCATTTGGTCCAATCATAGTTCCACAATAAACTAATCTTTTTTTACTATTGTTTATTTTTTGATGAAAGGTGAGGGGGTATTGTTGAAACTCAAAAATATTTTTTGTGCTGCTATATTTTTTTGAGTATTTTAAAAAAATGTCTTGTTTATATCTATGAATTATTCCATTAGAGTTTTCAAAAATAAATTTTTCACAATCTAAATCTAAGTCTACTATCTGATCCCAGAAATTTGATTTTAGCTTCTCAGAATCAGCATACATTCCAGTTACATCATAAAATTCATTAATTACTTTAGAAATTCCTTTATTTTCAATAATAAATTTTCCCAGACTGTAATTCCACATCCAGGACTGAACATGATAAAATGTAGGAGTAATTGAATTTAGAATTTTTTTGAGAAATGGAAAGAAAAGACAATTTTGAATTATTTCATTAAATGATTCTAATAAAAGATCCCAATCATTCTTTTGAATTGTTTCCATATTAATCAAAAAGGTTTTGTATCCTTTCTTTTTTAACAAATAGGCTTCTCTTGCCATCATCGGATAGCATCTTCCTGCAACAAAAACTATAGTTTTAGATTTTGCAGATTCTGCATTAACAAGATTAATAAAATTACTAACTAACTCTCTTGAATTAGTTTTATGCTCTTCAATTGCTTTAATCCAGTCAGATGTATTAAATAATGGATTATTAAAGGATAAAAAATCCATAGCATTAAAAATTTTATATCCATTTACTAATTTATTATACATTGATTTAACAGACCCGTGATTATCAAGGGGATTAACTTTAAAGGAATTTTCTAAGTTTTGAAACATTACACCATTTAAATGAAAGAATTATGCCAAAAAAGCTGCATCCACTAAAAATTACCCAATATAACGCAATTATCGGATAATATATATTATGTTAAATTATATATTAGTATTGTTATATACTTAAATTTAAGATAAATTGCGTAATTCAAATATTTTCACCATATGAAGCTCATCAAAATATTAATTTCCTTATTAATAATCTTTTTAACCATTTTACTGACATACAATTTAATTAAGAA
>MDTB01100806.1_pt1 | contig 14034 bp, 14 predicted proteins | sample 811161 | NCBI WGS metagenome assembly MDTB01 (sample SAMN05326650, study PRJNA326480) | marine metagenome | isolation source: seawater | place: Mediterranean Sea | collected 2009
AAAATAAAGGCAGTATTAGCAGTAAATTATTTTGGATTTCCTCAAAAATTAGAGGTATTTGAAAGATATTGCGATCAGAACGAATGTATTTTGATTGAAGACAATGCACATGGTTTTTTGAGTTCAGATCAGTCAGGAGAGGAATTGGGTAAAAGGGCCAAAATAGGTTTTACCAGTTTTCGTAAAACAATTACTGTTTATAATGGCTCAGCTTTATATATTAATGATAAAAATATTGAGAGTTCAAATATACCAATTATTGATCCTTCTTATAAAAAGTTGCCTTTGCGATTTCAAATTAAACAGTTTTCAAGATATATAGATAAAACTATAAACTTTAATCTCACAAACTATCTTGAGGAATTATCTAGGTTATTTAGGCTTATTTTTACTGGAAGTAAATTTCCGAAACCCTCAAGACTTGCTGAAGTAAAAATTGGATGGAAAAAAAATATACATATTTCAACACTCTTAAAATTGAGGAATTTTGAATTGCAAAAAAATACAGAAATAGAAAGAAGACAAAACTTATTTTATAAATTCAAAAAAATTTTAAAAGGCAAAAAAATACGTCCAATATTTGATGATTTACCTGATAATACTTGTCCATATGGATATCCTTTTATATCAGATGAAGAAAATGCAAAAATTGTTATGAAATTGGCTAAAATACAAGGATTCACTTGTGTCAAATGGCCTGACTTACCCATTGATGTAGAGCCACATTGTCCTAATTTTTACAAATCTATTTATTTTGTTGATTTTTTAGAATGATATTTGATATTTGGAATGGAACAAAAAGCCAATGGGATGATCTTCAAAAAAGATCTATTAGTTCAAATATATACCAATCATATGCTTGGGGTGAGTACAATAAGATTTCAGGATGGGAAGTTTATAGGTTAGTAGAAAGAGAAAGTAAGCAACCTATTTCAATTTCACTCCTAGTCAAAAAATATAGATTTGGTTTAGGTATTGTCTGGTGTCCAGGATATTCATTTTTAAAAAGCAAATTTAAGGGAAGTGTATTACAAAATGCAATCAAGGAATCTTTGGACATTAAATTAATATATATAAGAATAAGAATTTTAATGAATAGTGACATAATTTCAGGTGATTTATTAAAATCTCAGAAATGGAATAAATGCCTATCTAAATTATCAACAAATAAAACATTAATCTATGAATTTGGCAAAGAAAGTAATTTATCTAAAAATTGGAAAAGAAATCTAAAGAGGTTCAATAAAAAAAATAATCAAATAATAAATTGGAAATTTCCTGACTCAAAAGAAATATATCTTTTATATAAAAAAATGGAAGAATATAAAAATATACCAGCACAATTTACTCATAACCAAATAGATTCTTTGATAAAAAATTTTAAGGAGGATTTAATTGCGATTAAATGTGTAAATGAAAAAAAAGAAATTATTTCCTTAAGAGCAGCAATTATTTTTAATAAAGAGGCACTAGATATTTTTTCTGTATCAACGTATGAAGGTAGGAAGATGTACGCAGGTTATGGCACATTTTCAGGTTTATTAAAATTTTGTAAAAAAATTGGCATTCATATTTATGATCTTGGCGGTGTTGATAAAAAAGAAAATAAGTCTGTTTACGATTTTAAAAAAGGCATTGGATCTCTTGATAAGACTTTCTTAGGAGAGTATGAATGGTCTAATTCCATTATTTTTAGATTATTTATTAATTTTTGTGTTATCTTGTATAAAGGTCTACGGTGAATCTTCCTTTCAAAATAAAGTATCAAATCTTTAAATTTGTTTCAGAATTATATGGTCTTAATTTATCTAAACAAAAAAAAGGCATAAGAATATTAATGTATCACTCTGTGGGCACGCCTGTAGAAGAAGACCTATACAACATATATAATATACACCCAGAATTATTTAGTCATCATGCAGAGATGATGAAAAATCATGAAACAAATGTTATTTCGTTAACAGAAAAAAATATATATTTAGCAGAATCCGGAATCATAGTTACATTTGATGATGGCTTTGCAAATAATTTTGAAACAGCTTTACCTATTTTAAATTCGTATAATATTCCGTTCTCAGTTTTTATAACTACAAACTATGTAAAGGAAAAAAAGAAGCATTTTTTAAGCAAAGAGCAAATTAAAGAACTTTCTAATTATGAAAATATAAAGATTGGTTCACATGCTATGAACCATGTTTATTTGGAAACGTTAGATAAGCCTGCACTTTACAATGAACTAACTGGTAGTAAGGATTTTTTGGAAGATCTGATTGGAAAAGAAATTGATGCAATATCTTATCCCAATGGTTCAGTTAATGTAAGAGTGAGGGACATTTGTGAAGAAATAGGATATAAGATTGGGCTTACTAGTTGGCCAAATATTAATAATTTTAATCAGGATCCCTTACTTTTATCAAGAAATGCAATATGGAGTATTGATAGTACAAAAATATTAAAGCAAAAAATAGACGGCAAATGGGACTGGATGAGATATAGATATACTGATCCAAGATTTAAAGACTAATAAATTTTGTAGCTCCCCTTTTTTACAATATGAAGCATTTAACAAACAACTTATTAAATATAAAATTTGTGTCATTTTTAATATTTACAATATTTTATACATCAGTTTTTTCAGCATATTTAAATACATCACTAATTTCTATTTTTTTTATTCTTATTTCAATTATAACGTTTTATGATCATATTAAATTTACAAGCATAGAATTAATTTCCCTTCTCTTAATTTTCTTTTATTCTTTTATAGTTTTGATATTCGCTGACAATATTATTGTTGCTTTACAAAATATAAGATTCTGGTTAGGCATTGTATTTTATATAATTTTTTTTAAATTATTTAATTTAAAAAACTTATTTAATATTTATCTCTTCAGGATTTTATTTATTTCAATAATTAGTGAAGCAATTTTAATTAACGTTATTTTAGATCCACATTTAATTTATTCATCTGTAGGATCTGAGAATTATAAGTTCTTTGATGTTTATTATAGACCCATGGGATTTGCTGGAAATGCAAGTTTATCAGTATCCGCATTTATTACTTTGTTTATTATGTTGGAAAAGATAAGAGAAAGAATTAATTTTTTTGATTGGTTTCTCCTTATCTTAGGTATAATTTTATTTTTTTCTGGAACAGGATTTATAATATTTTTAGTATATCTAATATTAAGGTTAAATATAAATTTCAGGTCTCTAATCATAATAATAAGTAAAATAAATCGCAGAGGTTTACATCAATTTTTAGTTGTTTCACTTACTATCTGTTTTTTTATATATTTATCCACTGAAGTGAATATTAATGAATATCAAAAACTTAGTAGTAAGTACTTTATTCATATATTAAATTTAAAAATTAATGAGATTACTTACCAAATAAATTTTTTATATGAGTCTTCTCTGCATGTAATGCTCCTAGGCAATCAGATAGAAAGTGTTAGCCCAGCTACGACAGGACATAATGGCCTTTCAATATTTCTTGGTACTATGGGAATTCTTGGTTTTATTTTCTATGTTATTTTGCTATTTTCATTCTTAAAAAAAGAAAATAAAAAATTGTTCTCCGTTGGTATATTTATTCTTCTTCTTTCTTCAATGCACTATCCATCAGCGATGACTTCAGTAGGCCAACTAATATTAGCTGGAATGCTTATGGTAAATATTAAAGGTGAATTAGTTAAAAATGAATAATTTTCAACCGGTTATTATTATTGGCGCGCCACGATCTGGAACTAATATGATTCGCAATGCAATAACTAGTTTTGATAAAATTGATACTTGGCCATTTGATGAAACAAATTTTATTTGGAAGTATGGACACAATATTAATAAAAGTGATGAATTAAATATTAATGAAATTACTAAAGAAAAAATTCAATATGTGAATAATCAATTTTCTAAGATAGCTTTAAAAAATAATTCAGAATTTGTTGTTGAAAAAACTTGTGCAAACTCATTGAGAGTTTCATATGTTGATAAAATTTTACCAAATGCAAAATTTATTTTTATTTATAGAAATGGAATTGATGTGACAATCTCTGCTGAAAAAAAGTGGAAAGAAGGTCTTGATAGAAAAAATATATTTAAGAAAATACTATGGTTTAATTTTTCTTATATGATAAAATTTTTTCTTTACAAATTATTTAAAAAAATACAATTTTTTTTAAAAGGAAAAAAATATTCAGTTTGGGGACCAGAGATAGAAAATATCGAGAAATATATCTCTAAATATGACCTTTATACTGTATGCGCATTGCAGTGGCTTAGGTGCATTGAATTAGCTGATCAAGGTCTAAAGAATATAGACTCAAATAGGATTTTTAAATTAAAGTATGAAGATTTTATAGAGAATCCAAACTTATATTTAGAAAAAATACTGAAGTTTTTAGGTATTGATTACAATAGGACTCAATTATCTCAGGCATCTTTAGGAATTAATATGAAAAAAAATTATAGAACTGGAAGAAAATTTAATGATATTAATAGGCAAAAAATCTATAAACGATTATCTGCAGCATTAAGTAAATATGGTTATTAATAGTCATAAAACCTGCGATAAGCTAAATAGATTTCAGTCTACTATAAAAAGAGTATTTGATATTTTAATTTCATTTTTTGGGTTAATTTTTTTTTCTTGGGTTATATTGCTTTCATTTTTTATATCTACGATCGATACAAGAAAAAATGGTTTTTACACACAAAAACGTATAGGTAAAAATGGTAAATCTTTCTTAATTATTAAGATAAGGACTATGAAAGATTTGAAAGGAATTGATTCCACAATTACTTCAAAGAATGATCCTCGTATTACAAAGATTGGTAGTTTTTTTAGAAAATATAAAATTGATGAACTTCCACAACTTGTAAACATTTTTATTGGTGATATGAGTTTTGTAGGACCTAGACCAGATGTTAAGGGTTATGCAGATAGACTGCAAGGCGAAGAAAGAATTATATTATCAGTAAGGCCTGGCGTTACCGGACCCGCAACAATTAAATACAGAGAGGAAGAACATATGCTCTCTAATGTTGATGATAAGTATAGAGAAACGTATAATAAAGAAGTCATTTTTGCAGATAAGGTTAAAATTAATATTGAATATGTTAAAAATTGGAGCTTTTCAGGAGATCTTTGCTATATTTGGCAAACTTTAATGGGATTAATGAATAATGGGTAAAGTGCTTACCAAATTGCTATTATTGCCTCGTTACACAAAGCAAATAATTATTTTATCTACTGATATAATTCTTGGTTTTTTTGTTATTTGGTTATCATTTTCACTAAGGTTTGAGACATTACATATACCTAGTGATTTTCAAATATTTATTTATTTTTTTTCAATATTATTTGTTTTTTTTTATTCTTTTTTTGAAATTTATAAGAGCTATTTTAGATACACTGATATTCTATATATAAAACAGATTATTCTAGCAACATTTGTATTTGGAATATTTTATTTTCTCATAATATCATCTTTTAGATTTCCCCACGTTCCAAGGTCAATAGGACTAATATTTCCTATATTGATTTGTTTTTTTATAATCATGTCAAGAATAGCACTAGTATTATTTATTAATATAATCCAACGCGGCAAAATCCCCTCAAGAGTTCTAATTTATGGGGCAGGAGAATCAGGTATTAAGGCTGCATCAGCCTATTCAGTATCAAAAGAACATAAGTTTATTGCTTTTATAGATGATGATAAAAATAAGATAGGAAGAAAAATAAATAATTCTCTAATTTATCCAAGTTCGAGAATTTCGTATGTTATAAAAAAATATAAAATTAATAAAATTTTACTTGCAATAGGCAATTCAAATCAAAATATTAGAGGTGCGCTTTCTAAGCTGGAAGAATTCAATATCTCCGTGAATAAAATCCCAGATTTTTTTGATGAAGTAGATGTAAAAACATTATTAAGAAAAAATGTACCATTTGAAATAAATGATCTTGTAAATAGAAAAATTTCAATAAGTTTGGATACAATTGACGGTATAATTGGTAAGTCAATATTGATAACTGGTGCGGGTGGGTCGATTGGTAGCGAGATTGCTAGGCAAATAGTTAATCACAAACCAAGTAATATAATTTTGTTTGATCACAGTGAATATAATTTATATCAAATACATAGGGAAATTAATGACTTAGCTTCAAGAAGATCTTTGAAAATTGATATATTTGCAAGATTAGGAAGCATTAAAAACGTCCAAACCCTAGAAAATGTATTTAATGAGCATAACCCTGCGTATGTATTTCATGCCGCAGCTTATAAGCATGTACCGCTTATTGAAGATAATCCTATAGAGGCAATCACAAATAATACGCTAGGAACAATGAATCTACTTAAAATAAGCGAAAAATATAGTGTAGAAAATTTCACTTTAATTTCAACTGATAAAGCCGTTAGGCCGACAAATATAATGGGCGCTAGTAAAAGGCTTGCCGAGCTTTGCTTACAAGCAATTGCAGATTCAGAACCTGTAATAAAAAAAAGAGCAGTTTATTCAATAGTAAGATTTGGCAATGTCTTGGGTTCTTCTGGTTCAGTGTTACCATTATTTTACTCCCAACTAGAGAACGGAGGACCTGTTACTGTCACACATAAGGATGTTACCAGGTATTTTATGTCAATAGAAGAGGCTGCAGGCTTAGTTATTCAGTCTACATCTATTGCAAAAGGAAACGAGGTTTTTATCTTGGATATGGGCAAACCAATTAAAATATTAGATCTTGCAAAAAAAATAATAAAATTTTCAGGATACAAAGAAAGAAATAGCCACAATCCAGATGGAGATATTGAAATAAAGATTACTGGATTAAGACCAGGAGAAAAGTTACATGAAGAATTAGTAATTGATAAGCACTTAGATGAAACATCAAAATCGAATATACTTAAAACTAAAGAAAATTATTTGAGCCTATCAGAAATCGAGTTTATCATAAATAAACTAGAATCTATTTCTAAAAGTAATGATACTGAAAATTTAAAAAAAACTTTAAAAGATTCCGGCATAGAATACCTATCTAAAATCAATTAAATGAATAAAAGAATATTATTAACAGGAGGGGCAGGTTACATCGGAAGTCACTTGTATGTATTATTATTTAATCTTGGTTATAAACCAGTTATCTTAGACAATTTTTCTACAAGTCATAGGAATGTAATTAAAAATATTAAAAAGATAACAAAATCAGATGTTTTAATTCAGGAAGGTAATTTATGTAATAATAAATTTGTTACCAAGGTAATAAAAGATTTTGAAATTGAGAGCGTTATACATCTTGCAGCATTTAAATCTGTAGAAGATTCTATAATGTATCCAAAAGAGTATTCTGATAATAATTTAGGAGGTACCAGAAGCTTATTAGATGCAATGGAAGAATGTAAATGTGATAATTTAATTTTTAGTAGTAGTGCCACAATATATGGAAATAAATCTGAGAGTCCAGTATCAGAAGATTCAAAGCGTATCTCTCTAAACCCTTACGCTGAAACTAAAATAATGTCTGAAGACATGATTCTTGATTTTTCAGAGAGAAACAAGGAATTTAAATACGGAATTTTAAGATATTTTAATCCAGCCGGAGCACACGATACAGGAATAATCGGAGAACATTATAATGAAAAATCTACAAATTTATTTCCAATTATCTCTAAAATCATTAAAACAAGCGAGGGAAAATTGAATATTTATGGATCAGATTATGAAACTCATGATGGTACTCCGATTAGAGATTTTATTCATATAATGGATCTTGTGGAAGGCCATATAAGATCATTAAAGTATCTTATGGAAAAGAAGCAAAATCTAATTATAAACTTAGGAACAGGCAAAGGGAATACGGTTCTTGATATTATTAAGACATATAGTAGATGTTTAAAAAAAGAAATTAATTTTGATTTTTGTAATAGGCGTTTAGGTGATGTATCAATCAGTATTGCAGATTCAGAGCTTTCACATAAGCTATTAAAATGGAAAGCTAAAAGAAGCATTGTAGATATATGCAACTCAAATATAAAATGGAATGAATTATATCCTGATGGATATAACTTTTAAATAAATTGAATAAAAAAATTAAAGCAATAATTTTGTGTGGAGGTAAAGGTCTAAGATTAAGACCAAGAACTCTAGATATTCCAAAGCCAATGATTGAAATTAAAGGAAGGCCAATGCTTGAGTATTTAATTAATCAATTAGAAGATTCGGCTATAACAGAATATATTATTGCAGCTGGATATAAATCAGAGAAAATATCTGATTATTTCTCACAATCAAAATTTAGAAAAAAAGTTACAATCATTGACTCCGGTGACGTAGGTATCATGTCAAGGATAAAAGATTGTTTAAAAGCAACAAAGAATGATGAAGATATTATGGTTCTTTATGGCGATACTCTTGCAGATATCAACATAAACAATATTCAAGACTCTTTTTATAAGAGTCAAAAAAAATCTATAGTATCTCTTTGTAAGTTTAAAAGTCCTTTTGGAATTATGGATATTGATGAAAATAATATAGTGAATAATTATCAGGAAAAGCCAGTATTAGATAAATGGATAAATATAGGATATTTTATGTTCTCAGGCAGTCTATTTAAAAAAATACCAAACTTTAATGAATTTGAAGATTTTTTAAGCCATTTAATTGATATTAGGGAGTTAGCTGCTTACACTCATAATGGGATTCATTATACAGTAAACACAGAGAAAGAATTGAAAGAATTGAAAGAGAATATTGAAATATTTAATTAGTATTATGCCTCAAAATTTTTGGAAAAATAAAAATGTTTTTATTACAGGAATCAATGGTTTCATTGGAGGAAATCTTAGTAAAAAATTAATTGAGCATGGGGCAAATGTTTTTGGTCTGATGAGAGATGGTAATAGAGGTACATATATCTTTCATGAAAAACTTGAAAACAAAATCACTTTTATAGATGGAAATATTACTGATAAAGATCTTATTTCTAGAATAATAGGCGAATACAATATAAATGCTGTCTTTCATTTTGCTGCTCAAGTAGAGGTTGGGGTTGGTTTAACTAACCCCTATCTTACATATGAAACTAATATACGAGGGACTTACTCATTATTAGAAGGTATACGGCAAAGCGGTATAAATGTAGACTCCATAGTTATTGCATCATCAGATAAAGCCTATGGATCCTATCCTTCAAAAATGATGCCTTATAGTGAAGATTATCCTCTTATTCCAGTTTACCCGTATGATGTTTCAAAGGCGTCAGCTGATATGATTGCACAAAGTTATTCAAGAGAACCATTTAAACTTCCAATTGTAGTGACAAGATTTTGTAATATATATGGACCGGGGCAATTAAATTTTTCCGCGATTGTTCCTGATGCAATAAGATCAGCGTTAAGATATAGTAGTTTTATACCAAGAGGAAATGGAAGACAAGTAAGAGACTTCATTTACGTTAAAGATGTAGTCGAGCTATATTTATTGATTTCTCACAAGCTCTTTTCAAGCCCAAAAAAGATAAGAGGACAGATATTTAATGCCGGCACAAATAAGGGTGTCTCCGTAAAAGAAGTGCTAAAAAAGATTTTTGATATTTGTCAGAATAAGGAGGACTATAAAAAAATAGTAATATTGATGCAAAATAAGAAGACTTTAGGAGAGATAGCCGTTCAAATTATGGACTTTAAGAAAGTAAATAAATTTGTTGGATGGAAACCAAAATATTCTTTTAACAATGGATTGGATGAAACTGTTCAATGGTTCAAAGAATATCTAGATTCTTCATAAATATGATTTTATGATAAAAAAAACTTTTTAATTCAACACTATGAAGATATAAATATGTCTGAATATTTAAAATAAATAGCTCAATGTCAGATAATCAATTAGTTACAGTAGATAGAGATTCAATAGATGTTTATACTGTTATGCTTAATGTATTTAATGCCAAATATTATATTCTATGCCTTGCGCTTTTAGCCTTCATTTTAACATTTTTATACAATCAGTATTATTTGAAAGAATATACTAATGTTAGTTTATTAATTAAACCTTCAAATGAAACACAATTAAAAATTGGAAGATATGACTCTAAATTATTAGTAGATAATGGATTTACAAAAGATTACTTGATTGGACTATATATTTCAAAAGTTTTTAATGAATCACTATTAATGAAAAATATAAATATTTCTAACATTAACTTAAAAGAGTTAAATGAAAATATTTTAGAAAGTGTTTATAAGGGCTCTTACGATTACAGTAATTCAATATTACAATTTTCTATCAGTATAGATGATCTCGAATTATTTAAAAAAATTATAGAGGTACACTTAGTGGAGACGCAGAAAAGTGTTAATGCTGATGTTTTAAATTATTATATTTCTTTATCTGATAGTATTAAAAGGAAGATGAGCAATCTAAGGAGAAATCATGAATTTAATGTAAGACGTAATTTAGGATTAATTGAACATGAAAAAGAAAATATACTATTATCTTCAGAGAATGAAATTAATGATATTATATTTTACATTGAGGCTAATAAAGATCTAGCAATTAAATTAGGATATGAAGATCCAACATTAGATCTTATACAAGATCAATCTTTAGATCAATATTATAACGTTGATGAAAATAATTTCGCCTCAAATCAAGATAGGGACAGATTTAATTTATTGAAACGTTTTACCGCTTTAAGCCAATCAGAAACGCCATTATATTTTTTTGGTTACAATATTCTTAATGCAGAATTAGATCATATTAAAAAAAATAAAGAATTTTTAATAAATTCTTCGGTCAATAAACAGAATGTAGATGAAAAACTAATTACTTTAACTCTTAATGATACTTTCATAGAAGGAATGCCATTATTAAATCAAGAATTGACGGAAATAGAAACTTTTAGAAATACACTTGATATAAAACTTTTTAATAACATGAAATATAATTTTATAGAGTATGATCTAAAAAATATGTTATTCAATAGGGTTGGTATTTCACCTATAAACATGTATCTAATAAGTATTCTTATAGGTGGATCATTAGGTTTAATTATTGGTTTGTTTATGCAAGAGTTTATGAGAAGAAGAGACCTCTAAGTATCATTAAATGAATTCTTTTAATTGAAATTTTTAGGTTATATTGGATATGATAAAATTTTCAGAACAGTTTAATTAAGTATAATGTGGAAGGTAAAAACATCAGAAGTTCATGGAACAGGTGTTTTTGCAACAAAAAATATAAAAAAAAATACAAAGATAATTGAATATATTGGTGAAAAAGTTAGTAAATCTGAAGGCAACAAAAGATCAGGTAAACGAATAGAAAAGTACCTAAATTCAAAAGAGACAGGTTCAGTCTATATTTTTGAATTAAATAAAAAGTACGATATTGATGGTTCTCCTTTATATAATAAAGCAAGATATTTAAATCACTCTTGTGACCCAAATTGTGAAGTTGATATCATAAATGGCAAAATATGGATATCATCAATCAAAAATATAAAAAAAGGTGATGAATTAAATTATGATTATGGATATGAGTTTGATGAAGATGACTATACTGATCACAAGTGTGAATGTGGTGCAAAAAATTGTATAGGTTATATTATATCACAGAATGATTTAAACAAATATAAATCCCATCTTTCAAAAAAAATAAAAATTATTTCTAAGAAATTATGAGGCCGGCTGTATTTCTTGATCGAGATGGTATTTTAAATAAAGATAAAGGTTACGTTTATAGGATAGAAGATTTTGAGTGGATACCTGGATCTAAACAAGCTATCAAGTTCATTAATGAGAAAAATTATTATATATTTGTTGTCACAAATCAGTCAGGTATTGCAAGAGGATATTACTCTGAAAATGATGTTTTAAGTTTGCACAATTATATAATTAAAGAACTTAAAAGAGAAAAAGCTTTCATTAATGAATTTTTTTACTCTCCTTATCACCCTAATTTTGCCAATAAATATTCTAACCTATCGCATTTGCGAAAACCGAATGTAGGAATGTTAGATTTAGCATGTAAAAAATGGAAAGTTAATAAACGTAAGAGTTTAATGATTGGCGACAGTGAAAGTGATATGATTTGCGCTAAAAATTTTGGCATCAAAGGACATCTTTTTACTAGCTCTAATTTATTTGACTTTGTTAAATCTATTATAGATTAATTTACACCTTAAAAATTTTCTGAAAGCTGTCTTTTATTTGTTTCCTTTGATTTCTCTCTATCTGGTTTTGTCTAGTAATTAATGCATTAATCTTTGTTTCACTTTTTGAATCAATGCAGAACTTACAACATACTCCTTTTCGATATGATCTTAACTTCAAATCTCTTTTCGTTAGAGGGTGACGACACCCATAACATTGGGTAAATTTACCTTTTTTTAGTTCTTTGTTAATTGTAATGCGATTATCAAAAACAAAACATTCACCGGACCACATAGTATTTAATCCAGTTTCTTTTACAAAATTTAAATAGTTAAGTATTCCCCCCTTAAGTTGAAAGACATTTTTATAACCTTTTGAACTTAAAAAAGCTGAGGCTTTTTCGCATCTAATTCCACCAGTGCAGTACATTAATATTTTATTTTTTTTATTTACTTCTATATTTTTGAATTTATTTGGAAAATCTCTAAATGAATTTGTATGTATATTTATTGAATTTTTAAATTTTCCAATTGCAATTTCATAATCATTCCTTGTATCTATAATTTTGACATTATCGTCATTAAGATATTGATTCCATTCTGCAGGATTAAGATATTTGGCCTTATTTTTATTTAGATTTAAGTTTTTAACGCCCATTGTAACAATTTCTTTTTTTAATCTGACTTTCATTCTATTAAATGGCAAAAAACTACAAAGATTAACTTTTATATCTAATTTTCTTATACTTAAATTTTTTCTTACAATTTTTGCAACTTGTGATAAATCTTTTTTTATTCCAGATATCGTGGCATTTATTCCTTCATCTGAAATTAAGACTGTTCCTCTTATTGTTTTATTCTTACAATAATCGTCAATTTTATTTTTCAGCACTTCCTTATTATTAACATCTACAAATCGATAAAAGGAATAAACTAAAAATTCATTCTTCTTATACTTCTTACTTTTAATACTCATTTTATTTTAAGCTATATGTTCTATTCTTTAGAAAGCTTGTTAGTTCAGTTCTATCTTTAATCATTTCAACTTCTTCATAGTTGATTAATTTTCCTGAATATATAGTAATTTCTTTACCAATTTTTTTTCTTGTTTCATGAATGTAAGTAGAATATTTAAGAGTTTGATTTTTTATTTTTGATGCAAAAAGATGAAAAAGTAATCCGTTTTTTCCATCAAAATATATGGGTAATATATCTGTTTTTGTTTGATGAATGAGTTTTGCTGGAAATAATTTCCACTCGTCGTCTATTGCTCTAGATTTTAGGCTGTTTGCAGTCGATACGCCTCCTGAAGGGAAAATAATTAAAGCTCCCTTATTGATTGAAAGATGTTTTTCAGCTTTTTTAGCTGTTTGAATATTTAATAATTTTGATACTTTAGTTTGTCCATTAAAATCTACTGGCAAAATAAACTGCTTTAACTGTGGTAAAAATTGAAGAGTCTCGTGCGTCATTATTTTAAAATCCTCTCTTACTTTTGAAACTAATGAGCACAAAATTAATCCATCAATAATACCAAATGGATGATTAGCAACTACTAATAGAGATCCTTTTTCTGGTATAAAGAGTTTATCACTTGATTTATCTATAATTTTAATTTCCATTTCATCTAAAATGTCTGTCCAAAAAGTTTTAGGGTCCAGAGCATTTATTGAATAATTTTTGTATAGTCTTTCTAACTTTTTTTTACCAGTTAATGTCTCTATAGTTTTTATGATTAGACGTTGGGCAAAGTTATGTTCTGATTTAGATGCATATGAAAAACTTACTTTACTCATACTAGTATTCCACTGGTATTGGGTCTAGGCTTCTCCAAAAATACCACGTTGCAACAGATCTGTATGGTTTCCATTTTGCAGACA
>MDTB01087537.1_pt1 | contig 14033 bp, 15 predicted proteins | sample 811161 | NCBI WGS metagenome assembly MDTB01 (sample SAMN05326650, study PRJNA326480) | marine metagenome | isolation source: seawater | place: Mediterranean Sea | collected 2009
GTTTTTTTGTTTAGGGCCGTTAGCTCAGTTGGTAGAGCAATTCCCTTTTAAGGAATGGGTCGATGGTTCGAGTCCATCACGGCTCACCAAAATTAACTTTTAGAGTTTGGTGGGGAATCTATCATTACTTGGTAAATCCAATCATTTATTTTTTTAATTCTATTATCCGGTGAAGGATGGGTGCTCATAAACTCAGGTACATTTTTACCTTTGTTTGTTTCTTTCATTCTTTCCCATAAAAGTGGAGTTTCTCGTATATCATAACCTGAAAGTGATGAAAAAATTAAACCTAAGTAATCAGCTTCACTTTCTTGTTTTCTATTAAAAGGATTAAAGATTCCGATTTGAGTGAGTAGACCAACTGTATTCATTCCTGTTGTTCTATTCACTGTTGATAACTTTCCACCAGATAAAACATCAGTAATTTGTGTTGCAACATTAATCACAACATTCCTGCTAGCTCTTTCAACTGAATGTTTTGCTACAGCGTGTGCAATTTCATGACCCATAACAGCAGCTAAACCATTTTGATTTTTAGTAACTTCTAGCATTCCACTATAAACTGCAATTTTACCTCCAGGCATACACCATGCATTTTTAATTTTTTTATTATCTATTAATATATATTCCCAATCAAAATTTATTGTGGGATCAGATTGATTTGTTTGGTAAAAATATTCACTAATAGAATTTTGCATTCTTTTACCGATATCTTTTATTTGACTTAATTCTGAGGTATCAACAATTAATTTTTCTTTTTCTTTTACTTTTTCGTATATTTGAGCTGCTTGAGCATTCAATTTTGCTTCAGGAATTATCTTAAGTTGTCTTCGATCTGTTATTGGTGTAGTCCCGCAAGAAGCAATCATTAAATTGCAGCATCCACAACCCATATAAGTAAGAAATTTTCTTCTATCCATTTCTTTGATATATTATATAATTTGATATAAATCTCAATATAGAATGGGTGCTAAAAAAAAAAAGAAATCTACTGCATTAAGACTTCGTAACTATTTTTTTACTGGTGTTGTAGTTTTAATTCCTATCGGTTTTACACTTTATTTAACTAAATTTTTAATTAGCATTTCTTCAAACCTAATACCTGAAAAGATTAATCCTAATACCTATTTACATTTTTCTATTCCTGGTTTGGAAATAATTTTAACAATAATTCTTATTACAATTGTTGGAGGTCTATCATTATCTTTTTTAGGAAAAAAATTTTTACAAATGGTTGATGATTTATTTAAAAGAATTCCAATTTTAAGAACTATATATTCTGCAATTGGTCAAATGACTGAAACTTTTACAAAAAAAGATAATAGCAAAAAATCTGTTGTGTTAGTTGAATATCCCAAAAAAGGATCCTGGGCTGTAGGTTTTGCAACTAAAGATAACAAAACAGAAATGTCAACTAAAACAAATGAAGAATTAGTAAATGTTTTTATCCCAACGACACCAAATCCAACTAGTGGATTTTTAATAATGTTTCCAAAAAAAGATTTGATTTTTTTAAATATGACATTTGAAGAGGCTTCAAAATTTATTGTATCTGCTGGAACTTCTAACCCAACAGTTAAATAATATCGTTTATTACATCAGCTTGATCGTAGAGCTTCAACAATGGTTTGTATTTGTTTAAGTTTTTTTCCTCTTTTTCGATTCTTTTTATTTCTTCCTTAGCCATAATAAATAAATCTTCATTTAGTACAGGATCAGCTAATCTATAATTTTTTATACCACTTTGTTTGAATCCCAATATATCCCCAAAACCTCTTAACCTCATATCATCCTCTGATATTTTAAAACCATCATTGTTTTTTTTTAAAATATTTATTCTTTTTTTTGCATTTTCGCTTAAATTTGATTTGAATAATAGTATACAAAAGGATTGTTTTGATCCTCTTCCAACTCTTCCTCTTAATTGATGCAGTTGTGATAAACCAAACTTATTTGCATTTTCAATTACAATCACATTCGCATTTGGAAAATCTATGCCAACCTCAATTATTGTTGTTGAAACTAGTATTTTAAATTTTTTATTTAAAAAATCTTCTAATATTTTTTCTTTTTCATTATCATCAATTTTACTATGTATTATACCAACCTGATTTGGAAAAATTTTATTTAGATGTTGAAATTTTTTAATTGCTGATACATGGTCTATTTTTTTGGATTCTTCAATTAATGGACATACCCAAAAAATTTGACTGCCAAGATTAATATTTTTTTTAACAAAGCTTAAAACTTCATTAATTTTATTTTCAACTTTGCTATATGTAGCTATATCTTTTCTATGATTAGGTTTTTCCCTAATAATTGAAACATCCATATCACCGTATATAGACATTGTTAAAGTTCTTGGTATTGGAGTCGCCGACATTAAAAGAATGTCACAGTTTTTTCCACCTTTATCAGACAATAGCTTTCTTTGTCTAACACCAAATTTATGTTGTTCGTCTATTATTATAAATCCAAGATTTTTAAATATTATTTTTTTTTGAAAAATTGCATGTGTACCAAATATAATATGAATTTTATTGTTCTTTAAATTTTCTATTATAATTTTTTTTTTAGGAACATCTATTTTATTTGACAAAATATCTATATTAATACTTTTTGGAAAAATTTTTTTTGCTAGATTATAATGTTGAGATGCTAAAATTTCTGTAGGAGCCATAAATGCTACTTGATAACCAGACTCAATTACATTTAAACTTGATAATAATGAAACTATAGTTTTTCCACTTCCAACATCACCTTGCAACAGTCTAAACATTTTACTTTGTGAGCTAAGGTCATTATTAATTTCCTTTAATACATTGATTTGATCATTTGTTAAGTTAAAACCTAGTCTATCCATTATATTTTCATATAATTTGCTAGTGAAGGTTTTCTTATTTTTTTTTATTTTTTTTATTTTTTTTCTTACTTCAGAAAAAATTAAGAAAGAAGATAAAATTTCATCAAATGATAGTCTTTTATAAAAATTACTATTGTAGTTTCCAATATTTTCTGGTTTATGCAATTTTTTTATAGCTTCTGACCATGAAATATTATCAAATTTTTTTAAAATTTTTTGATCGAGCCATTCAGCTATTGTTGGTAAGTTACTAAGCACTTGATCTAAAATTTTGTTGTACATTTTTTCTGTTATACCTTCTGTTAAAGAATATTTATTATGTACAGTTCTAACTAAAGATGGATTATTTGAAACATATGTGGGATTAGTAATTTGGTATTTTTTTTTAAAATAACCTATTTTCCCACTAACTGTAACTTCTTGATTTAATGGAAGTATCTTTCTTATATATCCCTCATAACTATTAAAAAAAATACAATCAATTTTACCAGTTTCATCCTCACAAAATACTTTGTTTGGCAAATTTCTTATCCTTGGAAAATTATATTTTATTGGTATAATTTTTATTGTGTGGATCTTTCCTATTTGTAATTCATTTACTTTGCTTAAAACAGATCTGTCAATAAAAGATTTTGGCAACTTCCAAAGTAAATCAAATACATTATTAATTTTTTTCTTTTTTAAAATTTTTACTGTTTTATAACCTACACCTTTTAAACTTGATAAATCGTTCATTAAAAATTTATAATTATTAGTTTTTTTCACAATAAATATATTATATTAAAAATAATGAATTTTAGTAACAAAGAACTAAAAAAAAAAATAATTTATAGATCTAGCTATAGAGGATCTAAAGAAATGGATTTTCTTATGAGTTCATTTGTAAATAAATATATAGACCTTTTTAATGACATAGAATTACTTGAGCTATCAAATTTATTAGATTTGGATGACGAAAATCTATATTCTATAAATAGTGGTAGAAAAACTTCAAGAGAAATTCCAAGTAATAAAGTTACTGATTTGTTTAAAAGATTTAGAATAAAAGATTATTGATGGCGGAAGGACTGGGATTCGAACCCAGGAAAGAGTTGCCCCTTTGCCGGTTTTCAAGACCGGTGCTTTCAACCGCTCAGCCATCCTTCCTTTTGCTAGTTTTTATAAGTAAAATTTTCAAATTCAACAACAAAATTAACTTTATTTTATGTTAAATCATTATAAAGGTATTGCTATTTATTAATTCATGAGAGTTACAAAATTTTCACAAGGATTAATTTCCTCTTCAACCGGTTCTTTCTTCTGGGGTTTTCTTGGTACAGTCTATTTTCAATATATAAGTTTTATTGGTGTCTTTGAGGTTGTGGCCCACAGATCATTTTGGACATGTATAATTTTATTAATAACAACAAGTTTATTTAAAAAATGGAAATTACTTAAAAAGGTTATTGATAATAAAAAAAATATATTGGTTTTATTTGCAACAAGTTTGTTAATTTTTGGTAATTGGTCAGTTTGGATTTATGCTGTTTCAACGAATAAAATCATAGATGCAAGTTTTGGATATTTTATTTTTCCTATAATAAGTGTTTTTTTTGGTTATTTATTTTTAAACGAAAAATTAAATATAAAAAGAGTTACATCTATATCTTTAGTAATAGTTTCAACTATATATTTATTAGTAAAATTTTCAGCATTACCTTGGGTCGGTATTAGTGTTGCATTTTTATGGAGCATATACAATTTGCTTAGAAAAAAAATTAATGTTGAAACAGATATAGGTTTACTTATAGAGAGTCTTTTTATACTTCCAATTATTCTTATTATTTTCTATATAACAGCATCAACAAATCAAAATAATTTTGTTTTCAATGATTTAGGATTAATGAGTTTAATTTTTTTAGCTGGACCTATGACTGTGATTCCTTTATTTCTCTATGTCAAAGGAGTCGAGTTAGCTGGTCTTGGTGCTTCAGGAATGGTTTTTTTTATTACACCTACAGCTCAATTTTTACTTGGTTTTTTTTATTTTAATGAACCTTTTTCTAATGAAAAGTTCATTAGTTTCATTTTAATTTGGATTGCTGTATTTATTTATCTTAAAGATTTATATGAAAAAGATTTATAAAATTTTAATAACATTTTTTTTATTAACAATAAATTGTGATGCATTATCAAGTGATGAATCCTTTGAGGTGTGGCTTAAGTCATTTAAAAAACATGCTTTAAATAATGGTATTTCAGAAAGAACTTTTGATTTATCTATGACTAAAGTTAAATTTAATCCAAAAGTTATTGAATATGATCGTTTTCAACCTGAATTTTATGAGGACACTAAGACTTATATTGGAAAAAGATCATCAGATAAGAAAGTAAAAAATGCAATCAAAATATATAAGAGTAATAAATCTTTAATAGATGAAGTGGAAAAAGAATTTTCCGTAGAAAAAGAATTATTGTTAGCATTAATGGGTATTGAAACAAATTTTGGAAAATTTTTAGGTAAAATGGATATATTATCATCTCTAGCAACCTTAAGTTTTGACAAGAGAAGAAGAGAGTTTTTTACTAGCGAATTGATAACAATACTTCAACTAATAGATGCTGGAATAATTGATTATAAAATTCTCTATGGCTCATGGGCAGGTGCTTTTGGAAACTTTCAATTTATGCCGTCTACTATAAAAAATTATGCTATAGATTATGATAATAATACTGTTATTGAATTAAAAAAATCAAACGACTCTTTTGCTTCAGCTGCAAACTATTTAAAGCAAATAGGATGGAAAATAAATCAACCTTGCTACAAAAAGGTTGAACTTTCAAACAAAATACCAAAAAAATTTTTAAATACCTCAGCCAGAAATATAAAGAATAAAATTTCAATAAAAAAGATTAAAAAATATTTAGTTAACTACGATAATTACAATCTTAATCCAACAGATATCGTTGGTGTAATAACCCCGGATAAAGACATTATTCCTGAAGCTGAAAATTTAAGCCCTGCTTATTTAACATTTTCTAATTATGAATTAATTTTAAAGTGGAATCGTTCTTTAAGATTTGCTTTAGCAGTTTGTACTTTAAAGGAAAAAATATCTAATGAATTGTAAAAATGTTCTAATACTAACATTATTTTTTTTGAGCTCTTGTTCGGTCGATATATCAAAAAAAGAATCAAATGAAATAGTAAGTCTTATAGGTTTTAAAAATAATGGTTTTGCTTTAGTTTATGATGATAATTTTTATAAGAATGATGTTGTATCATCTAAACTAGAAGATAGAGACTTATTGATTTTTCAAAAGAATTTAAAAAAAGACACAACGGTAAAAATTAAAAATAATATTAATAATAAATCTGTAATTGCAAAGGTTGGAAAAGATGCTAATTATCCACTCTTTAATAATTCTGTAATAAGTAAAAGGATAGCATCTGAAATTGAGTTAAATCTAGATGAACCCTATATTGAAATTATAGAAATTTTAAATAACTCATCGTTTGTTGCCAAAAAGGCTAAAACTTTTGAAGAAGAAAAAAAAGTTGCTGATAAAGCACCTGTTGATTTAATTAGTGTAAATGATTTAAACAAAAATCAAAAAAAGATTAAAAATGACACTAATAATATTTTTTCTTATATAATAAAAATTGGTGATTTTTATTTCTATGATTCTGCAAAACTTATGATAAAAAGAATTGATCAAGAAACCAATGTAAAAAATATTAAGCTTAAAACTCTTTCAGAAACTAATTATAGAGTTTTTTTAGGTCCATTTAATAGTTTAAATTCACTAAAAAAAGCATTTAATGATATAAGTTTATTAAATTTTGAAAATATAGAGATTATTAAAAATGATTAAAAAAATTTTCTGTGCTTTTATAGTTTTATTTAATTTACCATTACTTAACATTGCTAAAGCTAATTTTGATATTAAGGCGAGCACAGTAATTCTTCAAGATTATTCCTCAGGAGAAATATTATTTGAAAAAGATGCAGATAGAGAAATTTATCCTGCTTCAATGACTAAGATTATGACTTCAATAATAGCTTTTGAATTAATAGAAAAAGGGGACTTGAGTTTAGATGATAAATTCATGGTTTCAGAAAATGCTTGGCGCTTATCACAATCCGGATACTCATCAATGTTCATAATGGTTAATGATGAAGTGTCTGTAGAGGATTTGTTAAAAGGAATAATTATTGCTTCTGGAAATGATGCTTGTGTTGCTCTTGCCGAAGGTATTGCAGGATCTGAAGAGCAATTTGCAATGATTATGACATCAAAGGCGAAAGAAATTGGAATGGTTAATACTAATTTTTCAAATGCTTCTGGAATTAATGACCCTGATAATTACTCAACTGTAAGAGATATATTAATAATGTCTAAATATCTTATAGAGAATTACCCTAAATATTATGAATACTACAAGGATAAAGAATTCACTTGGGATAGAACCGGTGGAGATCCAATCACACAAGGAAATAGAAATCCACTCTTATATAAAAATATGGGAGTAGATGGAATAAAAACTGGCTACCTTGCAGTTGAAAGATATTCATTGGCTTCCTCAATTAAAAAAAAAAATCGAAGACTTATAGGTGTTGGCAGTGGATTTAAATCTAAAAAAGATAGATCTAGAGAGTCTGCTAAATTACTTAACTGGGGAATGAATAATTTTGAACTAATTCAAATTGCAAAAAAAAATAAAAAATTAGCTGAATTGGACGTTTGGCTAGGATACAAAAATAAAGTTAATACTCATATTGATCAAGATGTTTATAAAACTATCCCAAAAGCAAGAAAAAAATATATTAAAACACTTATTGAATATAATGGTCCAATAGAAGCTCCAATTAAAAAAAATGAAGTTCTTGGTTTATTAAAGATTTTTTATAAGGATGAATTATTAAATGAGTATAATATTTTAGCATCAGAAAATATAAAAAAAGTAAATATTTTTAGCAGACTTATTAAATCGATTAATTATTTGATTTGGGGCGATGTCTAAAAAGCCCATAATAGTTTTTGAAGGCATAGAGGGCTCAGGCAAAACTCTTCATTCAAATCATCTTTCAAAATATTTAAAAAAAAAAAAAATAAAATTTATTAAATTAAGAGAACCTGGCGGAAATATTTCATCTGAAAAAATAAGAAAATTAATATTAAATAATAAATCAAATTTTCATAAGGTTACTGATCTACTTTTATATTTAGCTTCAAGAAATGAAAATTTAGAAAATTCAATAAAAAAAAACTACGGAAAAAAAATAATTTTAATAGATAGATTTATAGATTCAACCGTAGCATACCAGCATTATGGTATGGGTATTGATTATAAATTTATTAATTTTATTAACGATTTTCTAATAAAAAAAATTAAGATTAACATTACATTTTTAAATTTAGTTAATGTTAAAAATTTACGTTTAAGGCTTTCTAGACGTAAAAATCTAAATAGATATGATAAATTTAAATTTAATTTTTATAAAAAAATACAAAATGGATATATTAAAATATCAAAAAAAAATAAAAATAAGTATGTGATGATTGATTCAAACGAACCTATATTAGATAATAAAAATAGAATTATTAAAGAGGTAAATAGGTTACTAAAATGATTAATAGTCCAAAAACACAAACTAAATTAATTGGTTTAGATTCTTATATGAATTCATTAATAAATGTTTATGAAAAAAAAAACTTGTCGAACAAAATATTATTTTATGGGCTAAAAGGTATTGGTAAATCTACAATGGCATACCATTTCATAAATTATATTTTTTCAAAAGATGAAATAAATCCATATGATTTAAATAATTTTTTAATTCATCCTGAAAATAGATCTTATAATTTAGTTAAAAATCACTCCCATCCAAATATCTTTAATATTGATTTGCTAGACGAAAAAAAAAGTATTGAAATCTCACAAATCAGAGAAATGATTAATTATGCTAATAAATCAAGTTTTAACGAGAAACCAAAATTTGTTTTAATTGATAATGTTGAAAACTTGAATGTAAACTCTCTTAATGCGCTTTTAAAAATTGTTGAAGAACCCAACGAAAATCTTTTTTTCTTGTTAATACATGATAGTAAAAAAAAAATTTCAGATACATTGAAATCTAGATGTATTAATTTTAAAATAAATTTATCATTTGAAACTTCTATTGAAATTTCAAATAAAATTTTAGAAAAAAATGCAATTGATTTTTTAAATGAAGATTTGTTAAATTATTATATTACACCTGGTGAAATAATTAATCTTGTCAATTTTTCAATAAATAAAAATGTTGATTTAAAAAAAAATTCTTTAAAAGACCTGCTACTTATATTGATTAATGAAAACTATTATAATAAAGATAAATTTATTAAACTATATATTTTTAATATAATTCAAAAATATTTTCTAGTCCTTTTGAAAGAAAATAAAAACAGAGAATTTATTTTATTACTTTATAACAAATTTATTAATATGAATTATAACTGTAATAAATTTAATCTTAATTATGAAAATTTTTTTTTAGAATTTAAAACTAAAGTGTTAAATGAGTAAAAATTTTTATATTACAACCCCAATATATTATCCATCTGCAAAACCTCATATGGGGCATGCCTATTCAAGTATTATTGCTGATTTTTTTGCTCGTATAAAAAAAATTCAGGGTTACAAAGTTTTTTTTTTAACGGGTACCGATGAACATGGGCTGAAAATTCAACGAGCTGCAGAAAAAAGTGGTATGAAGCCAATTGATTTCTGTGATAAAATTAGTGTCACATTTAGAAAATTATCAAAAATTTTAAATTTATCAAATAACGATTTTATAAGAACAACTGAGAAGAGACATTTTAAGTCTGTTCAGAATTTATGGAATATTCTTGAGAAAAAAAATGAAATTTATTTATCTAAATATTCGGGCTGGTATTCCGTTTCCGATGAGGCATTTTATTCAAATGATGAAGTTGAAAACGTTGAAGGTGTCAAAAAAGCTAAATCTTCAAATTCTCCAGTTGAATGGGTAGAGGAAGAGTCTTATTTTTTTAAGCTTTCTAATTGGGAAAAGCCCCTTCTTAAATTTTACGAACAAAATCCAAAATTTATTTTACCAGAAAGTAGAAGAAATGAAGTCATAAGTTTTGTTAAAGGAGGTTTAAAAGATTTATCAGTTAGCAGAAAGTCTTTCTCGTGGGGAATAAAGGTGCCCTCAAATAATCAACATGTTATTTATGTATGGCTTGACGCTTTGACTAATTATTTAAGTGCTTTAAACTATCCTGATAAAAATAACAAACTTTATAAAGATTTTTGGCCTGCGTCACTTCACTTAATAGGCAAGGATATTCTCAGATTTCATGCAGTTTATTGGCCTGCATTTCTTCTAGCTGCCGATATTCCTTTACCTAAAAGAGTTTATGGTCATGGCTGGATATTATCAGGAGAGGAAAAAATGTCTAAATCTAAAGGAAATATTTTAGACCCAATAGAAATAATTAACAAATATGGTTTGGACCCATTGAGATACTATCTAATTAAAGAAGTTTCATTTGGTAACGATGGAAATATTTCACAAGAAAAATTAGAAAATTGTATTAATAGCGACTTGGCTAACAATTATGGGAATCTTTGTCAAAGAGTAATATCTTTTAACGAAAAAAATTTAAATTTAAAAATTCCAAAAAATGTAAGTTTTAAAAATGAAGATTTGGAAATATTAGATAATTTTAATAATAGCTATCAAAATTTATTGGATTACGTAGACGACCAAGATATTAACTCTTATATCAGTTATATAATGGAACGCCTTTTTGCTGCTAACAAGTATTTTAATGATCAAGAACCTTGGAACAAAAAGGATGATGCAATTAGATTAAACACAATTGTTTATGTTTCTTTAGAGTTAATAAGAAAAATTACTATTTTGCTATACCCAATTATTCCTGAAAGCGCTTTAAAAGTATTAACTATTTTTGAAATATATGAAAATGATATTGATTTTAAAAGTATAAAAAATAATAACTATTTAAAAAAAGGAAATAAAATAAATAAAATTAATATTTTATTTAAGAAAGTTGAAAAAGATGATTGACTCACATTGCCATTTAGATCACGATCCATTGTTCAAAAATCTCAATCAAATAATTTTAAATTGTAAAAATGAAGGAGTTGAAAAAATTTTAACTATTTGTACCACTAAAAAAAGTTTTAAAAATATTATTGATATAGTAAAAATTGATAAAATTATCTATGGTACTTTTGGAATTCATCCTCATGAAACTAATAACAATATATTGGCTATTGATGAAATAATTCAACCAATTAAAGAGAATGAAAAAATTATAGGAGTAGGAGAGACTGGTTTAGATTTCTACTACAATAATAGTGATAAAACTTCACAAATAAAAAGTTTTATTAACCATATTGAAGCATCGATAGATTTAAAAATGCCACTAATTGTTCATTCAAGAAATGCAGAAGAAGAAACTTTTGAAATATTAAATAAATATAAAAAAAAAAAAGATATAAAAATTTTAATGCATTGTTTTACTGGATCACAAAAATTTGCAAAAAAACTTCTATCATTAGACGCTTTTTTTTCGGCAAGTGGCATCATTACATTTAAAAATAGTATTGATTTACAATCCACTTTTAAAGAAATTCCTTCAGAAAAACTGTTAATTGAAACTGATAGTCCTTTTTTAGCGCCAGTACCAATGAGAGGTAAAAAGAACGAACCTTCTTATGTTAAATATACTCTTAAAAAATTATCAGAAATTACAAATATCGATTTTCAAGAACTAGATAAGATAACTACTAATAATTTTAATAGATTATTTTTTAATTAATGGCTCTTAAATTCACTATATTAGGTTGCGGAAGTTCTATGGGTGTCCCTAGAGCAGATGGTTATTGGGGAAATTGCAATCCATCAGAGAAAAAAAATTATAGAACAAGATGCTCTGCGATGATTTCTAATAAAAATTCGTCAATCTTATTAGATACGTCGCCAGATTTAAGAAACCAGTTATTAAGAGAGAAAATTAAACATGTTGATAAAGTTTTTTACAGCCATGCTCACGCTGATCAAACTCATGGTATTAACGATTTAAGAATATTTTACTTAAAAAAAAGAAAAAAAATAGATGTTTTTACAAACATCTTAACAAGAAAATATTTAAAAAAATATTTTTCATATTGCTTTAATGACAAAAAAGACTATCCTGCAATTTTAAGTTTAAAACTCTTAAAAAAAAATTTCACATTTAATTTTTTTGGAAATAAAATTAATATAAAATCTATAAATGTTAAGCATGGAAGTATTAATTGCCTTGCATTTATTATTAATGGTAAATGCGCTTATGCAAGTGATATTAACGAAATTTATAAAAAAGATTTAAAATATTTTTTCAAATTAGATCATTTTGTAGTTGACTGTTTACGTATTTCACCTCATCCATCACACTTTAGTTTAAAAGAAGTTCTTAATTTGATCGAAATAATTAAACCAAAAAAAACAATTTTAACTAATTTACACTCTGACCTTGATTATAATTATTTATTGAAAATTTTGCCCAAGAATGTAAAACCTGCTTACGATGGACTATCCTTTTATATCTAAATGAAAAAAAATGTAATTGTTATAACTGGCGGCGCAGGTTTTGTTGGTAGTAATCTTATAAATTTATTGATAAAAAAAACAAAATACAAATTAATCAGCATTGACAACTATTCATCAGGTTCAAGAAAAAATCATATCAAATCAAATAGAGTCAAATATATAAAAGGTGAGACTAAGAATATTTTTGATTTATTAAAAAAACCTAATAAAATTGTTTCAATTTTCCATTTCGGCGAATTTGCTAGAATCTATCAAAGTTTTTTAAAAATGAATGAATGTATTAACTCTAATACAGTCGGTAGTAATGAAGTATTTAATTTTTGCTTAAAGTATAAAATTAAACTCATATACTCCGCGACTTCTGCCAGTCTTGGAAACAGAGGTAATGATAAAAATTTATCACCATATGCTTTCACAAAATCAAAAAATCTTGAACTTTTGGAGAACTTAAAAAAATGGTTTAAATTTAGATATGAGGTAATTTATTTTTATAATGTATATGGACCAAATCAAATTTGTGTAGGAAAAATGGCTACTGTAATTGGTATTTTTGAAAATTGTTACAAAAAAAATAAACCATTACCAGTTGTTAAACCAGGAAATCAAACTAGAAGGTTTACTCATATTAATGATACTGTGGAGGTTTGTTATATGGCCTGGAAAAAAAATTTATGCAGGCACTACAGTATAGCAAATCATAAAACTTATTCTATTTTGGAAATTGCTAAAATGTTTAATTCAAAAATTAAATTTCTCCCAAAACGTCCAGGCGAAAGATACGCATCAGCACTAACAAATATGAATTTATCTAATAAAGTTTATAAATATTTTGGTAAAATAAACTTAAAAACTTACATAGAGAATTTAACCAATAAATTTAATTAAGGATTTTTTCAATAACACTTGTTATCTTTTTTGACATTGGATTGGTAAAAGATGCAAAAGTATCAAGAACTTTACCATTTTTGTCTATTAAAATTTTATGAAAATTCCATTTAGGAACAGCAGAGTTTCCATGATTTTTTTTTGCCCATTTATAAATTTCATGCGCATCATCACCCTTAACTTCATAAATTGAAGTTAATGGGAAATTAATATTAAAATTTACTTCGCAAAAATTTTTTACTTCTTTTTCACTATTCTTCTCTTGATTGAATGAATTTGATGGAATTCCAATAACAACAAAACCTTTATCTCTATATAAATCCCAAAGTTTTTGTAAATCAGAATATTGCCTAGTAAAACCACAGTAGCTTGCAACATTTACAATAAGGATTGCTTTGTTTTTATAATCAGAAAAATTTATGATTTCTCCTGTAATTGAACTAATTTTAAAATCATAAATTATTTTGTCATAATTAGCAGTAGCGTTGTTTTTAAAAAAAATCATAAATATATATATTATTAGAACAATTTCTTTCTTCATTAGCGTTATTATTTATTAGGTGTAAGTAATATCAGGAAGTATCCAGTTAAAGTGGATAATAATGACCCAGTTAAAACTCCAATTTTTACTCCATCCATGTACTGAACATTTTCAACGAAAGCTAAATTTCCAA
>MDTB01150176.1_pt1 | contig 14033 bp, 10 predicted proteins | sample 811161 | NCBI WGS metagenome assembly MDTB01 (sample SAMN05326650, study PRJNA326480) | marine metagenome | isolation source: seawater | place: Mediterranean Sea | collected 2009
GGTTCTGGTTCCGGTTCTGGTTCTGGTTCAGGTTCCGGTTCAGGTTCCGGTTCAGGTTCCGGTTCAGGTTCCTGTCCCTGTTCGGGCTCCGGTTCAGGTTCTGTAGCAGATTCAGGTTCAGGTTCCTGTTCGGGTTCTGCCGCAGGCTCAGGTTCAGGTTCCTGTTCAGGTTCTGCCGCAGGCTCAGGTTCAGTTTCAGGTTCAGATTCAGTTTCAGGTTCGGGTTCAGGTTCTGCAGCAGGTTCAGTTTCCGGTTCAGGCTCAGGTTCAGGACTAACAACATATGTTTCTACTAAAACCCAATAACCTAAATTTGAATTTATAGTATCATTTGTGGATATAGATTTCCAATTTTCATTTGAAAAACTAGTTGATTGCGACCAAGGTTCATTATAATAATATGCATTCTCATATAATGTTAAACTATCATTTGCGTTCTGTTTAAGTGCATTTACAGTTTCTATAACTGTTTGATTTGTACTGGATGAGATTAAATACCATCCAGGTTGATTTATTATAACTTGAATAGACATGTATAATATATATTTATAATAAATAATTATTTATTATGAATTATTTTTTAATATAGTGTTATTAAATTACTCTCGAAATTTTCATTTGCTGAAGTACCTAAATTAGTTTTAATATCTAAACTGTATACTTAAACAACAGGTTCAGCTTCATTCTCAGGTTCAGGTTCAGGTTCAGGTTCAGGTTCATTCTCAGGTTCAGGTTCAGGTTCAGGTTCATTCTCAGGTTCAGGTTCATTCTCAGGTTCAGGTTCATTCTCAGGTTCAGGTTCAGGTTCAGCTTCATTCTCAGGTTCCGGTTCAGGTTCACCAACTATTGGTGGGCCACTGAATGGTGGATATTTTATAGCTTCAGGTTCCGGTTCAGGTTCAGGTTCAGGTTCCGGTTCAGGTTCAGGTTCAGGCTCAGGTTCGGGATCAGGTAATCTACCAGATCCCATTCCACTATGATACGCACAATAATAATATAAAGGCGATGGTGTATTTTCGGTAATAGTAATACTAACATATGAACCAAATATACCAGCTTCTCCAGAAACCGCAACTCCAGTTGAATAATCAAAACCATTATTATGAATACCATTAGGTGTTGAAGAAAATCGTATTGGATGACCTACATTAGAACTATTTGATTGTATAAATTTATAAGTATATCCAATTTGGAATGAAATATCTGGACTAAATACATTTCCAATATAATATTTATTTCCGGATCCATAATTGTTTTCACCATAAAGAACCATTACATCAAGGTTAATTATATTTGTATTATCATATGTATTTGTAATTGTACCCAATGAATTTCCAATAGCATTAAAATAAGGATCTGTTGTTTTAACAGATGCACTATCTAAAATAGCACAATTATGAGGATTTTCTATAACGTAATCATCATTTATATTAGCAATTAAAGAAAAAATACTATTATTAATTATTGTTGTACTTTCATTAGAAGCTATATTTACATTTGAATAATCTACTAATTTACTAGCGTTGTACGTTAAACCAATATTATAAACAAAACCAGGATTTGTCGATAAATACATGTTAGAAAATGTTAAATAACCTGCAAATATCTTAGCATGATAATCGTATGTTGATTCACTTATATTAGGATTTGGTTGCAAAGAAATTGTAAAGGTAGGCTGATTTACACTAATAAATGTATAATCATTCAATATTAGATTATCGCCATAAAATATTTTTGAAGTTAAATTATTTAATTCAGTTGTTACAATAACACCGCTCGTGTCAATTGGTATATTAGTGCCACTAACATAATAAACAACAGGAGTACTATAAGTATAAGTCGTAAAATTATTACTGATAGTTTCTTTTATCATTAATGATGCAATTCTTGTAACATTTAATAGTGATTCTGGGCATGTTATATTTGATAATAAATACACCAACCATTCATATTTAGGTTCACTAACATCTTCGGCTGATGATAAAGTTTTTGTAATATAATTATATAGTGGCACTGATTTATCTTCAACTAAATTTATAATAGGCCCAGGAACACCTGAACGAGATGTAGGTAGTGGTATTGAATAATCATCTGGACAACTTAATCTATTCCCTCTAAAATTTCCTCTATTAATTAATGCATAAGTTTCTTTTGAAGTTAATTTGCGACCTTTTGTAGAATTCCTATTATGCTTTAATATTTCTACTTTTCTTCTCATATTCAATTGTTCTGAAGTATGTGTGGGATAAGGACTTACTTTTTCTAATCGAACAGGTGGAATATTAAAAAGCATATTTATCTTTCGTTGGTTACATGCATTTTGAGTTGTTGATAATGTATTGTTGCTATTGCTCGTATTTTGATTTGTATTATTATTTGTATTATTTGTATTATTTGTATACGAGGACATTTATAATATATACATATATTTATAAATGTTTAATATAATTTACCAGAATACCAGAGGTTTGATAAATAATTAAAATTACTAGAAGATGGTATTTTTACTGAAAAAGTTCTTAAATCTGGTCCAGAAGATACTAAATTATTAATATCGAAGATAGATAAGGCTTCGCTGTGATATTGTAAATTAGAGATTTTTCCATTAAACCCTTCATTTTTACCTATATGAACGTCATAATAATTTTGTAAAGGTGTATTTTGAAACTGTAATCGAGCGGATACTACACCATTTACATAAACTTCTAAAATTGTATTTTTCATTCTTACAATAATAGAAACCCATTTTTTAATTGGAATATCTTTTATTTCTAATGTATTTTCATGATTATCTACTCTACCGCTTTCTTCGCCAGTATTTGAATCCATTACAATAAATAGTGATGCAGTATTGGGTTCTTTCTCAACTGAGTTAACTATTTGCTTTAAATATAACCCTGGTCCGTTTGAAACATTAGCTATTCCATCCATATTAAATGTGTCATTTCCTTTATGGAATATATGTTGAAATTTCTGGTAATTTACACCACTATTTAATTCATCTATATATAACCATAAAGACCAAGTAAACTCCATACCGGTAGTCTCATTATTGGATCGTAAAATAGTAACAGAATTGCTATTTTGTGGATCTTGACTTATAGTTAAGTTATCATTTCCTCCTGCCATTCCCTTAACAATATAAGGATTTTTAGATGGCGAGGTAAAGTACTGTATTAATACGATGCCTAAACTAAGTAATACGATAAAAACAATAACAATCAAAATTACAAAAGCAAATTTTGCAAATAAAGTATTTGATTGAAGAAAATCGTCACTAGCTTCTCCAGCAGAGTCTATTGACGCTTGTGTACTATCTGAGAATCCTTTTAAAGAATCTCCCATCGATTCTGTAAAACCTTGAACAGATTCAGTAACAGAATTACCAGTATTTTGAATAGATTCTGGAATCTGCATACTGTTTGTATTAGTTGGTTGTTGAAAATTATTCATAATCGTTATATACTATAAATATAAAACGATTTTAGAAAAATTAAAATAATGTAAATTTACTTTGTTCAACATTATCTTTTTTAATTAAAACGTCTAAACCATAATTAGATAAAAAGTTTTTCAATCCTTCTCCGTTTCCTTCCATATAATTAGAGTATGCAGTTTCTGGAGTGATTGCTTCATCCCAATGTTTAAATTTACTAACATAACCGTCAAACCTACTGGTTCCTCCTAATTTCATTTGACTATCAACACTTGGAGGTTGTTTGGGAGTGGTGATATTTTCATCTGTTTCTAAATATGCTCTACCAGAACGGACTAATTTACCATCAATATAACAATCTACGTATTGATTTGCTACACTCACAATAATATGGACCCATTTTTGTAAAGGGAAATTATCAGTAATTTCTACAGTTTTTACAGTATCATCACTCATCAATAAATCACACTTTAATATTGGACTACTTTGATCTAAATATAATTTAATGTTATCACTCCTATTAAATATAGTCTTAGGTTTACTCATATCCCATGAATTAACATAAATCCATAAACCATAACTATAACTAGTATTACTTGGTCCATTAGTTATTGACACTGCCGAAATATCATCATTTAAGTTTGCTTTCGCTGTAAGTTCAGTAGATGTTGCCATTACATAACGAACAAGTATGTAAATTAATACAATTATAATAACGCCTAAAATTATAACAATAGAATTCATTTATAATAAATACTTACAAATTATTTACAGGTGGGTTCTTATTCATTAAAATATTATAAATATTGTTTATTTGTTGTTTCGATAAGTTTTTCTGGTAATATCTAATGTTAGCTATAGATCCACTTAGACCATTTTCACTACCAGTTGTAACTAAATCTCCTAAATTATAAGATGGTATTTTTTTTTTGAAAGTAAAAGTGCGTACTAATTTACCATTTATAAATAAATCTACATGTCTTGACTTATAATTAAATACAAAATGATTCCATTTTTGGGAAGGAAGTTGTAAATCATAGTATTTTTTATCATCTCCTTCATTTGTAAAATAAATTCTGTATACATCTTTATTCTTGGAATCATTATCATTATTATAGTAAGTTATTTTAGGCTTACCATTACCAAAGTCAAATATATTTGTTTCTTTATTATATGATGACATACTTGTGGAATGTTGATTTAAAAATATCCACATTGAAAAAGTATATTCACGGCTAACCTGTTCTTGATTTTGAGAAAACGTTTTTATATGATTTGATTTTGCTAGTATATTATCTTCAAGAGGTATTATATTCTCTTCGTTTAAATATACATAATTTTCTAATACTGTCACTCCATCTTTAATTGAAAGTTTATATAATAAATCTGGCAAATAAAAATATAATAACAACAATACAATTTCTAAACCAAATAATGTTAATATCTTATTTGGAGTTGCTTTGTATTCATTTGTAATATAACTTATGAAATCTGTTAATAAACAAGGAAGAAAAAAGATAACGTTTGCAATTAAACCAGTAATTCCCTTCAATGACTTGAAAAAATTTATAAAAACATTAAATAGTATAGCCAAAGTAACTATTACTATAAAAACACTTAAAATATACATAGAATATGCGATTGCTTCATATTGTGAAATATATAAGCCAATGTATACTAATGATAAAATACCAAGTGTAATATGATATTGATATTCATTTGTTAATAATAAAACATTTTTAGAAATATGCGCATATAAATATAAACAAACTAATAAAATTAAAACAATAACAATCCCATATCTTGTATTGTCTTTCCATTCTTTTCGGTATGGGTCTGTTTCATCTTTCTTTTTATTTTCTTCAATAAATAGCATAGATAAAATTAAAAATAAAACAATATTTGAATATAATGGTATATTTGCCTCAGATTGTAAATTATTAATAATGTCACTCATTTTACTATATAATCTTATTTTTTTCTTATCAAATATGTCTAAATTAAACATTATATTTTAAAAATAAAATGTTTAAATTAATATTACAAATTTTCCATAGCAGTTTTTTTTCCATGACATTCTCTACATAAGGCTTCTAAATTATCAACATGATTTGAACCACCATGTTCTAAACGGACTTTATGATCCACTTCAAACCAAGCATTTAATTGACTTTGACAATCAGCACATTGCCAACTTTGTCTAGATGCAACGAATTTCTTTTTTGTTTCACTAACGGATCTTTTTGTTCCTTTGGAACCTGACTGCATTAATCTGCGTTTTGCTGCTTGTTCTTGCATAGAAACGATTGGGTAATTGTATTGTTGATTATTTTGTTGAGAAAAATGTTGTTTTGAAGTAAAATCTAAAATAGGACTAATAATATTAGAAGCATTTTTATCGATTGGTAAATATTTTAAGTAATCATTCGATGCAGAAACAATTTGTTCAGCTCGCATAGGCGTTTTTTTTATTAAAATATATAACATTAGAGCAGCAAAAGCAACTCCTGCCATTTGATAATATTTTTTATATGAATATAACATTTTTACATATTTGCCATCAGTGTATATATTAGCAATTATAAATGCAGCTATTAAAAAAATGATAATTTCTATTCTCATAATTAACATATTATGAGAAATTAATACTATTCATACCATAAATATATGCAAAGTAATAAAATAAAAATTAAAAATAATATTATGTAATGTTTTTTAATATTTAATTTTTCTGCTAAATAAACAGGTTTTGGTTTATATTGATTCCTATATAATTCTAATGCTTTTGGCAATGAGATTTCTGGTTTTCCAATACGTACATTTACCTTGTTATGTATAAAATGTATCCATTTTACGAATGAATCTCTATTTACTAGATAAGGAGATACTGGATATTTATCTAAAAGTCCACTAAAGAAATTACCAATTTCATCATTTGGTATAAATATTGGTAGATTATGAATAAGATCATAATATTTTTTCTTTGTAACATCATTTGGAAACAATGGATATGATTCTGCTATTGTATGTAAAAAAAACCAGTAATGAGGTCCCCATACGGTAGGATCAAATTTCATAGGTTATTTATTATAATTATATAAAGATATTTGATTTATAAATATTAACGTATTTATAAAAATGAATGATCTTTATTGCAATAATTGTGGAAAAAAAGGGCATCTATATAATCAATGTAAATTACCCATAACGAGCCTAGGTGTTATCGCTTTCAGGTTTAATAACAACAAATTAGAGTATCTAATGATAAGAAGAAAAGATACATTAGGGTTTATTGATTTTATGAGAGGAAAATATTCTTTACAAAATAAAGAATATATTAAAAATATGATTTATCAAATGACCAATGAAGAAAGGAATATGTTAAAAAATCTTTCATTTGATGAATTGTGGGTTAAATTATGGGGTAAAGGAAGTATATCAACGCAATATAAAAATGAAGAAATCAGTTCTAAGGAAAAATTTCATCAATTGAAAAGCGGGGTTTATGTTCAAAATTATAATTATAATTTGAATTCAATCATAGATGAATGCAATAGTATAATATGTTGGGATGAACCAGAATGGGGATTTCCCAAAGGAAGAAGAAATTATCAAGAAAAAGATTATGAATGTGCTATACGAGAATTTTGTGAAGAGACAGGATACATAAAGAAAAGTTTATACAATGTCAAAAATATATATCCATTTGAAGAAATATTTACAGGTTCAAATTATAAATCTTATAAACATAAATATTATTTGGCTTATATGAGAACAACTGATACTCACCAAACGCATAAATACCAAAAATCTGAGGTAGGTAAAATGGAATGGTATGATTTTGAAAATTGTTTAAGTAAAATTCGCATCTATAATTTAGAAAAAAAACGATTATTAACCAATATAAACGAAACAATAAAGAATTTTCAATTATTATTTTTTAATGACATGTAAATTAAAGAAATATATGTATAGAATATATACAACAATTCTATACATATGAAAACAAGAAAAAATATAATTAAAAGTACAATTAGTAAAACTAAAAATAAGAAAAAATATACTAAGAAAAATAAAACGTTATTTGGTGGTACTAATCAAGAATGTGGAATTAACGAAATGGGTGAAAAATTACCGGATTGTCCAATTGGTCATCGATGCAAAAAACATAAAAAAGACGAAAAAGGCATTTGTATAACTTCCATTTTAATACTTAAATATAAAGGTGAAGAAAAGGAATTAAATGCGCCTGATAAAAGACATTCAAAGTGGGATATGAATCTAATACAAAATAATGTTGAAGAGTTTATGTTAATTTACGAAAATAGTAAATACACTAAGAGTGAATTAAATAGTATGAATGAAGGATTGATTAGTCAATTAGAAAATAATCCTATTATTTCAAAAACAACAGGTGATACTACAAGAGATGAAAAAATTATAAGATATATTATGTTAAAAGAAGAATTAAGTAAGAAAAATAAAGAAAAAAATCCAGATGAAATAAATGATTTTATTCAAAATGAAAATTCCAATGAATATACAAATATTGAAAATTATGAAACTCCAAAACTAGAAGAAAGTGATCAAAAGAATGAATCATCAAATTCTAGCATGCTTTCGTTTTTTAATTCAAATGAAAAAAAAAATGATGTAAAAGAAATAAAACCATTGAAAGAGGATCAATTAAAACAAATTGATAATTTACAAGATAAATTAGGTTTGTACCCAGGAGAAGGTAACGAAATACTTAAAAATAAATTTATTAAAAAAGCAGAAAAAGAGCATCACGATTTTTTAATTGATAATAATAAAATATATGATGAATTTCTTTATCCTGAGTTAGATGATCCTAATTTTAATATAAAGATTGCAAAAAGAAAAGAATTTTTTGATACACAATATGATGGAAAAATATACGATGTTAAAACTCAAGCTGAAAAAATGTGTAATGCAGAATTTGAATTACTTCCGCATCAATTATTTGTTAAAAATTTTCTATCCATGCAAACACCATACAACAGTCTATTATTATATCATGGTTTAGGAACTGGTAAGACTTGTTCGGCGATTGGAGTTGCAGAAGAGATGAGGCAATATTACAAAAATATAGGATCAAGTGAAAAGATTATCATTGTTGCTTCTCCAAATGTTCAAGCAAACTTTAAAAATCAACTGTTTGATGAAAAAAAATTAAAACAAGAGGGTTCCATATGGATAACAAATACTTGTGTTGGAAATAATTTATTGAAAGAAATTAATGCAAATCAAATGAAAGAGTCACCTAAGGCAAAAATTGTATCACAAATTAATACATTAATTCAAAAGGCATATTTATTTGTTGGGTACGTTGAATTTGCTAGTTATATTCAAAGAAAAACAATGGTTGACGAATCATTAGAGTTAAATGAAAATGAAAGAAAAGAAAGAGAAATAGAAAATGTGAAAAAATATTTTAATAATCGCTTAATCATAGTAGATGAAGTTCATAACATATCAGCAATTCAAAGTAATAAAAAAAATAAAAAGACTTCTACTGCTTTGATAAAATTATGTAAATATGCAGATAATTTACGACTATTATTACTGTCTGCAACACCAATGTATAATAGTTATAAAGAAATAGTATGGATAACAAACTTATTGAATAGTGTTGATAAAAAGGCACTTATTAAAGAAGAAGAAATATTTGATAAAGATGGTAATTTTATAGAATCTAAACAAAACAAAGACGGTACAATGAGTGAAGGTGGAAAAGAACTATTACAAAGAAAATTAACTGGTTATATTTCTTACGTAAGAGGAGAAAATCCGTATACATTTCCCTTTCGTATATATCCATCAATATTTGATAAAAGCAAATCACTAGATAATTTTCAATATCCAACAAATCAAATGAACAATAAAACAATAGATAAACCTATAGAATTTATTCCGTTATATATAAATAATATTGGTGAATATCAAAATAAAGTTTACAATAAAATAATGGAAAATATACAAGATAAATTGGAAATTAACAATCAAGCTTTTGAAGACTTAGAATCATTTGGATACACTTTATTGTCCGCGCCTATTCAAACATTAAATATAACTTATCCAAGTGAGGATATGACAATTGATAATTTACTTGGTTCAACTGGTCTAAAAAATATAATGAATCAAAAGATTAAAAACTCTCCTTTTATGTTGCGTTATGGGTTTGAATATAAGCCAGAAGTGTTAGAAAAATATGGTGCTATATTTTCATTAGATAAAATTAATAATTATAGTGAAAAGATTTTTAATATTTGCCAGTTAATAAAAAAATCAAAAGGTATTATTATGGTATATTCTCAATATATTGACAGTGGTGTAGTACCACTAGCTCTTGCTCTTGAAGAGATGGGACTTACTAGGTTCGGCGTAGCTAGTCATACAAAATCTCTATTTAATAACCCACCTAGTGAATCAATTGATTCTTTGACAATGAAAAAAAAATCTGAGTATAAAGGCAATTCATTTAAAACGGCAAAATATGTTATGATTACAGGGGACAAATATTTTTCCCCGAATAATAATTTAGATTTGAAAGAAGTAACAGCATTATCCAATGTAAATGGAGAAAAAATCAAAGTGGTATTAATAACTAAAGCCGCCGCAGAAGGTTTAGATTTTAAGAATATACGCCAACTTCATGTTATGGAGCCTTGGTATAATTTGAGCAGAATTGAACAAATTATTGGCCGAACAGTTAGAAATTTAAGTCACTGTGCTGTCCCTTTTGAAGAAAGAAATGTTGAAATTTATTTACATGGTACAAAACTGGGAGATGATAAAGAGGCTGTCGATTTATATACTTACAGATATGCAGAAAGAAAAGCCAAACAAATAGGAAACGTAACACGTATTATTAAAGAAACAGCTGTAGATTGTATATTAAACATTGAACAAACAAATTTATCATTAGAAAAATTAAATCAAAACTCTCAAGGCCAAACAATTGACTTGACTTTATCTAGTAAAGCTAATGAAAAAATATCATATAAAATAGGCGATCGACCATATACAGCATTATGTGATTATATGGATAACTGTGAATTTGTTTGTAGACCAAATGAAAATATTGATAAAGATTCAATTATTACAAGTAATTATCATGAAGAATTTGCTAAAATCAATTATCCCATTATTGTTAATAGAATTAGAGCTCTATTTAAAGAGAAAAATTTTTATCAGAGAAATGAATTGATTCAATCTATATTACAACATAAAGAATACCCAATTGAACATATAGATTTTGCTTTAACAAAATTAGTGAAAGATAAAAGTGATTTTATATCTAACAAATATGGATTAGATGCCTACCTTATTAATAAGGATGATTACTATGTATTACAACCTATAGAAATAACCGATGAACGAGCGAGTTTATATGACAGAGATAATCCAATTGATTCAAAATATTATTCATTAGACATAGAATTACCTTTAAAAAAAGATGATAATATTAAAACAAATATAGAAAAAAGACAAACAAATTCTCAATCTAATGATAAAGTTGATATAATATTTCAAAAATTATATGATAATATAGAATTAGTTCATAATGAAAGAAAAGCAAAAATCGTAATGGAGGAAGAATTTGAAAACATAAATAAAATAAATAAACGTAAATTAGCGATTATACGTAAAAAATATAAAACAGATGAAACAGAATCTGATTGGTATAAAAATGCAGGGTTAATTTATGATCTATTAAATAAAAAATATTATATAAAGGAAGAATTATTAGAAAAATATTTTGTTTATCATTATTTAGATTGTCTTGATTTGGAAGATCAATTGTTAATCATAAATAAAATTTATAAAATCGATGTAAATAAAGATGATATTCCTTTTTTTAACCACATAAGCGATTATTATAATAGTCATATACTTGTCTCCAAGAAAAAGGGCATTATATTGCCTGCAAATGAAAGCGCAATATACATATTTAATGAGAATGAAAAAACATGGACATTAGCAAAACCTAGTGAATTTTCTTTGTTTAGTAATGAAATAATAAAGAAATTCCCAATAAAAAGACAAAATTTAAACAATATAATTGGTTTTATATTCCAGACAAAAAAGGATAGAGTATTCAAAATTAAAACTTTCAATAAGCAAAAAAATAATACAGGTGTTTCATGTTCTTCCCTTGGAAAAGTTGATATTATGCATCGAATTGAACCAATTTTAAAAGAAAATCCTTACAAAATAGAAAATTGGCCACAATATGATCCAGAAGAATTTGATGATATATTAAAACCAGGTCTTTGTGTATTTTTAGAATGCATGATGAGGTTTTATAATGAATCAAATAATGAAAAATATTGGTTCTTGGACTCGATACAAGCATTAGCAAATAACATTACAAAATTATAATTATATAAATATTATATGTATGTTAACTAAAAATTGATATAAATAACATAAAGTTTTTTTATGTTATTATTATAAGATGGAAACAAGTGAAAAAAGAATTTATGGTCCGTATATACCATCTATTTTAAATAATAAAATATCATTATCAATATTAGAAGTTGGAAAAAATCTAAAGCAAAATTTAGAAAGAAAAATACAAAATATTGTTGAAGGAAAATGCATTCCACAAGGATATGTAAGGCCTGGTTCTACAAAAATAATAACTTATTCATCAGGTGTTGTCAATAATGAAATGATTGAATTTCATACTAGTTATGAATGTGATATTTGTTATCCAGTAGAAGGTTATTCATTAGAATGTATATCCAAAACAATTACTAAAGCAGGAATACATGGGGAGGTGCATGATGAAGATGGAAATGTCCCAATTAATGTATTTATCGCAAGAGATCATCATATAAATGATACTATTTTTGATAAGATTAAAGAAGGAAATAAATTTATAGCATCAGTAATTGGTGTTCGTTTTGAATTGAATGATCCTTATATTTCTGTTATTGCTAGCCTCAAAGAGTATGAAAACAAAAAGGAACGAATTAAGATAAGTGATTAAAATAATAAAAATTACTACTTTTATTATTTTTTATGCAGCATGACTATGCATATAAACGGTTTTGGTAGGGTATAAACACATTTGCTTATTGGGAAATACTTGCCCAGACAAGCATTTATTTGCATCGTCTACTTCTACACAACCTCTTTTACCTTGATACTCTCCAACTAAACACCAAACACTTTTATCAGATGTAATTGGTTTTTGAATAGGTTGGCTGCTACTATCGGGTTTTGGTTCACTATATTTATATTCTGGTTGCTTTGTTTTCCTTTCATTCAAAGAATTATCAAATTTTGTATTTAATGATTTATCTAATTCTTGCACCGCGTTCAAATTAACATTGTCTATACTTCCTTTTTTTAATAAATCTGCTACACTCTGTACTGTTCCGCCTGCAATATCAATACCTGTTTTTGCAACAGATGTGGCTACATCTTCCGTTTTATCTAAAATAGTACCAGCAGTATATCCAAATACGGATAATATTTGTGTTAATAATGGTGTTAAAATATTCATAATTGATTGTAAAAGATTTCCTAAATCTACTAACAAGTTAATTCCTAAAAATGAAAATATAAGTAATATTGTTAGAATAACAATTAAAACATTTTTTCCACTAAATATATCTAAATCAAAATCTTTCATAGATGAATTATTTGTTTTTTCATTAATGATTGGAGTATTTGTTTTTTCAAATGATTGATTCATGTTATATATACTTTATGTTTATTTTTTCAATTGAAATGATTAATTAATTAAATTTAAAAATAATTTAGACATTCGTTTAGTTATAGATTATAAATTGAGATTATACAATAATGAAATTCCTAATGCTAGAATCTTTCTTTTTTATTACTCTTGGTATAAGTTGTGTTTTACTTTTAATGTTGATTTATCATTTTAAACAAAGATTAAGTAAGGTTGAACAAAACAATGAAACTATGTTTGAAATTTTAAATAATATTATACAAGAGCTAACTGAAATGAAACGCATGTCTTTTCGAGAAAGTGCGACAATGCCGAATTCATCTAATCAACAAAAAATTAATGTAAATTTAGATGATGATATTCCAGAATTAGATACTATTAATGATGACGATATTAGTCAAACTATTAATAATGAAAATCCTTTAGTGCAAAATGACTTATTACACGAAAGTAATGATGAAAGTGATTATGAAAGTGATGATGAAAGTGATGATGAAAGTGATGATGAAAGTGATGATGAAAGTGATGATGAAACAACTATGTCTGATAATGAAGTAATTGATGAAGTGAAAACTGTATCAGTTGATATAGATAACTCTTTAGATGAAATTAATGAAGATGAAGAAATTTCTAATGATGTTCAAGAAGAACCAGATAACGATAATTTTGAAGAAGTTAACTTAGATACAGATGAACTTGATAATATTAAAGTAAATAAATTAGAAGAGGTAAATAATTTAGAAGAAAGTGATTCAAATGACACCGAATCAACGAATAAAGATGTATATAAGAAAATGACTGTACCTGCTCTAAAAGCACTAGTTATAGAAAAAGGTTTAACTACCGAAACAACCAAATTAAAAAAGA
>MDTB01216351.1_pt1 | contig 14033 bp, 10 predicted proteins | sample 811161 | NCBI WGS metagenome assembly MDTB01 (sample SAMN05326650, study PRJNA326480) | marine metagenome | isolation source: seawater | place: Mediterranean Sea | collected 2009
CCTGCACCACGGTGCCCTTGGTGCCCTTCAGCAGCTTCATGACGTCCTTGTTGGTGATGCCAATACCGGCGACGTTTTTGCCGTCGACTTCCACAAAGCGGTCGCCTGACCGGATGCCGAGGCGTTCAGAAGGACCGCCGCTGATGGGGGACACCACCATGATCGTGTCCTTGAAGATGTTGAACTGAACGCCGATGCCTTCGAAGTTGCCGTTGAGGGGCTCGTCCGCCTGCTTGAGTTCCTCCGCAGAAAAGTACACCGAGTGCGGGTCGAGGTCCTCGAGCATCTTCACAATGGCCTGCTCAGTGAGCGCTTGGACGTCGACGCTGTCGACGTACAGTTGGCCGATGTACCGCATGAGGGTCCCAAACTTTTGGGTCGCTTCCTGCGGGGTCATGTTGTCGGGCGAGTCAGTTTGGGCCTGCGAGGAGGCTGGGGTGAGCATCGCAATGAGCAATGCCCAAACGGGCAGACGGGAAGTGCAAAAAGAAGAGGTCATGGGTCCGTGAAAATACGGGAGAGAAGCGCAAGTGAGGGTATCTTGGGGTCCATGATTGCAAAGGGAATTGAAGGAATTTGGCAAACCGCAAAATCCGCGGTGGGCTTGGCGTTGGGTCTGGTGGTTTGGACCGGGGCATGGGCCCAGGCTGAACTGGTGGTGAACACCCCAGATTTGTCGGAAGCGACCGCCATGATGGAGGACCGTTCTGAGAAGGAGGGCAGGGACATGGTTGGCATGGTGCTGCCCGCCCAGGCCGATTTCTTTGAGCTGGCGGACCGCGATGTCAGCGACGGTCACGAGGTTTGGACCTTGACCGTGCGGGCGGAAGGAGCAGTCGGCGTGAACGTGTATTTCGACGTGTTTCATGTGCCTGCAGGTGCCGAGCTGTACTTCTCCACGCCGGAATCCAAATTCGAGGAAACCTGGGTGAACGGTCCTGTCACGTCCATCGAAAACAACGACCACGGCCGTTGGGTCAACCGAGACGTTCCTGGGGACGAGGTGGTGATGACGTACCGCGCCCCAGTGGGACTCACGGAGGCCGCGACGTTGCGGATTTCTGGGGTCGGGTACTTCGCCCGTCACATGCATTACCCCGAGCCATGGGCCTCGGCCATTGAGCGAGGTGGGGCGGAAGCGTGTCAGGTGAATGTGAATTGCCCTGAGGGCGACAGCTGGGAGTGTGACAAGTCGGCCGTGGTCCGATTGCAAATCACCCAGAACGGTGGAGTGTATTTCTGCTCGGGCTCCATGGTCAACAACACCGCTTTGGATTGCCGACAGCTGTTGCTGAGCTCTTTCCACTGCGTCAACGACGTGGACGAGGACGAGTGGGCTTTCCTTCAGGTGCGTTTCAACTACCAGGGTGCCGGGTGTGCCTCAACGTCGTCCACGTTTGCTCCCCAGCGTACCGGGGTGATTCATCTCGGGGACAGCAACGACATTGCGGGCAACGGCAACATCAGCGGAAGCGACTTCGTGCTGGTGGAAGTGGAGGACAACATCCCCGATTCGTGGAATCCGTTCTTCGCCGGGTGGGACGCCACAGGGTTTGGCGGCAACGAGGGGGTGGGCATCCACCACCCGTCTGGCGACTTGAAAAAGATCAGCAGCTTCAGCAACTCGCTTTCCAACAGCAATGCCTATGCGATTGGGGCGCACTGGCGCGTCACGTGGTCGCCCACGGAGACCGACCACGGCGTGACGGAAGGGGGGTCTTCAGGCTCGCCCATCTTTGACGAGAACCACCGGATTTTAGGCACGCTCACGGGTGGGGCGTCGTTCTGCTCGTCGCCCTATGCCCCTGACTACTACGGGAAGATGAGCTACCACTGGGACGGCAGCAACCCCACGCCGGCCAGCCAAAAGTTGAACGTCTTGTTGGACCCGGTGGGGACAGGTGAAGAGCGTCTGGACGGCAGTTACCGAAATGTGGCGGAGGACGGCACCGTGACGTGTGACGCGTTCGACGCGTGCGAAGCCACGGCTGTGGAAGAAGCGTTTCTGTCGGGCTTGACGGTGGCGCCCAACCCCACGACAGGTCGGGTCGACGTGCACATTCCCGAGGGCCATGCCTTGGTCAAGGTGCAAGTGTTCGACGCCATGGGGCGTGCTTTGGAGGTGCACGAAGGTGCAGCTGTGCTCGGACGCTTGTCGCTGGATTTGCAGGCATGGGGCGAGGGCATGCGCTACCTCACGTTGACGTCGAGCGAAGGCTGGAGCACCACCCGCAAGGTGCTTGTCAGCGGAGCCAAGTGAGTTGGTTGCGCTTCACGCGCGTCTTGAAAGCCCCGAACATCACAGTCACGTGGTCGCCTTGCACGGCCACCACGTCCCCGCGTTCCTGACCGGTACGAAGCCGGACCAGAGAGCCCACCACAATCTTGTCCGATTGGTGGTTGGGTCGGCGCTTGGCGGCCTTGGTCTTGGCTTTCTTGGAGGGTTTCTCGGCCTTGACTTTCTCCTTGGCCAGGTAGGTATTCACCTCTTCCAGAAGAGCTTTGTTGGCCTTGCCTGACTCGAAGCGGTCCACAAATTGGCTGAGCTTGGTGCCTCGGACCCGCGCCGTGTTGAGCTGGTCGAATTGGTCGTTCAGATTGCGTTCCTTGTCCTCCAGCGCAGACTGCAAGCGCTCTGCTTCGGCCGTGGCCTTTTCCGCTTCGAGTTCCGCGCGCAGTTGACGGTTCGTGAGCTTCGCCAGCTTGGACTTCTCCTTATGCAAGTCGCCCAACAGTCCGTCCAATTCCACTCTTCTTTTGTCCAGCTTGCTTTTGGCGCGCTCAATCAAGGCGCTGTCGATGCCGTTGATCTCGGCCACTTCAAAGGTAAACGACGACCCAGGTTGCCCCACTTCCAATTGGTACATGGGCGCGAGGGATTCACGGTTGAAGAGCATGCTGCCGTTGAAGGCTTCGGGCAATTTGGCTGCCCGGGTCTTGATGTTGGCGTAGTGTGTGGTGACCACCCCAAAGCAGCCTTTGTCGTACAATTCCTCGAAGAACACCTCCGCCAGCGCCCCACCAAGTTCGGGGTCGGACCCTGTGCCAAATTCGTCCAAAAGCAGCAAAGAACGCGGGCCAGAAACCCCTAGGAAGTGCTTCATTCTTCCCAGTCGGTAACTGTATGTTGAAAGCTGGTTTTCAATGCTTTGGTGGTCTCCTATGTCGGGAAGTATTGCGTCGAATATGCCAGCTTCCGACGCGTTGTGGCAGGGGACGAGAAGCCCGCTTTGGATCATCATTTGCAACAGCCCCACAGTCTTCATGGTGATGCTTTTGCCCCCAGCGTTGGGTCCGCTGATGACCAGCATCCTTTGCTTGCGATGCAGTTCCACGTGCTGCGGATGCGTTTCCTTGCCAGCCAGGCGGTTGGTCACTTGCAGCAGGGGGTGGTAGGCCGACAACAGGTGAAGGCCAGGCTTCTTTCGAATTTGAGGCAGGCTGCCTTCGAGTTTGGACGCCAACCTGGCGCGTGTCGCGATCCAATCGAGTTCAGTCAACCCGCGTTGGTAGCCTTTGATTTGCGGCAAGTGCCTGCGGATGTTGCGCGTCAACACGCGCAGGATGTTCCGGATTTCCTTTCGTTCGTCGTCCTTGAGCATCTCCAGCTCGTGGTTGAGGGGGATGCATGCGCCTGGCTCAATGAACGTGACCGAGCCCGTGTTGGAAGACCCAAGCACGGCGCCATTGACTTGCCGCTTGTAGCTGCTCAACACGGCCAGGGCACGCCGCTCCTGCACGAAGCCCTCGCGGATGTCTGCGAGGAAGCCACGGTCTTGGACGTGCTTCATGGCCCGCAAGAAGGACCGGTTGATTTTGCGGCGCACCGCAGTCAGGTCCCCCCGAATGGATTCAAGCTCGGGCGAGGCGTTGTCTCGGATGTGTCCTTTCGCATCGAAGACCGCATCGATGGCTTCGATCAGCTCGGTGCTGGGCTCTTGGCCTTCCACCACCGCCTCCAGGCGCGGCCAAGGCATGTCGCTCTCAGCCAAAACCGTCAACACCTGGTTCATGATGCGCGACGCCGTGGAGATGCGTCGAAACCCGGTCTCGTCCAACACGCTGTCGCGCACGCCCAGGAGTTTGATTTCCCGCTTGAGCTCGTCGAATTCCAACATGGGCCATCCGGTTCCTCCAGAACGAATGCGCTGCATCTCCTCGGTTTCTTGAAGGGTGCGGATGACCCAGGCCCTGTCCTTGCTCGGGGTCAAGGTGCTTCCACGCTTTTCGCTGCTCTCGCATCCCGCCATTTCCCGCAACAACTCGCGGATGACGTCGAACTCGAGGTCCTCCGCAATCCGCTCGTCGAAATGGTCGATGTGTGCGCCGGGCTTCATCAGAAACCAGAATTGTTCAAGGCCTCGACTTGTTCAACGCCGAAGGCCAAAGCTTCTGCCATTTGGGCCGTTCGCGTGTCAGCGGTGTAGTCAAACCAGGTTGTGGTGGGATCTTTTTTGAACCACGTCATCTGCCGCTTGGCAAACTGACGTGTCCGCGTCACGATCCACTCAACGGTCTGATCCAAGGAGCATGTGCCGTCGAGGTGTTCGAAGAGTTCCTTGTACCCGACGGTGTTCAAGGCATTCTCGTGACGATGGGGGAGCAAGGCTTTGGCTTCTTCCAGCCACCCTGCTTCCATCATGTCGTGGGCTCGTCTTGCGATGCGCTCTCGCAATTCACGGCGTTCGGGGTTCAGTCCGATGGACACCACCCGCCAAGGACGTGGCTTGGGTTTTCCGTGGTGGAAGGAGCTGAACGGCTTGCCTGAGGTGAGGCACACCTCGAGGGCACGCACAACCCGCTGCGGGTTGGAGGCGTCCATGCGTTCGGCGTGTATGGGGTCAAGGGTCCGGAGCTTGTCCATGAGCGGCGTCAAGCCCTCCTCCTTGAGCCGTGCGTTCAAGGTGGTGCGCAAGGCCAAATTCGCGGGCAAAGGATCCAATCCACGCAGCGCGGCTTCCACATACATGCCCGACCCGCCTGCCAACACAGCGCTTCCGCGCGCCGCACACAACCCGGTCAGCACGGGCACAGCTTGGGCTTCAAATGCCCCAGCACTGAACAGCTCAGAAGGCGCGAGGAAATCCACGAAATGGTGCTTGGCCTCCGCCAATTCTTCCGAGGAAGGGTGCGCTGTCCCGATGGCCATGCCTCGGTAGACTTGGCGCGCGTCCGCGTTGACAATCTCGGTTTGGAGGTGTTGGGCCAAGGCGACCGCCAATTCGGTTTTGCCCGAGGCCGTGGGCCCCACGATGCTGACCACCACCCCCATGGGTCAAATCAATCCGTCGAGGTCGTCGATGGACAGGTGTTCGCTCCCAAAGTCGTCGTCGTCATCGTCGTCGTCGAGGTACGCGTCGATCTCGGGATCTCCGGTTCGGGTGGGCTTGCTGTCGTCCTCGCCAAAGTCCAAATCCATGCCGTCCAGGAGCTCGCCGTCCTTGCTGTCAAAGGCTGGAGGTGTCCCGAATTCGTGGCACAGCGCGGGGTAAGCCCCGTCCGGTTTGGCATCTTCCAGCGTCACCGGCTCCACGTAGAAACACCACATGCGCAAGAAATCATAGACGTAAATGGCGCGGCTGGCCAGCGACGGCACGAGGTCGCCCACCGTGCGCTGGGTCATGGCTTCTTCAGGTTGGTCTCCTGGCTCGGTCATGGGGTCGCTCATGTCCATCAGGGGGAATTCTTGTCCGCGAGTCCAGGATTCGTCGCTTTGGAAGAAGGACGCCATTTCACCAGCTTCCCATCCAAACGCATCCAACACCGCAAAATGCAAGTGCATCAAGGGGGCGTCGGTTTGGATTTCAATGTCCCGAAACACGTCTTCTTCCGTGTCCAAAATGACACGCAACCTGAGGATCTGCGCCATGCCACGAAGGTACGCCCGGTGTGGAGTAGTTTTGCCGTCATGATCACCCGACTTCTCAAGATTCTCGTGGCTGCCGCATCGGTCGCGTACACCGTGTTGTTGTACACCCAGGGCAGCTGGGGGTCGGCCGTCGGAATGACGCTCTTGTCCATTGTGCTCGTGCTGGTCAACTTCCGGAGTGTCCGCCTTGTGGTGGCGTTTGCCAACTTGCGTATGCAGCGCATGGAAGACGCAGTGAAATGGTTGAACCGCATCAAGCCCTCCCAGCTTTGGCCTGGTCAGCGTGGTTATTATCACTTTCTGTTGGGCAGCGTGACCATGCAGCACAACTTGATTGAAGCGGAATCCAACCTCCGCAAAGCCTTGAGCCTGGGCCTTCGTCAGGACCACGACAAGGCGGCCGTCAAGCTGAATTTGGCGGTGTGCTTGAGTGCCAAACAAGACCGCAAGCGCGCCATGGTGATGATTCAAGAAGCCAAGCGTCTCGACACCAAGGGTATGCTCAAGGGCGACATCAAGCAGGTCGAGGCGATGATCAAGAACCCGCGCGTGGTGCAGCGTGCCCGGCGCTGATTCAAAGGTTCAGCAGCCGCTCCAGATCTTCTTCGAGCCTGGCGTTGGCCAGGAAATTCCGCTCCAAATCCTCGGCGAATGGAAACGCCGTGTCCAAGCTTGCCGTGCGCGCCACAGGAGCGTCGAGCGCTTTAAAGCATCGCTCGTGAATGCGTGAGCTGATCTCCGCGCCAATGCCCCCTGTCATGGTGTCTTCGTGGAGGACCAAGGCCTTGCCTGTCTTGGTGACGCTGGCCGTGACAAGCTCTTCGTCCCAAGGCAGCAACGTGCGCAGGTCGATGACCTCCACGTCCCACTCGGGGTGCGCCGTCAACACCACTTCTGCCCACTGCACCCCCAAGCCGTAGGTGACCAAGGTGGCGTCCTGTCCTTCTTGGACGACGCGCCCCTTTCCAAACTCGATAAGGTAGTCCTCTTCGGGCACGGGGCCGGTCAGGCTTCGGTAGAGGTACTTGTGTTCAAAGAAGAGCACAGGGTTGGGGTCGTCGATGGCCATCCGCAGCAACCCCTTGGCGTCGCCCGGGGTGGAGGGGTAGGCGATCTTCAGTCCCGGCACGTGGAAGAACCACGCCTCCGTGCTCTGGCTGTGGTACGGTCCTGCACCGACCCCGCCGCCCGTGGGCATGCGCACCACGACGTCGGCCTTTTGGCCCCAGCGCCAATGAATCTTGGCGAGGTTGTTGACGATTTGGTTGAATCCGCACGTGACAAAGTCGCTGAACTGCATCTCGACCATGGCTTTCTTGCCGGCAATCGACAGCCCAAGACCTGCCCCCACAATGGCCGATTCGCACAACGGCGTGTTGCGGACTCGGCCTTCGCCGAACAGGTCGACGAAGCCGTCGGTGACTTTGAATACCCCTCCGTAAGGGCCGATGTCTTGTCCCATGAGCACCAAGCCGGGGTGGCGTTCCATGCTGGTGCGCAACCCTTCGGTGATGGCGTCGATGAACCGCAACTCCCTGCCCTGGGCATGCGGAACAGCCTCCAGTCCTTCGGGGGTGCCTGGGGCAAAACGGTCGGTCAGCTCTTCTGCAGTGGAGGCCTGGATGGATGGCTCCGCGGCGGCGTGCTTCAGTCCGTCTTGGATGCGCGCCTTGTGCTCCGCGGCCAAGGTTTCCTCAAAGGCCTCGTCCAAGATGCCCGCCGTGCGCAAATGGGCTTGAATGCGGGTCACCGGATCCACCTCTGACCAGCGTTCAATCAGGCCCTCTGGGTAGTACTTGGTGCCGGACGCCTCTTCATGTCCTCTGATTCTGAATGTCTTGAATTCCAAGATGATAGGCCTTGGTTTTTCACGCAATGATTCAGATGCGTCGCGCACCTTGTGGTACACGTCGAAGAGGTCGTTTCCATCGACTTGAATGGCGTCCTCTTGAGGGATGCCGTAACCCACCGCTTTGTCGGTGAAATGGGTGCAACGGAATTGCTGCTCGCTCGGTGTGGACAATCCCCAAGCGTTGTTTTCGATGCCGATGATGACAGGAAGTTGCCACACGGCTGCGACGTTGACTGCTTCGTGGAAGTCGCCCTCGGACGCGCCGCCGTCGCCGGTAAACACGAACGAATATCCACCGGTGTTGTCCAGCTTCTCAGCAAGGGCCACCCCATCGGCAAGCCCCAACTGGGGACCGAGGTGGCTGATCATGCCCACGATGTGGTGCTCAGGGCTGCCAAAGTGAAAACTCCTGTCGCGCCCCTTGGTGAACCCGTGGTCCTTGCCTTGGAATTGGGCAAACAACCGGTCCAGCGGCACCTCACGGGTGGTGAAGATGCCGAGGTTGCGGTGCATTGGAAAGATGAATTTGTCGCGCGGCATGGCTGCCGCCACCCCCACAGAAATGGCCTCTTGACCCAGGCCGCTGAACCACTTGCTGATTTTGCCTTGGCGGAGCTGCGACATCATCTTCTCCTCAATCATCCTGGGAAGAAGCAGCTTGGCGTAGAGGTCGCGCTGTTCGTTCGTCGACAGGCCTCGGGCGTCAAACTTCAGGGGGTTGTGTGGGAACATTTCCGACATGGCCCCGAAGGTAGACGCAGGAGGTACCTTTGCGATTCACGCATGAGCAGCAGTTCTTCACAAATCCAGGTCCGGGTGTTGCCGGAAGAAGTTGGCGATCCGGAGGTGTTGCGTGCCGCGGTCAATCGGCAATTGCGCAAGCAAGGCAAGGCGCCGTTGGGTCAAGAAGATGAGCCTCGCATCCTGCGCCAAAGTTGGGACGCCCGACGTCGGCCTGTCCAGGCCCAGTTGCTGGTCGATTGGGGAGAAGAAAAGGTGCCTTCCACGTGGTCGTGGTCCAAGTTGCCCGACGACGCGCCGAGCCTGGTCGTGGTGGGGGCTGGACCTGCGGGTCTGTACGCCGCATTGGAGTGCATCCAATTGGGGGTTCGGCCGGTGGTGTTGGAGCGAGGGAAGGACGTGCGGGCGCGCCGTAGGGATTTGGCCAAGCTCAACAGAGAGCACCTTGTGAACCCAGAATCCAACTATTGCTTCGGAGAAGGTGGCGCGGGCACGTACAGCGACGGCAAGCTTTACACCAGGAGCAAGAAGCGCGGCGACATCCGGGAAGCGCTTGAATGGCTGGTCGCCCACGGGGCAGATCCACACATTTTGGTGGAATCTCATCCACACATTGGCACCAATCGGTTGCCAGCGGTGGTCACGGCCATGCGCGAGACCGTGGAAGCCTCCGGTGGTGTGGTGCATTTCGACACCCGTGTGACCGGCCTCGTCCGAGAGAAGGGTCGTTGCGCCGGGGTCAAGGCTGGGGACCACATTTTCCGTGGCGAAGCGGTGGTGTTGGCGACGGGCCACAGCGCCCGAGACGTCTTTCACATGATGGTCGAGGAAGGACTCGAGGTGGAAGCCAAACCCTTTGCACTAGGGGTGCGCGTTGAGCATCCGCAGGGATGGGTGGACGAGGTGCAATACCACGGAGAGACGGTTGAGGACCGTCTGCCGCCTGCCAGCTACAGCTTGGTGTGCCAAGTGGAGGGGCGCGGGGTGCACAGTTTTTGCATGTGCCCTGGAGGCATCGTGGCGCCGTGCGCCACATCTCCTGGCGAAGTCGTGACCAACGGGTGGTCGCCGTCCAAGCGCAACAACCCGTACGCCAATTCAGGCATGGTGGTCCAAGTGGGGCCGGAAGATTGGGGGCCACTCGGCTTTGAAGGCCCATTGGGTGGACTGCAATTCCAACAGGCCGTGGAGCAAGCGTGTTGGCGTGAAGCAGGCCAAACCCAAGCCGCCCCCGCCCAGCGCCTCAAGGACTTCGTGCACGGCCGGCCTTCGCAAGACCTCCCCAAAACCTCGTACCTCCCCGGTGTCGTTCCTGCCCGCTTGGACCAAGTTTTGCCTGACGTGGTCTCGCACAGCTTGAGAGAAGGGTTCAAGACGTTTGGACGGAAAATGAAGGGGTTTCTCCACCCAGAAGCGGTGGTCATCGGTCCAGAGTCGCGCACAAGCAGCCCCGTCCGAATCCCAAGAACCCCGGATGCGTTGGTGCATCCAGGGCTCGATGGGTTGTACCCGACCGGAGAAGGCGGGGGGTATGCAGGGGGGATTTTGTCGGCGGCCATGGATGGCCGTCGGGTGGCGCGTGCCGCCGTGGAGGCGATGCTTCCGCGCCGAAGCTGAGGGTGTCCTCAGATCAAGAACCGAGGAGACAGCAATGGCCTGACGGAGTTGCGGGGGCGTCCCAATTGGAATCCAAAGCCCACTTGGGTCATGCTCCACAAAATGTCGCGATCTGGCACGAAGGTCACGCCCAGCGTGACTTGGAACCGACGCGTCAGCTGCACGTCGATGCCTGCCCGCACGGGCATGGCCAGCCGCCTCATTCGCTCGGAAGGCAACTCGGCAGTGAAATTCCGCACCATGGGCGGGATGTCGTCGGACATTTGGGGTGCTGTGACTTCTTGCTGTTGCACGGCGTATTCCTGGCGGACCATGCTGATCCATCCGATGCCGCTTCCGATCCATGGCCGAACCGCGTGGGTGTGCCTGTGGAACGGGGTGTAATTGAATACAGCACCGTAAACACGCATGCGGGAGTTGTGGGCGAAGGAGCCGTTGTCAAATTCGGCGTTGCCGCCCAAGACCGTCAAGTCCATGCTCAACCCTTCGTGAAGTTGCTGGGACATGGTGAAGCCCATGCTTGAGCCTGTGTACAAGCTGTTGGCCTTGGCCGTGCCAGCCACCAATTCAAACCCAGGCTTGTGGCCTTGGGCCAAGCATGCGGTGGACAAGAGGATGGTACAAAGGGCGAGGCCTGGTTTGGCCCAACGCGATGGGAGACGTGGAATCAACATGAAAGGGGTCTTTCCCCCCCGTTACGTGACCTCGCCGAGAAAGGTTACGCTGGATTGCGCATGGCCAAATCCGCCAGCATGCGTCCCACGGTGGTGCCGATGGCGACGCCCATGCCGCCCAGCCTCACGCCTGCATGAAGACCCGGTTTTAGGGTCTTGACTTCGGGGCGGCGGGAGCGGCCGATGCCCAACTGCCCAGTCCATCGATGGGCCACCTGAAAAGGGTCGCAGCCCACCACATGCCTTTGGGTCCATGCGGTCAGGCGGTCAGCCACCTCGTCGTCGTCTCGGCAGTCCCATTGACGTCCTCCGCCGATGAGCAGGCGTCCCTCGATTTCACGGACGTATACGTAGCCGCGGTCGTGGTGCACTGTATGGTCCAGCTTCAGTCCTGGCATAACCTGGCTGACCAGCACCTGGTTGGCCACAGGGCGCACATCGACGTCGATGAGGTCTTGGGCGAAGGCGTTGGTGGCCAGCAACACATGTCGGGCTGAGACGGACAGCGGCCCGGCAGAAGCGGTCCAGATCCCGTGGGCATCGGTCACATCTTCAACCTTGAGGCCAGGCCACCACGCCACGCCCGCCCGCTCAAGCCCTGCCCGCATGGCTTGGACCATGGCGCCGGTGTTCAAGTCGCCTTCAAGGGGGCTTCGGAGTTGGCCGCACAAGGCGTACAGGGTGGACGATTCAGCCGGTGCCGCGTGGAATGCGGTGCCTCGAAACACGTCCTCCAAGGCCTCGTTCAAGTCGGGCAAAAAGGCGGTGACTTCTTCGAAGAGCGCCTCGTCGGTGAACGCTTCCACTGCGCCGCAGGCACGGTGACCGAGGGCCTTGTCGCCCCACATGGCGCGAAGGGCTTGCAACCCTTCCCAGCGCATGCGCACCAAGTCCACGGTGGCGTCAGGGCCGAGCTCACGCCAGTCTTCCAGCAATTCGCTGGGGCTGCCGAAGCAGGTGAACCCCGCGTTCCGAGTGGATCCACCGCCGCCGAGGGGCAAGGCGTCGACTACGGCGATGCGCCACTCGGGCTTGCTAGACACCAATTCCAGGGCAGCATTCATGCCCACAATGCCGGCCCCCACCACCAAGGCGTCCAGAGGGGCTTGCGGGGAAGCCCGAAGCATTTGCGATTCCCAAATGCTGGGTCCCATCTTCGGCCATGGGCCTTTTGCTTGGAAACCTGTATTTTTAGGCTGACCTGGCACGATGCAAACCTACACGACACCCACCATGAACGGCACACCCTTTTCTGCGCAGGCGCTGCGCGTCTCGGTTCTTTGGTTGCTCTTGGGGTTTGGGTTGTCAATGGGGGCGTGGGGTCAGTCGTTGGTCATCAGCGGCACCTTGAGGAACGAGGACACCCGCGACAAGATGGACAACGTCACGGTGATGGTGCTTCAGAATGGGGAGGCCTTTGACCAAATCGACGTGGACCGCAACGGCAAGTATTTCCTCGATGTGCCCCTGCGCAACGACTACATCATTGAGTTCAGCGCGCCCGACATGGTGACCAAGCGGGTTCAAATCGATGGCGCGGCGGTGCCCCCGAGCGAGCTGAACGACGGATTCACCTTCGATTTGGACATGTCCCTCTTCGCGTATGTCGAGGGTTTCGACGAATCGCTGCTGGACACGCCGATTGGCATCGCCACGTTCAACGAGCGCAGCGCGAGGATTGAGTTTGACCTGAGCCACACCAACGACATGCGCCGGAAAGTGGCCAACGAATTGGACCGGGTGGCCAACCTGGAAGAGGATTTGGCACGTGCCCGGATGCGGTACGACAACGCCATGGAAGACGGCGAGCGGGCAGAGGCCCGTGGCCGATGGGAAGACGCGTACGACGAGTACGAGAAAGCCTTGTCTTTCATTCCTGGCGACGAGGCGGCCACCGCAGGCATGGGCCGTGCGGAAGCGGCCTTGAACGCCGACGCAGAGGCTGAAGCGGCCGCCTTGGCAGAGGAGCAGGCCGCGGCCCAAGCGGCGGAACAAGCCGAAGCCGACGCCCGTGCCGCGGAAGAAGCGGCTGCAAGGGAAGCCGAGGCGGCATCAAGGGCTGCGGAGGAAGAAGCAGCGCGCGCCGCAGACGCCGCCGCACGTGCAGAAGAAGCTGCGGCCCGGGCCGAGGAATCACGTCGACAAGCCGATGCCGATCGCGCGGCCCTCGCGGCCGAGGAAGCTGCTGCAGCAAGAGAAGCTGAAGAAGCCCGTGCGCAAGCCCGCGCCGAAGACGCGGCCGCACAGGAAGCGGCGCAGCAGGAGATGGCTGCGGACGTGGAGGCGGCTGAAGGCGCGCGCAAGGCCCGGGAACGCGCATGGGAAGAAGAGCAAGCTGTGCGGGAGGCGGAACGTCTTGCACGCCAGCAAGAGGCCAAGTCGCGGGCCCAAGATTGGTCGCAGCGCACCAGCAAGACTGAGGATGAGGCAGAGGCCTACTACCGCCAAGCCCTTCAGTCTGAGCGCCAGGCCGCGGCGGCCGAAGTTCAAGGTCAAAAAGACGAAGTGACGTCCCAAAACGACCGCTGGCGCGCCGAAGCCGATGGCAGGGCCGCCCAAGCTCGACGTCAATCGTCGACGCTGGACAACGGCGTTCGCCAGGTCATTCCGGGCGAGGTCCAGGATGCCTACCCAGGACGCGAGCCTGAGCACCGCCAAGAACGCGCGGCGGTGTTGGAGGAGATTGAAGCGCTGAAGCGTGCGAACAACGCCTTGAAGTTGATGCGTGCGGAAGGTGGACGCAATCGCGGGTTGGACGCCATGCTGGACTTGGACATGCAAGTGGCGGCGTCGCAGGAGCAGGGGCAGGATTTGGCCTTGTCGAGCGAAGACCGAGACATTCCGCAAGGGGTGCAGGAAACCAGCTACGACATTCAGAATGGCCTTGTCATCCAACGCACGGTGCGCATCGGCGACGTGGTGGAGCGGTATCGGAAGGTGGTGACCAAGACGGGGACGTATTACTTCCGCGGGGACCAGAGCATCACCAAAGACCTTTGGGAGATGAACACCAACCTCAGCTACGATTGATTGATGGGCTTGGCTCGACAAGCCATTCTGTACACGCTGGTGCTGCACGTGGTCGTGCTCGGCGCCTTGGTTGCGGTGCCTGTCAGCGAGGGCGTGCCTCCGAGCGAGACCTACGCGGCGGTGGATTTTTTGGATGCCGAGGATGTGGTGGGGCCGGCGCAGTCGTTTGAAGCGTCGTTTCAGGCGAATCTGGCCCAGCAGGTGGCCAACCTCAGGGCCAACGCCCAATCCGAACTCAGCTCCGAGCGAC
>MDTB01239972.1_pt1 | contig 14033 bp, 10 predicted proteins | sample 811161 | NCBI WGS metagenome assembly MDTB01 (sample SAMN05326650, study PRJNA326480) | marine metagenome | isolation source: seawater | place: Mediterranean Sea | collected 2009
AGTAATCAGGTTCCTACCCGCACCCGATGGAGAAGACCTTCCATGGGCACAAGTTTGGAGTCATGCCTTCCAAGGTCCTGGCGGATGGTATATCGAGAACTCTCTCACAACTTTAGGCAAAAAAGATCCTGTTTCAGACCTAAACAGAACCTTATGGAATAGTGGTAGTGACTCTGACAAAGAGATTGCTCGTAAGCAAAAACGTAAGTTATCTTACTACAGCAACATCTATGTTGTTCAAGACCCTGCTAATCCACAGAACGAAGGAAGAGTATTCCTTTATAAATTTGGTAAGAAGATCTTTGATAAACTAACAGAAGCAATGCAACCCGCATTTGCTGATGAAACTCCAATCAACCCATTTGATTTCTGGAAGGGTGCTGACTTTAAAGTCAAGATCCGTAAGGTTGAAGGGTATTGGAACTACGACAAGTCTGAGTTTGCTGAACCAAGCACACTTAAGAACTTTAATGACTCAGAGTTAGAAACACTTTGGTCACAGCAGTACAGTCTTACTGACTTTACTAACGCTGATAAGTTCAAAACTTTTGATGAGTTACAGACTAGATTGAATCAGGTGTTAAACGCAGCACCAGCTCCTCGTCAGACTGAGATAGAGGATTTAGAAGACCTAAGTGAAGGTCGCTATAAAAGTGTAGCAGCAGAATCTGCTCCCACATTTAAGTCAGCACCTACTCCTGCTCCCGCAGAGGAAGATGATGCCTTATCTTACTTCGCTAAACTTGCTAACGAATAACTATGAAGATTTTCATTGACTCCGCTGACGTATGGGCAATTAAAGACGCATACGAAACAGGTCTTATTGATGGTGTAACAACCAATCCTACCCTTATTATGAAGAGTGGCAGACACCCAGAACAGGTGTATCAAAAACTCAAAGACATAGGAATCAGTGATATCTCTATGGAAGTCGTAGGCAATGCTGAAGCTATGATCTCTGAAGGTCGTAGACTGAAAGCAAAGTTTGGTGACTGTACGACAATCAAGGTTCCGTGTACACCAGACGGACTCCTTGCTTGTCACATTCTTTCAAAAGAATTAATTAGAGTTAACGTAACATTAATATTCAGTACAGCACAAGCAATCCTAGCAGCAAAGGCAGGGGCAGCATATGTCTCACCTTTTGTTGGTCGACTAGAAGACAACTCTCACTCAGGTGTAGAAGTTGTTCGTTCTATAGTTGATATCTACAAGAAACATGGTATCCATACTGAGGTATTGGCAGCATCTATTCGTGACGTTGCTAAGGTTACACTAGCATTCTGGAACGGTGCTCATATTTGTACCATACCACCAAATGTATTCGAGAAGATGTACAACCATGTGTTAACAGACGCAGGATTAAAAATCTTCGATGAAGACCACAAAACCACCTTCTCTAGTGAAAGAGTCGGTGGCGATATGGATGCTCTAGGTGATGCTATGAGTTATGATTTTCCATCATTCACGGACGATGGATTTACTTATACTATAAACACAGATGATTTACCTGATGGAGGAGTTAGTTTTAATCCTTAATCTATTTTAATATCAGCTTTACTCTGACCGATAACGGTTGAACCCGCTTGATGTAGAGACGAGACGTAAACTCTTACGAACTCCTCTATGTAAGCGGGTTTTATTACGTTTATTTTTTCTTTCTCGCTATTCAATCTCTCTTCATATTGATAGTATGTCACTGGTGATACTGGATTGACAGTTACACCCGCAGACGCTGTACCATCATAGTATGTTACCTGATAATTAGATGGAACTCTGAGTCCTGCTTTAACAATCTTACGACCTAAAGCATCTGTAACTTCAGTAGTTTCATACATCATTACAGCAGCAGGATTTTCATACTTAGAATACACATATTCACTCAATGCTGTAGATGTTCTTGGCCACTGTTCATGATAGTTAGTAACATCATTTGCTACCATTATTGCCCACCCAAAATCTACTCTTCCATAGAAGTCAAATGATACTGACTCAGGAGTGTCGCCAGATCTTATTAGATATTCATCCATAAGAACAAGAGAAGAAAGATAATCATCTTTGATGTCATTCCTTCTCCACAAATTTGCTGCGGTATAAATTTTCGGATCAAGAAACTTGTCCGTATAGTTGTATAATACTTTAGGTCCTCTTTGAAATAACATTAGAAATCTCCTGCCTTTATATCTGATTGAGTCATTGCTGTTATCTCTTCAAACATCATTGTAACTGCCTGTAGTGGAATCTTACCATCTTTGGTGGTTACAAAGTTATTTGATGGCGTAGTATTTATCTGTAGGTCAGTCAAAGCACAAAGCTTAGTCTTAGGCATCATTGGATGTCTAACCTTATTGATACCACCGTCGGGAATCTTTTCAACAAACATTGGTTTCAGAATGAATAAGTCTGGGAAACCAAGAACTCCACCAGTTCCTTTCATACTTGCTGATGGATGCATTCCTCCTTTGAATGCGTATATGATTTCGTCAATCATAGTTCCTTCGTCTTCACTACGAGCAAAGAAGTCAAAAGACATAGTAAATTTTCTGTTCTGCATCTTCTTGAAGAAGTTGATAGCGTTCTCATTGGGTGCTAGTCCAGCTAATCCTAGAACTCTATTAATATTTAATTCGTCAGTACTACCTAGTGGGTTAACTGCTCCAGAAAATGCTGATCCAATAACTCGATCAATCTGACCTAGACCAGAACCTTCCTTAAAACCTCCTACAGCAAGATCTTTACCAATACTTACTAAGTCGGCACCAACTGCTAGTGCTCCTGTTGTAACCATCTGACCTAGAGTTCCCGCAAAGTCATCCATGATTCTAGCCATGGTTCCCATCTTGAACTCATTAGACCAGTCAGCACTGTAGTTGTAACTGAACTCTTGAGGCATGGGTAAGTTAAAGACAGAAGACTCCTGACCTATTGCTGTCTTTGCATCCTTTTTAATTGCTTTTAATTGGTCTGCGTTCTTAATTACTGTACCATTCTGTAATGTAAGCTCATTACCATCTTTGAATATATGACTATAGTCTCCATGATTATCTGAGGTTATTTTCTTTCTGTCTTCCTTGGCGAAACCATCCTGTGCTTCTATGGCTGATACTAATTGAGCATTTAATTGTTGTAGGTTACCATCACTCTCATCAAGACCTCCAAATATAGAAGCACCTCCTTCTTTCACAACTTCCTTAGCTTTCTGGGCGATTCCATTCTGCCCAAATGAAGAAGCAACGTCTCTCTGACCATTAGCATAAGCTGCTTTTAATCCTGCGTTGTACTTATATTTTGTTATCTCTAAGTAAGAAGCATAAGCAATGTTAGTCACTCCTGCAGGATATGATGCTCCTCTCCCATAGATTTTCTTATAATTCATCTGTTTCTATGAAATTTTTCTAGTGGTAATTGACTCATTGCTGCGATATCTTCTTCACCGACCTCAAAGAAAAGGTTATCAGCTCGCTTAGGTATATAGTAGTGAAGTGTAGATATAGGGACTTCCTCTTTATTTAGTGCACCAAGTCTAGCTTTTGCTGAGATATAGTGTATGTTAGCTCCTAGTATTCTATCTGACTTAATTTCCAAGAGTTTTATTAGAGGGTACTCATCCCATCGCTTTAATACATCTTTAAATTTTGGGTCATACTCAAAGAAATACCACTTACCTACGTCTGGTTGTTCTGTGGCATTGTCATATAGTGCTTCAAATATTTGCTCTCTTAATTCGTTCTTACTTACCTTGCTTCCTTTTAGATTTAGGAGGAGCGTAGTTAATTCTGAGTTCTCGTTCTGTGATGAGTCTGAACTTCCATCCTCTGTCGTCGCAGAATTCCTGAGCTGCCCTCCACTTTGCATCGTTTTTAGCATAGGTCATAACCTCCGTTAGATACCTTTGGGTTTGACGTTTCTGAGGTTTGGGTACTTGTGTCTGTTTTAGAGGTTTAACCTCTACAAGATACTGTTTAACTCCTGTTGTTTCCTGTATCTTAACCCAGAAATCTGGAAAATACCTATGTACTTTGTTGTCAGTCGGGCATTTGTATGGAATTATTACCTCTTCCGATGACCAACTAAGCACTGATCTGTCACTATCACACCAGTTCATGAACTTTAGTTCCCAACCAGACCTATAAAATACGTTAGTTGGATCACCCTTATACTTCTTATAGTTCTTGGGTTTGAACTTTCCTTGTTTTAGAGACATAAATAAAAATACCACCCCATGTAGTGTATTTATGGCACTGAAGAGCGTTACAAAATTTTTAACTGACCTAAAGTTTAGTGGAGGTCCGTCCTCTACTAACCAATATGATCTGATGTTTGGTATTGATCCTGCGGGACTCAATGGCGAATTAGCTAAATGGTTAGATACAAATTATGGAGTTAGGAACAACTCCTTCAATAAATTGATGGTTGATATGGCTAATGAGATCCAGATACCAGGCACATCAATGGTGTCTCAGGATGTCAAGACTGTACACAAAGGCATCAACATGAAACCAGCTATGGCAAAGGTGTTCAATGAGATGGATATGTCGTTTATACTTGATGTTAAGTCAGAAGCATATAGATTTTTTAGAGGATGGCAAGACTTTATAACAGGTAGACCCACTGGTGGAGAGAATTATCAAAGAGCATATGTACAGAACTACTATAAGTCATATACATGTGATACTATAATTAAGAAGTATGAGAAGTACATGGGTATATTTGATCCTGGTGGTAAGGATCAGCAGTTCAATGTATGGACAGTGAAACTGATTAATTCTTATCCATATATGATTTCATCTATACCATATAGTTCTGGTGGATCAGGAGTCGTCAAATTAAGTATAGGTATGTACTATGAGTACTCCGAGTTCGTACCACATAAGGTTAAAACTATTGTCGTGGAAAGCTGATATATAATATATACTGACTAACTTATTATGCCATTACCTGAACTTGTTACGCCAACGTATGAGTTGGTAGTACCATCAACCAAAAAGAAATTAAAATATCGCCCCTTTTTAGTTAAGGAACAGAAGGTTCTGATCCTAGCATTAGAAGAGAACGATACCTCACAGATACTGGAAGCGATTAAAACTATATTCAAGAACTGTATCTCAAGTCGTTTTAGGATGGATGACCTATCCATCTTTGATGTTGAATATATCTTTCTACAACTACGTGGTAGATCAATACAAGAGACTATCGAATTAGAAGTACCTTGTAATGACGATCCGAAGACGAAAGTTCCCGTGACCGTACCCGTTGATGCTATCAAGGTTAACTTCCCAGAAGGACATACCAATACAATTAAAGTCAACGATGCTGTGACAGTGGTGATGAAGTATCCTAATCTAGAATACTTCACAAAGGTCAATTTTACTGATCAAGAAGTAGATCCATATGAATTGGTGTCTACATGTATTGACAGAGTTTATCAAGGAGAAGAAGACTGTGGATCATTCACGCCTAAAGAAGCTCAAGACTGGCTTGAGCAACTTACTACTGATCAGTTTGAAAGTATCCAAAAGTTCTTTGATACTATGCCTACTCTTCGCCATGAGCTTACAGTTACTAATCCTAACACAGGTGTCAAAACTTCTAGTGTCGTCGAAGGATTAGTCAATTTTTTCGGATAGCCCTATTCCAAGAGGGGTTAGCAAGGTTCTACCAAACGAATTTTGCCTTGGTTCAACACCATAAATATACCTTGAGTGACATAGAGAATATGATCCCATGGGAACGAGACATTTATGTCAATATGCTTTCCAAGTGGTTAAACGATGAGAGGGAACGTATAGAAAAAGAACGTCAATCACGTAAGAAAAGATGAATCGTCGTGCTATCTCTAAGATGCTAGGAGTTAAACTCTTGCCTGTATCAGGTGAGATGACTCGTAGTGCCAAGAATATGCTCGATACTGAGATGGAGTACATCGACTATCTCAGGAATAGAAGAAAGTTCTTCGTAATGACGAACGTGATGCAGCAGAGGGTCACAGTTGGTGGAAAGAAAGGCGGTAGAGATGCAGACGGTGGTTCAAAGAGTAGAAGTATACCCAGAAATAGAAGATTTCTTAAGAAGAAGAAGAGACTTAGATTTAAAAGTTTTGGTAAGGGTAGTAAGGTAGGTAGATTCGCTCGTGGTCTAAGATATAAGGCATTAAGACTTGGTGGTGCACCTGGTCTAGGAAAGAAAGCAGCATTTAGAGGTCCTTTTAGGTTTCTTAACCCTAGAAACATCGCGAAGATTGGTGTCAAGATAAAGGATAAGGGTATACAAGCTGGAAATAAGGTACGACAGGCAGGAAGTTTTGTAAAGAAAAAGGGGATGCAGGGTATAAACTATGCGGGTAAGAAATTAACTGGTGCAGGAAGTTTCTTGAAGAAGAAAATAGTTGGAGGTGCTACTAGAGTCAAAAATGTCACTGGTACCATGATGGATGGTGGTATCAAGAGGATAAAAGACTTGTGGAAGAGAGCACCACAGATGGTTGATAATGCGAAGTCAGTGGTTAAGACTCTAAAGAACTCTAAGATGTTTAAGAACCTTTCCAAAGTTATGGCGAAAGGTGGTGGACGAGCAATTCCAGTAGCAAGTATGGCACTGTCAGCTAATGACATGGTTCGTTATCAGAAAATAGGTGGTTGGAAAGGATGGCTCGGCACTGCTCTTGCTGCTCTGGACATGGGTGCTGACGCAACAACTCTAGGAACTGCTCCTGCATCTGTCACTGGTGTAGGTGCTGCTGTTCCAGCTATTGCTCAAGTTGTCTCACAGATTGCGGGATGGGGATTGACAATATTTGAACTTGTTCAAGTTCTTTCTGGACAAGATCCATATGCACAATTTGATCAGGAGAGTGGAACTTATAGTGGTAATAGTCAAAAGGGATTACTGGGATTCGCAGAAGGTGGAGAAGTCACACGTCCTACTAAAGCGATAATTGGTGAAGGCGGTGAAGGAGAACTGGTCATACCTCACTCTAAGATGGGTAAGGTGATGTCTAGTCTATTCAAGGAAGTAGGTGCTATGATGCTTGGCATCACTAAAGGATTCCTTGGTACACTACCAACTCCTAGCACAGACACAACAAAATTACTATCAGAAGCATCTAAGTTATCTGGACTATTTCCTGGCGGTGATATTCCAAAAATTTTCAGTGGTAAAAAGATTACAAATAAACTTATTGGTACAGCAAAGAGAGCATTTACAGCTGCTAATCCTATAGCTGGATTAATTATGAATATATTGAGGAGACCAGTGATGGCTCAACCAGACATGGTTACACAAATTGCTACCTCTGCTGTTAACACTGCTGATACTGCTAGCACGACTATACAAGGTGATAGCACAATGGTATCTAATTTTAATATTACTGATTACTATGGATCAACCGAGAATAGATCAAGACCTCATGGTGGTGTAGACGTTGCTACTCCCGTTAACACACCCGTAGGTTTTGCTGAGAGTGGTGAGATATTGGCAGCAGGAAAGTATGGTGGTTATGGTAACATGATGGATGTATGGCTACCTAACACTGGAATACAAATGCGTATTGCTCATTTGAGTTCCTTCGTAAAAAAATCTGGGGAATTTTTAGCAGGAGAGGTTATAGCAAAGACTGGTGGTGCCAAGGGAGATCCTGGTGCGGGTAATTCTACAGGTCCTCATTTGCACTTTGAATACGATGATAAGAAAGACTCAACTAGATATGGTGGAGCAGGGGATCCACTCCCATTCGCACCTTTAATAAAGTTAGGAAACTTTCAACCTCCATCGGAGGAAGGTGTAGGTGGAGTCAGTTATGGTCATCCCTTATCCCAGACAGTCAAGTGGCCAACAAGTGGTGGAGCGATGGGAGGTGCTTCCTTCTCTCCTGCTCAGGCATCGGGACTATCACCTAATCAGGGATCAACTACCATAACAAAACCTCAAGTAGTGTTGATCCCACTTCCAATACAAAGTCCTGTTCCTTATCCTGTGAGACAAGTCGTAACTAAAAAAATAGAGAGGAAAGTAGTTTTAGGTGTTGATCCTTTCTCAGGTAAATATGGTGATATGAATGGATAAAGAGTTTCCCAGTTTAGAAGACGTACATGTAATACTGAGTGATCTGACCAATCTCTTTGAAGATCGCAATGCGATGCTTCATACTATGATGAAGGAGGATAAGTATAAAGACTTCCTATTGGCAGAGAACTTACAGTCAATGGTGGAGGCAGATAATAGAGATGATTCTAGAAGAGGTGGAATAAAAACTGATTTAGCTAATGGTTATGAGATACTCAAAGCTCAGACCACAATGAGGAAGTTTGCTAACTTCATTAATCCTGCATCACTTCCAATGATTGATCTTGATGCACCGATTGAATTTTATGATGACAGAGAAGATCAGGAAGCAGACGTTGATGAGCAAAACGTTGTAGATGGACAAGATGGTGTAGATGGTTCAGACGGAATAGATGGTCAACCTGGTCCGCCTGGTAAGGATGGCACTTCAATGTCAGCTCCTAGTAGTAATACTAATCTGTCTCCTAGTACTTCTCAGACACCTGATACTAAACTAGCAAAGGGTGGTTTCGTTAATCCTGCTAGTCCACTGATGAACTCACTACAACCTAGTAGTAGGTCAAAACCTGGTGATATTAAGTCACTTGAGGAATTAGGACTTGATGGTGATGCTAACGTTGCTTCTGAATTTGCTGAAGATCTTGGACTTGACAAATATAAGACTGCTCTCGCAGCTGCCATGGGATTGCCATTGAAGGCAGTAGCAGCTGGTTTGGGTGGATTACTGAGTGCTCTATCATTACCTAACTCACCAGAGTTCATGGCAGCTAAGTCACAGATAAGCAATATAACTGATGCATTTGACTTACCGAAACCTGACATGGGTAGCGAGTCAAGTGAGAGTACCACAAATACTCAAAGCAAACAAGAACAACTTATAGCGGGAGGTGGATTCTTCTCTACTATTACAAACTTGATGGGACTTGCTAAAGACAAGGATCACCAAGTGTCTCCAGATACCCCTATGGGTGCTGCTGTTACGGGAATACAAAACCGTAGGATGCAGAATGATAAGTTAATTGAGATGTTAAATGGAACTGGAGGACCTTCTCTAGATGGTTCACCTCCAGACAAAATATATGCATCAGCTAATACTCATTATGATCAGACTAAGACTGCTATCACAAATGTTGCTGAGTCTGCCAAGCAGATATTCAAGAGTACAACAGCTGGTGCTGTAATTAATAAGACTGCTAGTGTATTGAACCAAATTTTAGGTGGAGTATTTAAGGCTGATGTTGGTGCACAGACAAATAATCAAGATATCAATAGTCTGACTAATCAAGTTATTGAGTTAAATGAGGTATCAATGTCAGAGATGAATAATCTTGTAGTCAATGATACTATGATGCAGAACCAAGAATCAGATATGGCAGCAAAGGGAAAAGCACTAACAACAAAAATGGCTATGGGTAATGGTATAACTATGGATGACAAGTCAACTATCGCACCAACTGAGTTGGAAGTTAGTAGGTATCTCCTTGCTAACATAGGCACAGTAGAAGGTGGACAAACCGCCCATGATATAATATGAGACAGAGTAATTTTAGACTAATTAACCTTGAGATAGGTGTCCCTCATATGAGCGAATCAGGTGAGCAGGGATTCGTTGTTGTTTCTTTGACATCTAATCAGTTGATGGAGATGCATTATATTGAGGATATTACCAAGTCAAATCTCCTCATCATGTTAAAGATCAACGATAGTGGAAGTGGAGTATTGGATTCTTTGGTAGGCATGGATCCAATAGAACTGGTATGGACAGATGATTCTCTCAGCAAGGGCATGGAAGGTAATGTCATGAGTAGATCATTAGTTGTATATGACATTAAAGATCGTATTATAAAAGATGGTAAACAGTCACAAGCAACCTTATACTGTATTAGTATAGATGCTGTGAGAAATAGTGCTACTAAAATATCAAGGAGATTTGGTAAAGGTGGTGGACAGTATACAAATGAGATAGTAGATGAACTATTAACTAGAGATCTATCATCTACCAGACCACTTAGAGCAGATAAATCTACAACTAAATTATCATTCGTAAGTCCATACTGGGATCCTTATACGATTATTAGTTGGTTAGCTTGGAGATCAATAGAGGAAGGTGGTAGTGGTAAGAAGAGTGCGGGGTATCTATTCTATGAGAATGCTGATGGATATAACTTTAGATCTATGGATGCTCTAACTCAGCAAGCAGAATCAAGAGATATAAATGTCAACTATGCTCCAGATGATACTGAGGATGAGGATGACAAAGATCAGAAGGATATAAACATCTTTGGATTTAGTGTCAGCGAAACGAGTGATTTGTTCCGTGGTATTAATTTAGGTAGTTACGCTAGTACAACATTCACGTTAGATATGAAAGACTTCAAGTATGAGGAGATACCTTTCTATATGGCTGACTTCTACCCAACAATGAAGAAGTTAAACAATAGAGGACTACCAAGTTTCTACGAACGATTTGGTAGTATAAAGACAGGTGGTAGACCTACTAGAATCATGTCTAAAATTTTAGATACTGCTATGTACACAGAGGGTACATACACACAAGACTTGACAAAACAACTGTCACAGTCTATGATAAGGAATCAATTATTTTTTAATCAGTCTGCTACCTTTGAGTATGAAGGAATGCAAGATCTAAAAGTTGGACAGGTTGTTAGAGTCAATAAGTACAACGCAAGATCTGGAAAATTAGAACCAGTCATTAGTGGTAAATACATAGTAGGCAAGATATACAGACAATTCTTATCTGAGAGAGACATGATGTCTACAAGAGTAACTCTGTTTAGGGACAACTTAGGATGAACATAGAGAGTGCTGCACATGCCATCGGTAAAGATGGACTTAACTGGTGGATTGGACAAGTCGAGAACGACGGGTCTGACCCAGAGTATACGGGTGCGAACGCAAAAGACTATGACTACACAGGAAAAGTTAAGGTAAGAATAGTAGGGTATCATAACCCAGACAAAACAATTCTACCTACAGCAGACTTGCCATGGGCTAGTTGTGTAATGCCTGTAGTATATGCCCAGAGAAGTGGTATGGGATCTGTTCAACAGTTACAGGTTACCAGTTGGGTGGTTGGATTCTTTATGGATGGTTCATCGGCACAGATACCTATTATCATGGGTAGTATCAATGACCAGAACCCAGAAGGAATATACGCAAAGGAAGCAGAAGACAAGAATAGAGGATACCAACAGATATTTGCTCCAGACTATAAACCAAAACTACATGGAGAGGGTGGTAGTGTACCTGGTGGTAGTGCTAATACAACAGAAACAGATAAGACTGGTAATAATACAACAACCACAGAGGAAGGAGGAGCAACCAGTGGTGATGGCACTGTATCAACAGTCAACGAACGTGGTAAGGGATCTAAACAGACAGATGCCCAGAAAGCAGCAGACAAAAGAAAGAAGTATACTGTACATGTAGGTAATGGTAAGTGTGGTACTCCTGCTGACGTAAAAATTAAGGGTGCTACTGCTGAGTTCCTCAAGTTTGCTAGAGGTATAGAAAAGAATGAGATAGGTGAGTTTATTAATAAAGAAACTGGTAAGATAGAAGACTTAGCCAATGAGATAGAGTTGATGCAGAACAGGATCCAAGGATTCATGGGTGGTGTTCTAAGTAACGTCAAAGGAACCATAATGAAGGAGGTTCAGAAAGAGATCCAGAAAGAAATTAATGACATCAAAATTCCTGATCCAGATTTATTAGATCCTACCGTTGGTAAGCTCAAGAATGTAGGAGATCTTCTTGACTGTCTATTCAAACAAATCTTCAATGAGATGGCTGATGTTATTGGTGGACTATTGAAAGACCTTCTCAGTCAAGTTCTTGATGCTGCATTGTGTTTCGTTAAAGATCTATTCTCTGACTTGTTTGGTGGTCTCATGGACAAACTCATGGCTGGTATTGATGCTGCCTTGGGTATACTTCAAGGTGCGATAGGTGCTATTAAGGGAGCAGCAAATCTAATTCAAGGTATTACTAACAAAGTTCTTGACCTAATTGACATGGTTTGTGATGGTGACCTATCTTGTGCTCTTGGATTATCAACATTTGAGACAGGATCAGGTGCTAAAGAGAGTGAAGCAGACAAGCAAAAGAAACAGGCAAGTCAGTACAGTGATGCAGCAAAGAGTGCACTGGCAGATGGTAAGACTACTCTAATTGGTACAGCTATACCTAACTCACGTGGATGGGTTCCAGTCACTAAGTTGATAGATGGTAAACCTGTCAAGAAAGCATTCAACACCAAGAACGGTGAGTTCGCAGAAGTTGGAGCAGCAGGAACTGGCGTAAGTGACAAGACATTTGAGAAGGGTAAGAGCTTAATAGAGAAATTTGACAGTGTATATCCTATACGGGCTTCAGATGGTACTATCAATTATGATACTGTCAACTGCTCACCAGAAAACACACGTAAGAAACCTTGCTTCCCAGAATTAATTTTTGACAATGCACAGTCCACAAGTATTATTAAAGCATTACCTATCATTGATGACATAGGTGCTATGGTTGGTGTGTTGATGAGGAACAAAGGATCTAGAATCAATACAACTGCTAAGGTGAGAGCAATGTTCACCTGTAACGAACCAGAAGGAACAGGTGCTAAACTCACACCTATCATTAAGAACGGACAGATTGAGAAGATCAGAGTTGATAAGCCAGGTATAGGTTATGGATTAGATCCAGACAATACATACTGCCCAAGAGAACAGAAGTTCTTCCTCATAGACAATGTAGAGTTAAATGATTACGCAGATGCGGGTGACATACTTTTCTATCAGGAAGAAGATGGTGATCCAAACGAAGGTGTTCTACAGGTCATGGATTACAACTACAATAATACCAACAAAGTTGCTCTTGCTACACTGCAGAAGGATGCTTATATTCCACCTGGATTGAAGATACAGACATCAGGTGGTACATATAAGTTTGAATTAAATTCTGAACAGTCATTCTATGACCTTGCTATTCCATCTAACGCAACAGCGTTGTATGCTAACTGTGATGACATCATACCAGTCCTCGATACTATTGACATAACCAACGTAGGTAAAGGGTATAAGAATCCTAAGATCAAAGTTGGTGATGAAGAGATCGGTGACATTTCAGTTGACACAGAGGGTAGGTTACTGACACCTACTATCACTACCAAGACTGTAGGATTCATGAGACCAACGATTGAAGATCCAGAAGGATTTGGTGCTAACATAGTACCTACATATCAGTACGTAGGTCCAAGTAAGTTTAGTGAGATCTTCGAGTCTCAAACATATATTGACTGTATAGGACACCCAAATGGCTAGACAAGATACAAGTAACACAGAATTATTTCAAGGTGATCAGTCAGAGAATGAAAATCCTCAACACATTACCAACTATCCAAAGAACTGGATAACAGTAACCTCAGCTGGTCATGTACTGGAATTTGACAATACAGAAGATGGTGAAAGGATACGTATTATCAATGGTAAGACTGGTTCTGTCATTGAAATGGACGAAGAAGAAGACACATATATCATCAGTTCAAGAGATTTAAACCTAAATAGTGACGGAACGACCACCCTCAAGGTCGGTAAAGATAAAAAAGAGGACAAACTTATTATTCAGGTTATCGGTGACGCTCACCTTAATGTGGAAGGAGACTTACACACAGAGGTAGAGGGAAACAGATATGATAAAGTGAACGGTGAGTATCAATTAAAGGTTGGTGGAACTATGATGATAGATTCCGCATCTAATATTGGTATCAATGCTGATAATGAGATCAGATCTATTGGCAATTCAATCAACGAAAGGTGTACCTTCAAGAAGCTAGACATGGCAGATGGTGGACAGTTGACTGAGATTATCAATGGTAACCGTGTGATTAGAATGGATAAAGAAGGAGGAACGTTCGCTATCGAATCAGCGGGTGACCTTCGATTCAACGTCAAAGGTTGTCA
>MDTB01017362.1_pt1 | contig 14032 bp, 10 predicted proteins | sample 811161 | NCBI WGS metagenome assembly MDTB01 (sample SAMN05326650, study PRJNA326480) | marine metagenome | isolation source: seawater | place: Mediterranean Sea | collected 2009
TTATGTTTTGGTGCATCAGGTTCGGTCCTAACCAAGCAAAACATCATATCAGACATTTGAGCTCCCGAGGTCCATATTTTCTGACCATTAATAACAAAATCATCGCCATCAACTTTTGCTTTTGTTTGTAAAGAAGCGAGATCAGATCCTGATCCTGGCTCAGAATAACCCTGACACCAAATAACTTCCCCGGAAATAGTTTTACTTATCCAATCATTTTTTTGATTATCTGACCCTAGCTCTAAAAGTGTTGGAACTAACATAGAAATACCTTGGTTGGCCATACCCATTGGTATATTTGCCTTACTAAATTCTTCGGCGATTATACGAGATTTTAAAACATCCGAATCGGCACCGTAACCACCATATTCTTTTGGAATGGTTCTGGCAGCATAGCCATTATCTATTAATTTTTTTTGCCACTTGAGTTCCTCACTACTTGGCCTAACAGGGGTTCTTGCTTTACCAGCCATATGTTTATTCTCTTTAAGAAAAGAAAGAACATTTTCTCTAAAATCGATATATTCAGGTCCAGCATTTAAATCCATTTTTACTCTCTTTATTATTTACGATTATAATATAGATAATTTAGACATAAATCATTCGAATTTCTTATAAATTTAAGACTTGAAGGTCAAAATATCGCACTTATTAAATAAATTTAATTTTACAAAAATTATAACACCAGTTAAGTTGGCGAAAATTTTGAAGATATTTTTATTTTCAATTTTAAAACTAACTTGTAGGTATTTTTATGAAAAAACTTTTGTTAACTCTTCTAGTATTTTTAGGTTTTAATCAAAGCCATGTTATTGCAGATAATAAATCAGATACAAACGCGTTTTCTTTTAGCTTTGAATCTATTGAAGGTGGCGATTTAAATCTTGATCAGTATAAAGGTAAGGCACTTTTAGTTGTTAATACTGCATCTTTGTGTGGTTTTACAGGTCAATATGAAGGTCTTCAAACATTATGGGATAGCTATAAAGATAAAGGCTTGGTTGTTATCGGAGTACCCGCTAATAATTTTAAATCCCAAGAACCAGGAAATGATGGTGAGATAAAAGAATTTTGTGAAACTACTTTTGGAATAGATTTTCCAATGACTTCAAAAGTTAGCGTTAAAGGTGATGATGCCCACCCTTTCTATAAATGGCTTGTCACACAATCTGCTGGAACGCCAAAATGGAATTTTCATAAGTACTTAATTGCTCCTGACGGATCTTTTGATAGGTCATTTACATCATTAACAAAACCTATGTCAGGTAGCCTCGTTAAAGCTGTAGAGAAAATACTTCCGCAAAATTAAATGAAAAAACTCTTATTAATAGTAGCCCTTTCTTTCTGTTTTAATAATGGCTACGCAAAGATAATAGTTGATAATGAATGGGCTAGACTTACTCCAAACGGAATGGGTGCAGTATATTTTGAAATTAAAAATACTAATAATGAAGATGATTTTTTGATACAAGCGTCTTCCCCGAATGCAAAGTCTGTCATGATTCATGAGACGCAGAGAATGAATAATATGACTCATATGAAACACCATACCAATGGAACAAAAATACTTGCAAATAGTTCAATAATCTTCGAACCAGGAAGTTTTCATATAATGTTGTCTCAAATTGATGAAAATTTAAAATTAGGAGATAAAATCTTAATTAATCTTAATTTTCAAAATCACGATGATATTTTGATTGAACCAATTTTAAAAATTAGACCACCTATTAAGTAAAAAAAAGGCTGCACTAAAGTACAGCCTTTCTAATATTAAATTTACTTCTTATTACGCAGCGTTATAGCCAAGAATTGCTTTGATTTCTAAGAATTCTTCAAAACCAAGATCACCCCATTCTCTTCCATTACCTGACTTTTTATATCCACCAAACGGTGCATTAAAATCTGGACCTGCACCATTCACATGAACATTACCTGAACGAAATTTCTCAGCAAACTTTTGAGCTTTTTCCTGACTACCAGATACATAACCTGATAATCCATACTCTGTATCATTGGCAATTGATATAGCATCATCTTCATTTTTGTATGGAAGAATTGATAAAACAGGACCAAATATTTCTTCCCTGGCAATAGTCATATCATTGGATACGTCTGAGAAAATAGTTGGCTTAACATAATAGCCAGCATTAAAACCTTCAGGTTTTCCTGGTCCACCAGCAACAAGTGTAGCGCCTTCCTCAATACCTTTTTCAATTAATCCTTGAATTTTATTAAATTGAACTTCACTTACAACTGGACCAATTCCACCAGCTGCAACTTCTTTTGGATCGCCTACAATAGTTGCCTCTGCAGTTGCTTTAGCAATAGCTACAGCCTCATCCTGTCTATCAGCAGGTACAAGCATTCTGGTAGGTGCATTACAAGATTGACCAGAATTCATAAAGCAACCTGTAACACCACCAGCAACTGATTGATTAAAATCAGCATCATCAAGAATAATATTAGCGGATTTACCACCTAATTCTTGTGAAACTCTTTTTACAGTATCGGCGGAAGCTTTAGCAACAGCTACTCCTGCCCTGGTTGATCCAGTAAATGACATCATATCGATATCTGAATGTGAAGACATTGCTTCACCAACACTTAAACCATCCCCATTCACAAGGTTAAATACACCAGCTGGAACACCGGCTTCATGAAGAACTTCAGCAAAGATTACAGCATTTAAAGGAGAAACCTCTGATGGCTTTAAAACCATTGTACAACCTGCAGCTAATGCTGGAGCAACCTTACACGCGATTTGATTGATTGGCCAATTCCAAGGAGTAATTAAACCACAGACCCCAACAGGTTCCTTTCGTAATCTTGTTGTTCCTTTATCTTCATCAAAGTTATAATTTTTTAAAACTTCCATAAAAGTACCAAAATGTCCTGCTCCAGTTGCAGCTTGAGCTGCTTTTGAGAGCCATAAAGGCGCACCCATTTCAGAAGAAATTATTTCGGCAATTTCATCGTAACGTGACTGATAAACTTCAAGAATTTTTCCCATAAGAGCCAAACGCTCTTCCTTTGATGTTTGAGAAAAACTTTCAAATGCTTCTTTAGCCGCGGCAACAGCTTTATCAACATCCTTACTATTACCCATAGCTATTTTACCAATTGTTTCCTCTGTAGCAGGATTAATTACATCTAAGTGCTTAGGGTCGACTGGATCAACCCACTCACCATTAATGTAAAATTGCATGCATTCTTTCATTTAACTATCTCCTTTTCGTAAATATTAAATAGATACCTTTATTACAGCACAGTAAATCTAAAGCAACAATCCCTTTTACATATAAAAAATTAAAATTTATAATAGTTCAAAAGATTTTATAAATGAGGAATTAAAAATGGCTAAACCGTATCCAAAAGAAGATCATCTTATAGGAAACTTTGCACCACTAAGAATGGAGAGCAATGTTGATGATTTGATTATAGAAGGAAATTTACCTATAGAGATAAATGGAAGTTATTATAGAAATGGTCCTGATCCAAAATTTTCTCCTAGAGGCGGTAAATCTCACTGGTTTGGTGGAGATGGTATGGTGCATGCTTTTCATATAAATAATGGAAAAGTTTCATATATTAATCGTTGGATGAGAACAGTAAAATGGCTTAAAGAACATGAGGCAGGTGAAGCATTATTTCCTAGCGGCATGGATCCAACAGATACAGATCCTTCAGTACAAGGTCTTGAAACTGATGGATTAGCAAACACCTCAATAGTTTCTCATGCTGGAAAATTATTAGCGCTTGAAGAAGCTCATGCACCTTTCGAATTTGATCCTTTTACTCTTGAGTCAATTGGATCTCATACATTTGATAATAAACTTCAGGGTCCTGTAACTGCCCACCCTAAAGTTGATCCAATTACAGGAGAGTTATTATTTTTTGGATATATGGCCGATGGTTTTTTCAGTGATACAATTAGATATACATCAGTCTCAAAAGATGGAAATCTATCAAAATCAGAACTTATAAAAGCACCATTTCCATCAATGGTTCATGATTTTTTTGCTACTGAAAATTATATAATTATTCCTGTTTTTCCTTTAACTGGTGACTTTGAAAGAGTATTAAATGGTGGTCCTGCATTTGCTTGGGAACCAGAAAAGGGAAGTCATATATGTGTCATGCCAAGAAATGGTACTTCTAAAGATGCAAAATGGATTGAAGCAGATCCTACATTTGTTTTTCATTATATGAATTCATACGAAGAGAATGGATCTATAATATGCGACTGCATGGAGTTTGGTCTTCCACCATTATTCCCTTATGCAGATGGCACCATGCCAAAACAATCTGAAGCAGAAGCAAAACATGTTAGATGGGAAATAGATCTTAAAAATTCTAAATTAATTAAAACATCTTTGGATAATATTACAGGAGAATTTCCAAGATTTGATGAAAGATTTGCACTTCGAAAATATTCACAGGGATATTACGCTGGGAGTATTGGCAATCATCCAAAAGGAATGTCATTAAACTCTATAATTCATTATGACTATAATACTGGTGAAAGAAAATCATACACTACCTCTGAGGGTGGAGCAGTTGGTGAGCCTGTTTTTGCACCAAAATCTAACGACAGTAAAGATGGCGAGGGATGGTTAATAGCAACTGAGTATAATGCTGCTGAAAATAGATCAAATCTTATCTTCTTAGATGCACAACATGTTGAGGATGGCCCAGTAGCCTCAGCTCAACTTCCTCACAGAGTTCCTTATGGTTTTCATGGGTGGTATGAGAATAGGTCATAATAAAAAATTAATGTTTTTTAAGGATAAAAATTTTTTTTATTTCCTATTAATAGTTTTATTTACTTTTGAAGTTTCTTCTCAAGAAAGTAATAAAATTACCTATGACCAAGCTTATTTTAAGCAATTTAATATAACAAATGCTGCAGATGCTATTAAAAGAATTCCTGGTGTGGAAAACTTAAGCTCAGGAAATTCTTCACAAAATTTTGAACCAGGAGGTAATAATAAAAAGAGAGGATTTGGTTCATCAGGAACTCAAATATTAATTAACGGTGAGAGACAATCATCAAAAAGTAATAATATTATAAAAACTCTAGAGCGAATAAATGCTCAATCATTAATTAAGATTGAGGTAATAAGAGGTTCAGAAGCGGGGCTCGATGTTCGTTCTGATGGAATAATAATAAATATTATAGTTGATAATAGTTCATCAAAAGGTTCTGGAACGTGGAGTACTGCCTTAGGGTTTTTAACTTCGGATAGCAGTAATTGGAGAGGAACTGGATCTTGGGCAACTAAAATAAAAAAAACTGATATTGTCATAGGAATAGAAAGAGTTGGTGATTTAGATAGCAGAACATATAATGAATTTACTGTCGATAAAGCACAATCACTACTTTATTATAGATTACGTGAAACAATTGAATATCAAACCAATAATAAAATAAGCCTAGATTTGAGTTCAAAAATTAATGATAAAAATATAATCAGAATTAATTCCTTAATATGGTTTGATGGAAAAGAAAATTCTCCACAAATTCAAGAATATTTTTCCCCATCCGATGTCAAAAACATTTCTTTTTATAAGAAAGTAAACTGGGATAGAAAAGAAAATAATGATGGATGGGAATTTGGAGGTGACTGGGAGTATCAATTCAACAAAAAAAATTCATTTAAATTAAGAATTGTATTAACAGAGGATAATGAAGATCAAAATGATATATCATTTTTAGATGATACAATAAATTCTTATATTAATAGCGCTGAAACGAACATTAGAAAAGAAAATGAAAGAATAATAAGATTAAGCTTTAATAGACTTTTGGGTAATAGTAGCTCATTAGAATACGGTATTGAAAGTGCTTACAATAAATTAGAAAGAACTTTTAATCTTGTATATTTTGATAGTAATTCGGAGGAAACTAATGCAGGTTTACTTAATACATCTGGGGAAGTAGAAGAAGATAGGTATGAGGGATTTTTATCTTATAACTTTCCTATATCAAAAAAAATTAGAGCAGAATTAGCTTTGAATTATGAGTGGTCAGAAATAAGCCAATCTGGTGATGTAACCCTATCAAGAGAGTTTAAATATTGGAAACCAAGAATAGACCTTAAATGGGATTATAAAAAAAATAGACAAATTAGGTTAAATATTGAAAGAAATGTTGGTCAAATTAATTTTGACGATTTTATCTCCAGCTTCGATCAATTTGAAGAAACTATTAGAGCAGGAAATCCTGATTTAGAACCTGAAACAACATGGAAATTAAAACTAGAACATGAATGGCGTCTACCTAATGATGGAGGAGTTATAACGTTAAAAGGATCGGCAAGAAAAATAGATGGTCCAGTGGATAGATTACCTATAGATGGTTTTGCTGGTATAGGAAATTTAGGCTCAGGTGAGAGAACTAAAGCAACAATTGATGGAAGTATCAGAATAAATAAAATTCTTGAAGGCGGTGTTTTTAGATTCATGGGTTATCTTCAAAGCACAGAAGTTAACGATCCTGTAACAAATACTAAAAGAGATTTTTCATGGTATAAAAGGTGGCAAACCATGATTGGTATAAGGCAAGATATCCCTGGAGGTAAATACAGTTGGGGCATGACTTACAGATATCAATCACAATTTAATATATATGATCCTTATTTATGGGGAAGATTTGCAGAAGAACCAAAAATAGGATTTGTCTTTACTGCCAAGATTAATCCAAAATTAAATTTAAATCTTATGGCAAAAAATATTTTAGGGACGAATTTGGGATTCGGAAGAAAATTAATTTATAATGGATTTAAGTCGAATAATGATCTTCTTATTCAAGAAAATTTTGATGTTAATGAGCACAGCTTTTTTAAAATTGAACTTGAAGGAACTTTTTAATTAGCCATTATGGCTTTGAAAATCTACATTATCTTCGTATTCAACAATCCTATTAAGTCTCTTATCAAAAAGAGCAATTAATAAACATAAAAACATTAGTATAATTGCAAGATAATAAGGAAAATTAACATTTAAAGTAAATAATTGCATGCCTGTAATAGGGTTGATCAGAAAGCCTGCTGCATAAGAGCTTACTAAAATACCTGCAGCTGCACCTTGCTCATCCTTACCAACTGCCAAAGAAAGTCCTGTAAATAATCCTGGACCCATTAATGCTCCTCCAATTCCATATATAGCCATCGCAAACCCCATTATATATAAATTATAGGAGACAATAATTAACATTAGAGAAATAATTGTAACAATTGATCCAAGTCTTAATAAAATTGCAGGGGTTGGTGATATTTTTCTTATGATGCCAAGTTGAACAATTAGTGTAGCAATTCCTGTAAAGATTAACATTGAACCAGTATAAACTGATGCTTCTGTATTATTATAACCAAACTTATCCTGAAGATATAATGATAAAATTTGCATCACTACTGCAGATGTTTGACTAATACATAAACCCATTAAAGCAAAAGCTATTACCCTTGAGTCATAAGGTGTAAGTCTTGCTTCATGAACTTTAGCAGGTCGGATTGGTTTTGTTTTTTCAGGCAAAAAAATAAAAATTAGCAGGGCAATAAATGCTGTAATACTTCCAAATAAAAAATACGGAACTAACGGTCCTAACATTACGGCAGCTGAAGCTAAACCTGGTCCAACAATTCCGCTAATAGCAAAAGCAGAACCCATAACAGCCATAATTCCTGATCTCTCTTTTTCAGTAGTGCGATCTGCTACATATGCCATAGAGGCTGAATGAGCCCCCGAACCTAAAAATCCATAGCAACCTCTAGTTAAAATTAATAAACCAAATAAAGTACTCAAATTAATATAACCGGACTCCATCAATCTAAACTCAAGACCCATAAGAATTGTAGTAAACGCATATATTATCAAGCCAAGAATTATTATTGATTTTCTGCCAATGAAATCACTTTTCTTTCCCCAATAAGGACTCATCAACATCCATCCAAGAGCTGATAGCGAAAAAATAAAACCTACCTGAACTTCAGATAGGCCAAGCCCCCTGGCATAAGGAGGTAAAACTGCTATAAAAAGCGTCTGACCAGTTCCTATAGCAAACATTCCTAGGAAAAGAATTCTAAATCCTAATTTTCTCTCTCTTGGTGAAGTTTTTATAGATGTTGTCATAAAATTTACTAACTAGCGTTACTTCCCATAGCGCCATCAGCAAACCTTCCCCCATCAACATTTAGATCTGAACCTGTAAGATATTCCGTAGTACATAAAAATAATATAGCATCTGCCATATTTTTTGGAAGACCAACCTCTCTAAGTGGGGTTTCCAATTCAAAAAAACTTTTAAGTTCATTATCTCCATCATCACCACCGCCAACCATCGGTGTCCAAATAACCCCTGGATGCAATGCATTAACTTTAATATTTCTATCTGCAACCTCAAGAGCGGCTGCCTTAGTCATTGATGTAACAGCACCTTTTGAGGCACAATAACCAGAAGCATCAGGAAGGCCCATTTGCCCCATTAACGAAGAGACATTTACAATAGATCCTCCATCATTCATCTCAGATAAACAATGTTTCATTCCTAGCCATGCGCCATCAATATTTACTGAACAAATTTGGTTAAAGTCATCAAGAGATGTTTCCATAATTGGTTTCAAGAAAAATTGCCCAGCATTATTTACTAGAATATCTATTGGTCCAAAATGATCTTTTGTGGCTTTCACAACCTCAACCCAATTATCCTCATTGGCAACATCATGTGTTATAAATAAACTTTTACCACCTTCTTCTAAAATGAGTCTTGAAGTCTCTTCAGCTGCATCTTTATTTCTTCCTGTAAAAACAACTGATGCCCCTTCTCTAGACAATAAAACAGCTGTTTCCCTTCCTATACCTGATGTAGCACCAGTAACGATTGCAACTTTTTTATTTAATTTACCCATAATAAATTACCTTGCGGTTAAACCCCCATCAACAGTTAACTCAGCACCCGTCATAAAAAAAGACTCATCAGAAACAAGAAATAAAATTGTTTTTGCTATTTCACCAGAATTCGCTTTTCTACCTAATGGAATATTTGATTGAACAAATTCATCCTCATTTAATCCTTGCGTAAAAGCTTTTCCAATTTCAGTATCAGTTAAACCTGGGTGGATTGAGTTAACCCGTATTTTTTCAGGACCTAGCTCACAAGCACCTGCTTTTGCTAAAAGTCTTACGCCACCTTTTGCTGCACAGACTGCAGTGGTATTTGATGCACCTACTTTACCAAGGACGGAAGAGATCATGACAATAGAACCACCTTTCCCATGCTTCCTGATAGCCTCAGTTCCATATTTTAATCCAAGAAAAGATCCCGTCAAATTTACATCAATAACCTCTCTAAAATCTTCTAATTTAGAGTCATTCATAGACTTCCATGAAAAGCTTCCTGCATTATTAACAACTCCATCAATTCGACCATAAGTTGCAAGTCCTTCCTCAATCACGTTTCGCCAATCATTTTCGATTGTTACATCTTGAGGAATAAATTTTGCACAGTAACCATTATTTAATATCTCTTTTTCAACTGAAAGACCTTGATTTTCAGTTCTGCATGTTAAGATTACATTTGCTCCTTTTGAAGCAATTAATTTAGATGCTTCGGCTCCAATACCTCTTCCACCGCCTGTAATAATAAAAGTTTTATTTTTGAGATTTTCCATAGATTTCCGATTTAAGGCTTTAATATTACAAAAAAAAAGGATGAAACACCAGTGCTTCATCCTTTAATTTCTATATTTTTACTTTATTACCAAGAATTACGTAATTCTAGCATATAAGTTGCAGGGTCACCCCAACCTTGGAATCTAACTGATGTCAATGAATGAGTTCTATATTCCTCATCAGTAAGGTTTCTACCAATAAGGGCAATAGAATAATCACCAGCGTCATAAGTTATAGTTGCATCTAACAATTCATACCCATCCTCGGAATCAGGAAAAGATGAAATTGTTAGATTTTGATCATCAAACCCTCTATAGGTAATATTTGTATTTAGCGATGCACCATTATTGAGTTGATATTCATATAAAGCTGTTAATGCAAAACTTGTTTCCGGGACTCTCGCTAATTGAGGAGTAGCACCAGAATTTACTAGATCAACCATTATTCCAGCTTGACTTGGTCTACCGCCAACACCTAATCTTCCAGAGTCAACCACAGCAGCATTTATTTTTGGATCCAATATACCATAATTTAATCGCAAGGTTAGGCCATCTACTGGTGGTAACCAAATAATTTGAACTTCAGCACCAGTAATTTCAGTTTCCTGATAATTATTAATATAGGTATCAGTTGCCCTAAAGGCACCGGCTGTAGATAAAATACTTGAAGCTTGGAATCCTTCAGTAGTACTTTGAAAGACCGCTCCATTAACCTGCAATGAGCCATCTAAGAAAGTATTTTTAGATCCTAACTCAAATAATTCGGTAATTTCTGGATCAAATACACTAAAATCACTTCCCTCTCTAGCATGCGCTTGAGGAACCAGAGCAAATCCTTGAGCATTTAGATCAGCAACTCTAGAAGCTGTTAGAGTATCGGAAGCAGCATATCTGATTGAATAGCCACCAGAACGAAATCCTCTAGCCCATCTTGCATATAAAAGACTATCTTCATTAACTTGCCAATCTATAGATGCCTCACCCATATAATCATCCCAAGATGCAGATCTTGCAAATCTTGGAAGTACGACGGGTGAGTCAAGAGGTGCAACGGTACCGTAGATTCCGCCACCAACTATAGTATTATACTGAGAATGAAATTCTTTTGATTCATCAACATATCTGAAACCACCGGACATAGATAAATCGTCTGTTATATCATATTTTACTAATGCAAAAATTGCTACAGACTCAGTATCCTGACCTGATGTTTGAACAACCCCACCAGAATGTTGTTGAAGCATTATAGAGTCTTTCCATAAAAATATTCCAGTTGTTAGGTTTAATTTATCAGTAATATCATTTGAAACTCTAATTTCTTGTGAAAATTGAGAAAAATGCTGATTTCTTGCAGTATGTAAAGGACCGCCTAATGTAGCAGGATTTCCTTGACCACCAGCAATACCAGGTGTTGCGTCAAAATCTTGAAGAACATTATCATCTAACTGTAAATAGGAAGTAGCAATTGTAACTTCACCAATTAATGTATCTGAAACAATTTCTATACTACCTCTAACAAAATCCATATCTGATTGCTCAGGATTATCGAGACTAACAACATGAGGAGGTAACGCTTCAGTTTGAGAAAAAAATGGTTCTAAACCAGCAAAACCTGCAAATGGTGTAACACCTATTGCCGCACCAGCCGTACTTAATTCAGTTGCAGTAACCGCACCTAAACCAGGAGTACATCCATTATCAGCGGCGCCTACTAAACCAAGACCAGCTCCAAAATTAGGAACACAACCTGCACCAAAGGGATTTCCAGAATATGAAACAGGTGCTGTGTCGCTTCTATCATAGTAGTAGTCTGTAACAATATAAATTTCTGTATTTTCACTTGCTTCAATTAAAAACCGAGCACTTGCTGCAGCAATATCAAGTTGACCAGAATCTTGTTCAGTAAATAAATTATCATAATAGCCTTGATGAGCAAGTTTTCTAAAATTCCATCTAGATGATACTTTATCATTAAAAGGAATATTTAAAATAAGACCTAACTCATAAGCTTCATAATTACCAATTGAAACCTCTGTATCAAATTCAAATTCCTTTGAAGGTTTATTTCTTTCAACAACAACATTTCCGCATGAAGTATTTTTACCATAAACAACACCTTGAGGTCCGGAATTAACTTGTATCTTTGCCCAATCAAAAGCATCTAATAAAGTACCTGTGTTAGTTCCTAAAAATAATCCATCAACAATAAGTCCAACAGGTGGGTTTTGAGTTTTTTCTACCTCAGCATAACCACAACCACGAACAAAAATTGCTCCTTGGTTACCTGAAGCTGTATTCATACCAACTTGTAAGTTAGGCGCAAGACTGTCTAAGTCTCTCATAGTAGTTGGTCTAAAATCATCTAAAGCTTTCTCATCGACAGCATAAACTGCTATTGGAACATCCTGAATATTTTCTTCAGTTTTTCTTGAAGTAACAATTATTTCATCAATTTGTCTTGAAGAAACAGAGGCTTCTTGAGCTTCAAGCTTACCTGAAATATCAAAAAGAAATACAATAAGGAAGAATCCAAATAAAAATTTATAATTAACCATTTTAAAATCCCCAAAATTAAGTTGTGGAATATTCTCAATTAACACCTTTTTAGTCAATAATTTAATAAAAAAAAACAAATAAATGTAACTTTTTTACAACACTCTTAGAAAGAATAAGTTGTATCTTTTTTATTGAAATTTAGCTCATAAAGCTCTTATATATTAAATATATTTGATTTGATTATTAGGAGACTTAAATCATGAGTGAAGCTATTAAACCAGCTGAAGGTAATTTAGAAGAAATAAATATTTTTGATCAAGAACTTATGAAATGTCCTCACGCTTTTTATAAAAAATTAAGAGATGAAGCCCCTGTTTACCAAGATCCAAATACAGGTATTTTTCAAGTATCAAAACATGAGTTAATTTGTGAAGCTGCAAGAAATGCAAAAGTTTTTTCAAATGAGTTCGGTTTACTTCAGAAAGATGGTGGATCGGATACATACCCTAAAGAAGCAGCAGAAATTATGGAGAAAGATGGTTATCCAGCAGTAAACACAATGCTGACAGCTGATCCCCCTAGACATACAAAATATAGACGATTGGTTGATAAGGCTTTTACTCCAAAAAGAGTATCTGATATGGGTCCGGCAATTGAAGAAAAAACGAATTTTATAATCGATCAATTTATTGAAGATGGAAAATGTGAAATTGCAAGTCAATTAGCACAGCCTCTACCTATTAGAGTTATTGCTGAGGCTCTTGGCGCATCTACTGATGACTATGAATTCTTTAGAATCTCGTCGGAAGCATTTACTGATCAGCTATCCGGAACAAGCTCACCCGAGGAACATATTGAAATTGCTAAAAAACTTGTAAAATTTCAACAATACTTTGCTGAAAGATTGAATGAAAAAGAAAAAAATCCTTCAGATGATATTTTATCAGATCTAGCAACATTAGAATTTGAAGATGAAGATGATGTAATAAGAAAAATGGAAACTCCTGAGCAGTTATCAATTATTCAGCAACTTCTTGTTGCTGGTAATGCCACTACTGCACATTCAATTACTGAGGCTATAAAACTTCTAATAGAAAATCCTGATCAAATGGAATTGGTTATCAATGATCATAGCCTAATACCAAATATGATCGAAGAGGCTCTTCGATTACTTACACCAACAAATAATATGTGGAGAATTGCCACAGAGGATACTGAGTTAGGTGGGGTTGCAATTCCTGCAGGATCAGCTTTACTCCTTCGTTACGGATCAGGAAATAGAGATGAAGATTTATTTGAAAATCCTGATAAATTTGATGTGACAAGAAAAAATGCTCGTCGTCATGTTGCATTTGGACAAGGAATTCACGTTTGCCTTGGAATGAACTTATCAAGAAAGGAAATGTATACAGCTTTCCCAATAATTTTAGATAGATTGAAAAATATGAGATTTGCTGAAAAAAATGATTTTAACTATAGTCCAAATGTCTTGCTCAGAGGATTAGATAGCTTAAATATTGAATTTGATAAGGCATAGTTAGTCATCAATTATTTGATAACTAGAAATCTTTTCTTCTAATTCTAATTTTAAATTTGTCTTTTTTCTCTCACTAATGAATCTTTTTAAAACTAAGTCACTTACCTCATCATAAGATTTTTGCTTAGCGTCTGAAATAGATGATACTTTAATTATATGTAAACCATAGGGAGATTCTATTGGCCCTTGCCATCTTGTACTACTATTAAGTGTAAAAATCTCTTTTGTTGTTTTTTCACTAAAATGACCTCTAATAAATGACTCACTCCTTTGCGCATAATTTTTCTGATATGGGAATACTGAGACTTTACTTAGTAAATTATTATTGAAA
>MDTB01054624.1_pt1 | contig 14032 bp, 15 predicted proteins | sample 811161 | NCBI WGS metagenome assembly MDTB01 (sample SAMN05326650, study PRJNA326480) | marine metagenome | isolation source: seawater | place: Mediterranean Sea | collected 2009
CCTGAAAAGCCAGCACCAATAACGACTGCATGCTGATCACTATTGTTTTGCTTTGTATTTACGCTATTCGACATTGGCTTTTAATCAAGGTGGTTTTCTTCACTGAATTTACTAAGTCTGCAGTCACAGATTGCAAGGCAGGAGGTAGAGATAATACGAGTTCTTCTGCTTGAATCAACCACTGGTCGACGAGTTCATTAGCTTGAGAAATAACCACGCTTGAGGCAATCCTTTGCTGCCAATTGGATAGACGATCATTGTCATCAGACCCATACCAGCGCTGAAAGTCTTCTCGTCCTAACCCTTGTTTTGCAAATAAGCTGACTACTAAATTCGGTTTACGGCCGTCAATATCGCTGGATCTATGGCTCGATGGGATAATGTCATCTATATCATTATATCCCTGATAGGCTAGACCACAGAGACCTACTAAATCACCTAGGTCTCCCAGCCAGTGATTGTTTTGATGCTGGTTAATTAAACCAGCGGCAATGGCTGCACCCTTAATCGGTGCCACCAAAAGAGGTGCAGTTTTACCCTTGGCAATGCGCTGCCACTCCTCTAAATCAGCACACTGGCGCTGACTAATATCAGCAATTTGTCCACTGCAGGTTTCCTGCATGGCTTGAGCGAGTAGAGCGGTTAATTGGCCGCCAACCGTTGGGTTTCTCGCAGCTAGCTCAAAGGCTTTTGCTACCATCCAGTCGCCAAGGCAGAGGGCCATATCAGAGCCAAAAAAGTGATTGATACTTTGCTGGCCACGGCGATGGGTACTGGCATCACTTATATCGTCATGTATAAGTGATGCATTGTGCAGCAGCTCACAGGCTGCCGCCCAGTTTAAATTGTCTATGTGTTCAAGATTCAGGGCACTACCACTTGCAAGTGCAAGCTGGGCTCTAAAGGATTTTCCTGGATTCTTAAAATGATATTTGGCGGCAACAGTTAGTCTACTGTTGTCCTGTGGTAACTCTGCGTTGTACAGACTATCTAATTGAGATATCCACTCTTTCTGAACTGAGATTCTCGGGGCCATCGGTCACTACCCTCTTTGATCGTAACTGTAAGTTACTTGTTTTTGTTTTTTTGTTTTTGAGAAAGAGAGAGCCAGTATGCTGGCTCTCCCATACTTCTCGACAGTAAATTACTCTGAATCAGCTACTGCTGCTGCCCAAATCACAAGACCAAATGCAATCTTGTTTACAAAGTCAGCAAGATTATAGATCAAGTTGAGTGAGGCTTGATCGGCTACAGGCATAAAGTAACCCAATACATAGCCTAGTGGATAGATAGCCCAACCCACAGTTACAATTAATCGCATGGCGTTAAAAGCGGTTTGCAAGCTAGCATTTGAGCTTTCCGCACTCATTCTAGCTGCTTCACCCGTAAAGAGTTCTTTTAACATATATAGCCAAGCTATCATTCCAACTACCCACCATCCGATGTTAGCTGCCGAACCTGCCACATTTTGTTCCCCGATAAACCCTGCAACCAACATAATGGTCGAAGCGATTAAAAGTCTCCAAAAAACGCCTACTGAAACAGCGGTTACAGCTGCGAGGATCAGGTAGAACTCAACCATTTGAAGTGGCACTGTTAATAGCCAGTCGATGTAGCGGAAGACAGTTGGAGTGTCGTTAGTAGAAACCCACACATCACGCATATAAAAATAGTGAACTGCTGCGATCAATGTAACTAGACCAACGACGGTCAGAGATGTTTTCCACTTAGCACTAACGCGATCGCGTTCAACAAGGAAGAAAACGGTGGCTGCTACCATTGCCATTGAAATTAACCAGAAAGAGACCCCTACAGGATCAGAAACGGTAAGATTATTAGTCATGTATAACCCCTACTTAAATCAAACTTTATTATTATTGTGTCAGCCTTCTCATCCGAAGATAGTCAAGTGACACACCCAGTATAGCTGTTCTGATTGTTGAATTAGTTAGTTAAACTCAACCAGAACTCCTACATTATCCTTTTTTGTGTGTAAGGACAACCCGTTGTTAACACTCCTTGTTTGGATGTGACACAATAGGTGTTAGTTATTCGCGGCAACTCACGAGATGGATTAATTTTTTTAATAGATTTTTAAGCCATACAGTCTGTGTGATTATCTGAGCCCATAGGCTATTAAACTAGCGTATATTAATAATAAATAAAATAAATAACCTTGGGGATGGCAATGTTAGCAATGGGTCAAAAAATTATATTGAGCTGCCTTGTCCTGGGGTTTGTCGTAACTTTTGCCGGCCAAGCTTTTGCTAGCGACAAGCAAACTTTACAAACAGTTGCGACTATATTTCCCGACAGTCAATGGGCCCTAGCTAGTGCCGAAAGTGTTGGCTTGAGCTCGGAAGAAGTAAATAAACTTTTTGAATTATCGTTTGAGGACTCTGCAACCCAGGGTGTTGCCCTATTCAAACAGGGTATGCTGATTGATGAGCGCTATGCCGATGGATTTAACCCAGATAGTTTAGCTACCTCTTGGTCAATGGCCAAAAGTTTTTACGCGGCACTGATTGGGATATCGATTGAGCGCGGCGAAATTAACAGTCTCGATGATAAGGTCAGTGAGTATCTAGATTACTTTAAAGATAATCGACGTGATATGACCCTTCGACAATTACTTAATATGGCTAGCGGTCTTGAGATGCCCGCCGATGAACATGAAAAAATGTTCTTTACTCAAGACCATTTGGCCTATGCTAAAAAAATTGATCTTGATAAAGCCCCAGGTAAGAAGTTTGAGTATAACAATGTAAATTCGATGTTATTGGCAGATATTCTTTTTCGCGCAACTGGGGTACCTGCAGATACATTGTTAAGAGAAAGAATACTAAAAAAGATTGGCATGGATAATGTCACCCTTTGGCGTGATACCATGGGCAATCCTCTTACCTACTGCTGTATCGATACCACAGCAAGGCAATATGCCAGATTTGGATTATTGTTTGCCAGAGGCGGAAATTGGCGAGATCAACAGATTGTACCTCGTCAATTTGTCGATCAAACCTTTCAGCTTAAATGGCGTGATATACCCAGTGAGAGTCTACCAATACAAAGAGGCTATTCGTTACATTGGTGGATTTCTCGCCACGATAAAGAGGCAAAGATCTTTAATGCTAGCGGTAAATTTGGTCAGTATATTTTTGTAGACCCCGAAAATGATACGGTTTTTGTTCGAGTTACTAAATATCATTCAACCGGCGGTAATGTGATTGATTGGGGGCCGTTAAAAATCGTTAATCAATATGGCAGTGTGGAGTTTCGTAGAAAGTTAGCTGATTTTCTTGCCCGACTCGGCATTGTTGATATTCATAAAGACGTGCGTGCACCCATGACATTTGATGATGGTGTATCTAAAGAGTTTAATACAAATTATGGCAAGATAGTCGATGCTTTGGTTGAACTTAACCAACCATAGACTGAGCAACTTAAAGTTGTTCTAAATTTTCTATACAGTATTCGCCACGTTGTAAAATGGCTTGTCTAACCTCTGGCTGCATTTTGTCCCAACTTCTATAGGCCATGGCTGTTCTAGGATTATTCTTTAAGCGTTCGCTATTAGACAGCATAAAGCGCCAATACATACTATTAAATGGGCAGGCATCTTCGGTTGTGCGCTCTTTTACTTTATAGTCACACTGTCCGCAGTAATCACTCATTTTATTAATATAGCTACCACTGGCTGCATAGGGTTTGGTGGCTATAAGCCCACCATCGGCAAATTGACTCATGCCGCGGGTGTTCGGCATTTCTACCCACTCGATAGCATCAATATAGATTCCTAAATACCATTGGTCTAATTGATCTGGATCAATCCCGGCAAGCATAGCAAAGTTACCGGTTACCATAAGTCGCTGAATATGATGAGCATAGGCATAATCTAGAGATTGCTCGACCGCATGTTTGACGCAGTTCATTTTAGTATTGCCGGTCCAAAAATAATCGGGCAAGTTATTGCTAGCATTCAGTTGGTTTAGGTCTTTATATTCCGGCATATTGACCCAATAGACACCGCGAATATATTCCCTCCAACCAATAATTTGCCGCACAAAGCCCTCGATCTGGGCAAGTTCAATAGCCTCATCGCCGCAGTAATATCTGTCGAGAGCGGCTTGAACAACTTCAGAGGGATGTAATATTTTACTGTTTAGAGCAAACGAAATTCGAGCATGATAAAGGCTCCATCGCTGTTTTCCCTGATGAGTCATCGCATCCTGAAAACGGCCAAAAAGGGGTAAGCAGTAGGTACAGAAAAAATCGAGCAACTGCAACGATTGCTGTCGGCTAACGGGCCAGATTAAATGCGAAGAAATAGTGCCTATAGTTTCGACATTATGCCGCTTTAAACGCTGTAAAATGAGGGTAATATCGTTGCTGAACAAAAGCGGTTCAGGTATTTTTTCTAAATCAGCCGGCTTTAATTTCTGACGATTTTCAGCATCAAAATTCCATCTTCCATCCAGTGGTTGGTCGCCATCCATAAGAATATTAAAGCGTTTGCGCATTTTGCGGTAAAACGATTCCATGCGGTTATGTTTTTTTGGATTTAGATACTGGGTTAATTCTTCATTGGTTAATAAAAAATGCTCTGAATCACGACAAAAAATAGCAACTTCTGGGTTTAAAGTCAGTGCTTTAAGCTGTTGCGATAACCTATATTCATCAGGTTGTTGGTATTCAAAAGTATCAATATTGTAGGTTTGCGCTAGATGAGTAATTAATGAGCTCGGATCAGAAAAGTCTTGAGTATCATCCAGAGTGAGATGCAAAACTTGATGACCAAAGCTTTTAAGCTGTTCAGCAAAAGCTGACATTGCCGCAAAAAAACCGCAAATCTTTTGTATATGATGGCGCACATAATTAGCTTCTTGGTGCAATTCCGCAATTACATATAGCACTGATGAGTCTTGGGTTTTATACCAAGAATGCTGTTGATTAAGCTGATCGCCTAAAACTAGCCGCAGCGTTTTATAGCTATTTTTCAAGCTGGTATCTCTGAGCTAATTGGCCAATCTGAAGGGTCAGTCGAATCCAGTGGTAGACTATTAAACCGCCCTTGCCAGCGTTGAATAAACTGCTCTTGGGGGTCATAAATTTGTGTTTGTTTATTAAGATCAAATTGCCTATGGCCTCTAGGGTCGGCGCCAACTCCGGCTAGATATTGCCAGTTTCCCCAATTGGATCCCAGATCAAAATCAATTAGCTGCTGTTCCATGTAAGCAGCGCCATAACGCCAATCCAACGATAGCTCATGGACAAAGCAACTGGCTACCAGTTGCCTGCCGCGATTAGACATATAACCTGTGGTATTAAGTTGTTTCATGCAGGCGTTAACAATGGGATAGGGGGTGGTACCCTGACACCATTTCTGGAAGCGTTCGGGATAAAAACTGGTTGTAGGTACGCGTTCCTTAATGCCAGAAAACGCGGTCATTTTCACCCCGTGATGCTCAGCATACCATTGGAAATACTCGCGCCATAACAATTCAAAATAGATCCAATAAGTTGAATCATTAGCAATTATCTCTGATTCATAACGCTTTAATCTTTGAATAATACGTCGAACAGAAATACAGCCCAGAGCCAGCCATGGACTAAATTTGGTTGAGTAATCCATGCCATCAAGGCCATTGCGGGTTTCCTTGTAAGTGCTGGCCTTAGAGGTATGAAAGTAATTCTCTAAATGCTTATTAGCTGCGGTTTGACCGCCGACAAAATCGACCTGATCATTGTTATCCGATAAAAGATAGGTTGTGGGCCAGGCAATACAGTCAATAATAGGCGGGGGTAGCTTATTAGTCGCAGACTGTGGCGGCTGAACTTCAAGTTTTTCAGTTTTACGCCTAAATTTAGAAAAACTACTGGGTAACTGGCTGAGCTCGAAGGGTAATTGTTGGGCATCAAATAGCCGGTTGCCACTAACCTCGGTAAAATTAACAGAAGAATACTGTGCCTTGAGCAATTCCCAGCTTGCGCTATTGAGACAGTGTTGTCCGCCGCTACGAAAAATATGGGTAATAGCATAGTTGTCTATTATTTGGCCTAAATACTGTTTAGGCCGCTCGCAAATAATTAAATGCTGATTCAATGTTTGCAGATTTTTTTGTAAATCAGCTAAACTTTGATTGAGAAACCGTTGTCGGTTGTTAGATATACACTGACCCGTTTGAAAACTGGTTAATCGCTCACAATCATCAGGGCAGTAAACCAGTATCAGCTGGTCCACCTGTGACGCCGCATAATTCAGAGCTTGGTTATCATCCAGACGCAAATCTGTTGTAAACCAGAAGATTCCTTTTTTTGACATAGAGGTTCCAAACATTGTTTAAGTGAGCTAAAAATCCTACGGAACCTGAGGTTGGATGGATTTAAATCATCTCAAGCCATCAAACCAAAGCTGTTACTAAATCGTAGATACTAAACAGAGTTCAGGTACTGAAAACACTTAAATTATTTGGAAATTTCTTATGTCTGAGAGCATAGCCTCTACCCCGCAACTTGCCCAAACACAGCTAACAATTTGGTTGGGTTATCTTGGGTTAATTCCTTTCTTTACATCATTATGGCAGATCGTTACTGCAGTGAATGATGGTGCAGGTATTCATGGGGCCTCATTATTTGGGCTTTATGCGCCCTATGTTTTTATTACCTACAGCGCGATTATATTAAGTTTTCTTGGTGGGGCTCTATGGGCTAAGGGGCGATTTAACCAACAGCAGAAGATATCCAAAGTAGCTATTGTCTTTAGCAATGTAATGGCGCTGTCAGCCTGGGCCAGTTTAATACTAATTAACTTTTCCTCCATGTTAACCATGTTCGCGGTTACATTACTAATGGGAGGATATGGCAGTTTGTTATTGGCTGAACGTTCTCTTGACATTGATTCTCAGGATAATACCTACTGGCGTATGAGATTAATGCTTACAATGATTGTTATCGCTGCCCACAGTTTGGTCTTAGCTTTTCTTATAAGAGAGTTTTAATCTATGACAGAACTAAAAATATTTTATGACGGCGGTTGTCCACTGTGTTTGGCAGAAATGAAACATCTGCTAAAATTGGACCAATACAATAAAATAGATCTTGTTGATATCAACCAAGAAGGCTTTCAGGCAAAGCACCCAAATATAAATCGGGCGAAGGCCGATCAAATTCTTCACGGTCAGTTAGCTGATGGTTCAATCCTTTTAGGTTTGGACGTCACTCACAAGGCTTGGAGTTTGGTCGGCAAAGGTAAGTGGACAGCGATTATACGCTGGCCGCTTATTCGCCCGATTGCAGATTTTGCCTACCTACAATTCGCTCGTCATCGTCATTTTTTATCTCGCTTAATCACCGGCCAAGAGCGCTGTGAATCTTGCAATCTTGAGAGGAAAAAATGTTAGAAAATACGTCTAATGCACTAGTCTTGGGTGCCGGCGGCGCTATGGGTCAGGCTCTTGTCAGAAACTTTCTCGATGATGGTCGAATTGATCAGGTTGTAGCGATCAGTCGCGGCGGCGCAAAAATACAACACCCTCGCCTGCATTGGATTCATATCGAGTACCAAGAAACTGACATGGCGGCGGCGGTTGATAGCCTCGCCAAATTTAAAGGGTCATTTAGTAAAGTCTGTATCTGTCACGGCATCTTACATAATGAGAAAATGTTTCCCGAGAAGCGTATGGAAGACATTAGTGTTGAAATGATGCAGACGATTTTTCATGCAAATACAGTTGTTCCTTCACTCTGGTTAAAGCTTTTAAGAAAACTGCTGGCGGGCACAATAGACTGCAAAGTGGCATGTTTTAGCGCTAGAGTTGGGAGTACTGGGGATAATCGATTGGGAGGTTGGTACAGTTACAGAGCCTCCAAAGCTGCGTTGAATAGCTTGATGAAAACCTTTTCCATTGAATATGCGCGTCGGGCTAAAAATATAAAGTTAATTGCGTTTCATCCGGGAACAGTTAACTCAGCAATGTCTAAACCCTTTCATGGTACTGTGCCTGAAGGTAAGCTTTTTGAGCCTGAGTATGTAGCCACATGCCTCTCGCAGGTGATGGATGAAATGTCAGTCGATGGCCAACTTTCCTATGTGGATTATGCGGCAAAGCCCATAGCTTGGTAATTGTCTTCGGCGCCACAATAGGGCCAGACTGGGATTGAATAAAAATTTATAAAACCAGATGAAAATCAAAGCTTTTCTCTGTTAGAACACAACAGATTAATGTAAAATGAAAGGCATAAATTAGCTCGCCTTTTAATATTCTAAATAATACTAGGAAACGCCAAAACCATGTTCGATAAACAACAGACTATTGAAAAATTTGACGCTGAACTGTGGCAAGCAATGCAGCAGGAAGGCCAACGTCAAGAACAGCATATTGAACTTATTGCATCAGAGAACTATACCAGTCCAGCTGTTATGGAAGCTCAGGGCAGTGGGTTGACCAACAAGTACGCCGAGGGATACCCAAATAAACGCTACTATGGTGGCTGTGAATATGTCGATGTCGCTGAAGAGCTGGCTATAGAAAGGCTAAAAAGTCTCTATGGAGCAGATTTTGCTAATGTTCAGCCGCACTCAGGCTCGCAGGCAAACAATGCAGTGTTTCTGGCGCTTATAAAGGGCGGAGATACAGTGCTAGGTATGAGTCTGGCTGACGGTGGTCACCTCACTCATGGCGCGAAGCCCAATTTTTCTGGCAAGCTATACAATGCCGTTCAGTATGGTCTCAATGCTGAGACAGGCCTGATTGATTATGAGCAGGTCGAAGCACTGGCGCTAGAGCACAAGCCGGCTATGATTATTGCTGGTTTCTCAGCTTATTCAGGGATTATGGACTGGGCGCGTTTTAGAGAAATTGCCGATAAAGTTGGCGCCTATCTATTAGTTGATATGGCCCATGTTTCTGGTCTAGTTGCCGCAGGCGTTTATCCAAGTCCAATTCCTCACGCCCATGTTGTTACCTCAACAACCCATAAAACATTGCGCGGCCCCCGTGGTGGTTTTGTTTTAACTAATGACGAAGCTATTGCAAAAAAAGTAAATTCAGCGGTATTCCCCGGCAGTCAGGGTGGTCCCCTATGTCATGTGATTGCCGCTAAAGCGATTGCCTTTAAAGAAGCCGCAAGCGATGAGTTTGTTGAGTATCAAAAGCAAGTGGTTGCCAATGCTAAAGCAATGGCAAAAACCTTTATTGATCGCGGTATCAATGTTGTTTCTAAGGGTACAGAAAACCATCTAATGTTGGTTGATCTTATCGGTAAAGAATACACAGGAACCGATGCTGACCGCGCGATGGGCGAAGCCTTTATCACGGTGAATAAAAACGCTGTTCCCAACGATCCACGTTCACCTTTCGTTACCTCTGGTTTGCGTGTGGGTACTCCAGCAATTACTACAAGAGGCTTTGGGATTGAAGAAACGATTCAATTAACCCACTGGATGTGCGACATCTTAGATGGCCTAGAGCAGGGTAATTCAGAGCAAATTATTGCTGAAGTAAAAGCTAAGGTATTAGATATCTGTCAGCGTTTTCCAGTTTACAAATAAACCGATAACAGCAGACCCAAAAAGCCCCACAAGTTGGGGCTTTTTTATCACTGGGATTAAATTCAAAAACTACTACACTTAACCTCAGGTCAAGGTGCTACTGCAATACACTCAACCCAAAGTGTATGTTGTGTTAGAATAGCCGATCAATAAAAGGTGTATCGCTATGTTTTGTCCATTTTGTAATGCTGATGACACAAAAGTTATAGATTCGCGTTTGGTGGCCAATGGTGGTCAGGTGCGTCGACGCAGAGAGTGCGGCGCATGTGGCGAACGTTTCACTACTTATGAATTAGCAGAACTGGTAATGCCGCGGGTTATCAAAACCGATGGTACCAGACAGTCTTTTGATGAAGATAAACTGCGAGCAGGTCTTCAGCGGGCACTAGAAAAGCGTCCGGTATCTATTGAACAAATTGAAGTAGCCATCTCAGAAATTAAACATTTCCTTCAGGTTACCGGTGAGCGTGAAATACCCTCAAAAATCATTGGTGAAGAAGTGATGCGGCAACTCAGAGAACTCGATGCTGTGGCCTATGTTAGATTTGCCTCGGTATACCGCAGTTTCCAAGATATCAGTGAATTCCAAGCTGAGCTCAATCGACTTAATGAAGATAATAGCGGTTCGGCTGACTAAATATGACATTCTCAGCACAAGATCATAGCATGATGGGGCAGGCCCTTCAGCTAGCAGCTAAGGCACGCTACACCAGCGCGCCTAATCCAGCGGTTGGCTGTGTTGTGGTGGTCAATGATAGGGTTATTGGTCAGGGGTTTACTCGGCCAGCGGGGGGCAATCATGCAGAAGTTGAGGCACTTCAGATGGCCGGTGAGGCAGCAGGTAGCACGCTGTATGTCACGCTAGAACCCTGTAGTCATCAGGGCAAAACTGGCCCCTGTGTTCAGGCAATAATTAAAGCCAATGTGGCGCGAGTAGTAGTTGCTTGCGAAGACCCAAATCCAAAAGTATCTGGCTCGGGTATACAACAGCTGAAAGATGCCGGAATTGAGGTTCAGGTTGGGCTTATGGAAGCTCAAGCAATAGCGTTAAATAAGGGCTTTTTTAAGCGCTTCACCGAGGGTACGCCTTGGGTATTAGTTAAAATGGCCGCTAGCTTAGATGGACGCACGGCTATGGCTAGTGGTCAAAGTCAGTGGATTACATCGCCCGCGGCACGTTTAGATGTTCAGCGCTTAAGAGCCGCCAGCTGTGCCATTGTGACTGGCATAGGAACCCAAGAGATGGATAATCCATCGCTAACTCTGCGTATCACTGAGGAGCAACTTGGGGTTGAGGATTCATTACAGCAGCCAATCCGCGTAGTGGTTGATGCGCAGATGAAAATGTCTGCTGATGCTAGACTTTTACAAGCGCCTGGTCTGTGTGTTATTGCCACCTTAGACGAGCCGCAGCAGAGGGAAAAATCACAGGCACTAGTTGCCGTAGGGGCTGAAGTTATTTTTCTTCCCGCGCAAGGACAGCATATTGACCTTCAGGCCCTATTAGAGGTGCTGGCACAGCGTGAATGCAATCAAGTTATGGTTGAAGCGGGTGCTGGTCTGGCTGGCGCATTTATTGCCGAGGGTTTGCTCGATGAATTAGTTTGCTACTGGGCACCTAAATTGTTTGGCAGTCAAGCAAGGCCGATGTTTGATCTACCCATTGAAACCATCGATGCCCATTTAGCACTTTCGGTTAAAGATATGCGTATGGTTGGTGAAGATATAAAACTAACAATGCAACCCGATAAAGATTATTAAGTAAAAAGCTAGGTAAAGATTATGTTTACAGGAATTATTAGCGCTATAGGTAAAATTGCCGAGCTAGAGCATCGCCAAGGTGATGTTCGAATATCTATCCATGCCCCAGAGTTGGGTTTTGAGGACGTTCGATTAGGTGACAGCATTGCCTGTAACGGTGTTTGCTTAACGGCAGTTGAGCTAATAGATCAAGGATTTATTGCCGATGTCTCGGTTGAGACCCTTAGTTTAACCATCATAGAGCACTGGAAAGTAGATACTCGGATTAACCTAGAAAAAGCCATGCAGGCCAGCGACCGATTTGGTGGACATATAGTATCTGGTCATGTGGATGGTATTGGTAAGGTCATGTCACTGCATGAAGATGCACGCTCATGGCGTTTCACTATTAAAGCACCGGCCAATTTAGCAAAATATATTGCGCAAAAAGGCTCAATTACTGTCGATGGCACCAGCTTAACCGTGAATGCTGTTAACGGGTCAGAATTTGAGTTAAATATTGTGCCGCACACGATGATTCATACAGTAATCAGCGATTATCAGGCGGGTAGTAAGGTTAATTTAGAGGTCGATTTGATTGCCAGATATCTCGAACGCTTAACCGCTACAGATCAAGCTAGCTAAAGATAGGAAAGACACTAGACAATGAAATTAAATACAGTGGAAGAGTTAATCGAAGATATCCGTCAGGGGAAAATGGTTATTTTGATGGATGATGAAGATCGTGAAAATGAAGGCGATCTGGTGATGGCCGCTCCTATGGTAAGACCCGAAGATATTAATTTTATGGCGACCAATGCTCGCGGACTAATCTGTTTGCCGCTGAGTGAAGAGCGCTGTCAGCAACTTAATTTGGGTTTGATGGTCGCTAGTGATAGCAACAGTTCGAGCCATGCCACCCCATTTACCCTTTCAATTGAAGCGGCAAAGGGTGTTACCACAGGTATTTCTGCGGCCGATCGAGCACGCACGGTGCAGGCAGCAGTAGCGGGTAATGCTCGCCCAGAAGATATAGTGCAACCTGGGCATATCTTTCCGCTAAAGGCGCAACCCGGGGGTGTCTTAAGTCGTGCAGGGCATACCGAAGCAGGTTGCGATCTGGCACGATTGGCGGGGTTTGAATCTGCCGCAGTGATTGTCGAAATTATGAATGAAGACGGCACTATGGCGCGGCGCGATGACCTAGAAAACTTTGCTCAAAAACATGATCTTAAGATTGGGACAATTGCTGACCTAATCCATTACCGTTTGGTAACAGAAAAAACTACCCAATGTGTTAGTGAGCGCACAGTCAATACCCACTATGGTGAATTTACCCTTAAAACTTACCTAGACCATGCGCGAGACGAAAAACATTTTGCATTGGTTATGGGTGATGTTAGTGGTGATGAAGCACCATTAGTGCGAGTGCATATTAACCGTTCAGCTCGGGATTTATTAGCCATTGAGCCTCGAGAGGGATTTCAGTCATGGTCTACCCATACTGCACTTGAGGCGATTGCCAAAGAGGGACGAGGTGTATTGGTATTACTAGTTTATCCAGAAACTGCAGAAGATATGGATCGAAATATTGATCAAATGCTCAATATTAGTACCGAAAAAACACTGCCCGCTAGCGAAGTAGTTTACTTTCAAATAGGGACTGGGTCGCAGATTCTAATGGATTTGGGAATTAGTAAAATGCGTCTTTTAAGTGCGCCATTTAAATTTAGTGGTATTTCTGGTTTTGATTTAGAGGTTGTGGAATACGTTGATTATCAAGAGAGCAAAGGGACTTAAAAATGGGTGAATTTAGACCTCAAGAGGGCAATTTTTCAGTGCAGGGCGCGCGAGTTGCAGTTATCACCGCCCGCTGGAACTCTCAGGTCACTGATGGACTTCGCGATGGAGCCCTGCGGGCACTATCGCGCCACAATATTCAGTCGGTCGAAGATTTTTATGTGCCCGGTGCTTTTGAATTGCCCCTAGCCGCACAGCGAGCCGCAAAAACCGGTCGCTTTGATGCGGTTATTACACTGGGTTGTGTTATTCGTGGTGATACACCGCATTTTGATTATGTGTGTGCAGAGACCACCCGAGGAATTGGTGAGGTCAGTCTCAATCAAGATATCCCCGTGGCATTTGGGTTACTAACAACCGACAATCTCAAGCAGGCTATGGATCGTGCGGGAGATAATAACGAAAATAAAGGTAAAGAGGCTGCGTTGACGGTCCTCGAAATGCTTGAGTTGTTCAAGAATATGCAGGCGGCTGAATAAATGTCTAAAACCAAAGCCAAACAAAAGGCCCGCAAGTTATCGCTTCAGGCACTCTACTCCTGGGACCTAGGTGGAATTGATCTAGCAACAATTGAAGTCAATTTCACTATTGAAAACGATATGAGCAAAGTAGATACCAATCTATTTAAAGCATTGCTGTATGAGGTGCCGAAAAATCTGGCCAAAATTGACAAGGCTTATCAGTCGCATTTAGATCGTGAGCAAGATCAGCTAGATCCTGTGTCGCGCGCTATATTGAGAATTTCTACCTATGAGCTATTATTTAGTATTGAGGTGCCGTACAAGGTAGCGATTAACGAAGGGGTTAATTTGGCTAAAACCTTTGGCCCAACTGATGCCTATAAGTTTATTAATGGTGTTCTCGATCGTGTAGCAGCCCAATCCCGAGCTGTGGAAATTGCCGCCCATAAAGGATAAAAACCGTATTCAAGCATGAATCAGCCAA
>MDTB01123881.1_pt1 | contig 14031 bp, 10 predicted proteins | sample 811161 | NCBI WGS metagenome assembly MDTB01 (sample SAMN05326650, study PRJNA326480) | marine metagenome | isolation source: seawater | place: Mediterranean Sea | collected 2009
ATTGTTGATAAAACAAATCCCGATCGTCGTACCATCATTTTATCCGCCACATTGCCAAAATTTGTGTTAAAAGTTGCAAAATCATATTTAACCAATCCAATTGAACTTGATAAGGCCAGTGATACCAGTGAAAAGCCAAACATTGATCAAACGTATTATAAAGTGAATAAAATTAATAAAATAAAGCTATTAACACGCGTTATCGATAGTTTAGATGGATTTTACGGGTTTGTTTTTTGCAATACCAAGTGTGAGGTTGATCAACTTGCTGAAAAATTAATTTCATTAGGGTATAGTTCTGAAAGCATGCACGGGGATTTGTCCCAAGCTCAAAGAACCCGGGCATTAGCAAAGTTCAAATCCAAACAGTGCGATATTTTAGTTGTTACTGATGTTGCTGCACGAGGCATTGATATAAAAAACATTTCACATGTCATAAACTTTTCAGTTCCTCAGAATATTGACGTTTATACCCATAGAATTGGGCGAACTGGTCGTGCTGGTCAGTCAGGAACAGCCATAACGTTTGTTAGAGATAGTGAGTTTTATAAATTTAAAAAAATCATTCGAATGCAGAAAAATGCAATCACGAAAAAAGAAATTCCTAACGCTACTGATATTTTAAAACAAAAACGGATAAAACTATTAGAGAATGTCCAATCAGCAGAAGTGAAAAAACATCATTTTGAATTAGCCGAGCAACTGTTAGCCGAAAATGACGCGAAACATGTGGTCTCATCACTTTTAAAATTACGATGTTCCGATCTTTTTTAACTTTATCAGTTGAATGAGACAAGGTCAGGAATGGTGTTCCTAGCCTTGGTTTTAAAGTGAAATTACCCTTTAGATATTAGTAATACGTTAATCATATTATCAACATCACTTGGATCTTGCCCGATACAAAAAATGAAATTTTTACCGGTGCTATAAATGTTTTGATTGGACATACAAGTCACTTTCAAATTAGTCGCTGTTCCATCTAATTCGTATGTTCCAGACGAAAATCCATCCGTTGGACTATTAATCGTGGTTATTGTAGTATCTCCGTTGACTTGATTCGTGGTAATCACATCGCCTGTATCAGGATTGATTTCGTCAAAACTAAAAACACCCGTTGTACCAGCTGTTGACTTTACAGGGTAAACTTTACGCGATGATGTGCCATCAACCATAACAAGTCCGATATAGTCACCTGCCATATCAGCAATACTTGATACCTTATCGACAGGCAACGCAACAATAATTTGGTTATCATCACTAAACTTAACAATAGAGCCACCATTGGAAGTTAAATACATGGTTGCATTAGAATCCGACGATGGTTTTCCTTTGCCAGAACTGCAACTAATGGTTCCTAAGTCAATATTGGTTGTAATTGAATCTCCACATATATCAAACATTTTAGGCAAAAGGCCTTTTTCTGTTGAGCTAGTGTAAGAAAATGTGCCAATGGAATCCGTTCCTTTTTGAGTTGCATCTGAGCAATTGTTCGTAAAATTATCATCACGATCAATACCAGTAATAATCCAATTCATACTAAAGTCAGCTGTTGGACAAGTGCCTGAACTTACCATTGAAATAACATTTTCACTAGATCCCAAGGGTTTTAATAAAAACACAACCCCTGGAATATCGACCCCATACGCCTTGTCACCAACGGATGGTGCTGAGCTACCACCACCACTAACGGTTGAAATAGTTAATAATTTAAATCCAGTTGATAGCGTTTCATAACTTCCATTAACTTCCAGAGAGGATGTGGACTCTTTCAGTTCAAATGTATTGGCTGATTCATTGAATGTAATGCTATATTCCGAGCCAGGACCAATATAGGATGAGGTCTTATCCTCACTTGTTGCACACGCACTTACAAGTAGCGCTAATGCAATCATATAAAATATTTTTTTCATAAAACCTCCCCCTTCATAATACTAAATTATCGATGAGAAATGATAGTAATTAACCAAATCGCTCAAATTGCATATCATATAATTTAGAATAAAATCCATTGGCCTTTTTTAACTGATTATGAGAGCCTTTTTCAACGATAGTGCCATCTTTTAAGGCGATAATTGTATCGGCATTTTTAATGGTTGAGAGCCGGTGGGCGATGACAATAACGGTTTTTGCTTGCAATAATTCTTGCGTAGCCAATTGAATGGAGTGTTCGTTGATGGAATCAATGTTGGCTGTTGCTTCATCTAATAAAATTAACGGTGCCGGGGTGAGCATGGCTCGAGCAAACCCAATAAGTTGGGCTTCGCCTGCCGAGAGCTCTTTTCCAAACTGATTAATAGTACTATGAATGCCATTGGGTAATTTCTTAATAATATGAGTTGCATTTGCTAACGCTAAAGCATCCATAATCATGTCATCAGAGATCGCCGAATTCCCAAGTGTAATATTGAAAGCCACACTTCGATTAAATAATTGAACATGTTGGCTAACCGTAACGATATGTTGTCGTAATGTTTGTGTATTGAGGTCTCTTAATTCCAAGCCATCCATCTGAATGGATCCTTGGTACCCCTCATATAATCCTAATAAAATATTGATAATACTACTTTTTCCAGATCCAGTTGGTCCAACAATAGCTGTGGTACTCCCTTGGGGAACATCGAAAGAAATATCGTTTAAAACGGGTTTGTCAGGGTGGGAGGGATATGCAAATCGAAGATCTCGAACATTAATTGTCCCGCTAAACGCGTTAAGGGCCAGCGATTTTGGTTCAACCACATCCGGTTCATTAAAAAGCCCAAAAATTTTCTCTAATGACGCTAGTGCATGTTGAAGAATAGCGAACTTATTAGAAATTTCTTTTAACGGTTGAAAAAACTTTTGGATGTAGTCAATAAAGGCAACCAACAGACCAATAGTAATGGCATCATTTTGTTGAAAACCAAGAGCATAGCCAATAATGATACCCAGAGTAATACTGGCCATAGATTCAATGACCGAATAAAGAAGTGCATCATAAGTCACTGACGAAATAGTCGCCCTTCGATAGTCAGTGTTAAGCTGATCAAACTGGGACTCATTAATGTGTTGGCGATTAAATTGTTGAATAATGCTCAATCCATCCAATTGCTCTTGAATCGACGCATTTAATTTTCCAATGGTTGAACGAATACGGTTATATTGAATGCGTAATTTTTTTCGACAAATATTAACAAAAAAGAACAATGGCGGACAAACAAGTAATGTCACAAATGTAAGTTCATAGCTTAATATAAACATGGCCGTTAATATTCCAATTAAAGTTAAAATGTCAGCAATTAACGTGACAACACCTGTTGCGAAACTATCGTTTAATGATTCCAAGTCACTGGTCAATCGAGATGTTAGTACGCCTTGAGGGGTTCGATCAAAATAACTCATTTTTAAAGATGTGACATGTTTAAATAAATCATGACGAATATCTGTTACTGTATGTTGACCGATATGTTGAAAAAGAAATGACTGTAATGATCGAAAAGTGAATTCACCAATAACGGCTGCTGCAAGAAGCAGTGCGACAAAATGCAGCTCGTCATATTTTTGATTCAGCAATACATCATCAATGGCATATTTTAGAATCAATGGTTGAGAAATATGGATACCAGCAATAACAGGAATTGAGATTAAACTTATAAGCAATCGTTTTTTATGACGTTTTAAATACACAAAATATTGTGTTAAGTATTGTTTGTCAGATGAAAAGCTACTCATTTAATGACGCCTCCATTTGTTGATATTCCCATGTGGCTTTATATGGGCCCTCGGTTGAAATTAACATGTTGTGGGAGCCTTCCGCAATAATAGACCCTTGGTCTAAAACAATAATATGATCACATTCTTTAAGTGCTGAAATTCGGTGTGAAATAATGATGGTTGTTGGTTGTTTATGGTAAGAATATAATGCGTTAATCATTTGTTTTTCAGTGTTATGGTCAACAGAGGATAGAACATCATCAAGAACTAAAACATGATGCTGCGATGCATAGGCTCGAGCCATAGCAAGTCGGTGTTGCTGACCACCCGATAAAATAATGCCACGTTCGCCAACAATCGTTTCCCAGTCCTTTGGAAATGCTCGAATGTCATCAATAACACAGGCTCTTTCAGCGGCAGTGAGCGCCTGTGATGATGGGAGGCTTGGGTCACTAAATATGACATTATTTAAAATACTAGTTGAGAATAAAAATCGCCGTTGAGGAACAAGTGCAATAGCGTTTCTTAACGACTGAACATTAGTCGTTGAAACATCGATATCATTAAAAAAAATGGTGCCAGCCGGAGCCGGTTCAATCAGTGAAATTAAATGAGCAAGTGTTGATTTTCCAGACCCAGTTGCCCCAAAAATGCCCAAACGCTGGCCGGATTGGATAGATAAGGAAATATTCGTTAATGAGCTTGACTCGTTGGAAGCATAAGAGAAGTTTAAATTCGAAATTTTAATATGTGGTGGTGCAATAATATTTGTGGTTGAAGAAAGTGTAAATTGAGGGTGCGAAGGGGTAGTTAAAATGTCTTGTATTCGAGTCAAAGATGCCAGGCCACGTTGAATAATGTTAATAATCCAAGATAAAGCGGCCGTTGGCCATGCAAGTAACGCAAGATAAGTACTAAAGGCGACCAATTCTCCAATGGTCAGTGCGCCTTGAATAACAAATTGTCCACCCAAGTAAAGTAATATAATTTGACCAATAGAACCAATGGTAGCAATGAATGGGAACATGCTAGATCGAATTCGGGCCAGTCCTATTTGAGTTTCTCTATACTGAATATTTTCTTTTTGCATTTCCGTTAAAATGCGATGTTCAGCGTTATATGTTTTAATCGCCCCAATGTTGGCAACAGATTCGACAAAAAAATCAGTAATCGTTCCCAGCTGCTGTTGAGATTGCCGGATGTACTTGTAGAGACGTTTTACAAAAAGTCGCACAATAACAAGTGCAAATGGAACCGGTAACAAGACCCAAATCGTTAATGCTTTATGAATGGTCATCATTTGAAAGATAACCAAACCATAAATCATGGTTGTATTGACAATATGCAATAAACCAAATGCAGACATGAGCCGTAATGCTTGAATGTCGTTAATCATTCGAGACATGGTGTCACCAATGGTATGCGATCTAAAAAAAGAAGGGGGTAACGTTAATAAGTGCGCATGAATTTTTTTTCTTAAATCATATTCAACATACCGGCCGGGTGTAAAAATAAGAATTCGTGACAACGTGCGAACAATCGCTAGGACGGATGCAAGAAGCATAAGTTTAATAATGGATGATTTTAAAATTGCCCATTCAGTTTGTTGATGGATTGCATCAATGATTGTCATAATTTCCAATGGGATCAGTGTAGTTATAAATGTGGTTAGTACCAATGAGGCAACCCCAAATAGGTACCAATGCCAATACTTCAACGGATAGGTTTTTATAAATAACCACATAATAACAAGTGTATCCTAGTCAGAAAGAAATAAAAATATTATGGTGCCTATCAAAATAGGTATGCTTTGAAATGAAAATCAATTAATATGTATAAAAAGTGATTAAGGAGATCTGAAATGGAAATAGGAAAAGATAAGGTTGTTTATATCGATTACACATTAAAAAATAATGATGGGGATGTTTTAGATACGTCTATTGGGGCTGAGCCATTGCCCTATATTCATGGCGCAGGAAACATAATCATTGGTCTTGAAAACGCCTTAGAGGGTCGAAAAACTGGTGAGAAATTAAACGTAAAAATTAATCCAGAAGAGGCATACGGAGAGTATCAGGATGAATTGGTACAAGAGGCACCTAGAAAAGAGTTTGATAATATCGAACAATTGGATGTGGGTGTTCAGCTAGAAGTTGAAATAGAAACTGATATGGGCCCACAAACCACCATTGCTGAGGTTGTTGAAATTACAGATGACAAGGTTAAATTTGACATGAATCATCCCCTTGCTGGTCAAGAATTAAATTTTGAGGTTGATATAAAAGAAGTTCGTGAGCAAACCCCTGAAGAAAGTGATACAGGGCAAATAACGAATTCTCCCAATCCTTAAATACTGCTACTACCTGAAAGTAGGATAGTAAGACCATTGTAAGATAAATTATCAGTCACACTTCCATTTAATGTCGTTGTTCCAGTGGCAGATTGGAAATCGAACCCAAGGCTCAACGAGTTTGCTCCAGACTCATAGCCAATGGACCCAGTAATGCCGTATCCATTTAAATGATCCCCATTTATATTTTCAGGGTAATAGGAATTATTTGTGTAGATACCAAATCGAATTGGTGCAAATGTTAACAGATAATGTTCTACGCCCAATGCAAAATTGAGGATTGATCGGGTGGGGAAGGTCGTCGAAGTTTTTCCTTCAACCATAAAATTTACATCAAATGCAAATAAGGTTGAACTTGACATGATATAGGCACCCCCTATCCCTAAGGTCGGGTAATTACTTTGAAATCCAAGAGTTTTTAAATCATACGTAGACGATGTGATTGTGGAACTATATTGATTATTAATATGATCCAAGGTTGCTTTTGTTGATTGCTCCTTACCACTTGCAGAGAGTTGAATCGGAAGATTAATTTTTCCTCCAAAAGATAAATTTAAACTTGGCATCCACTGAATGCCAAAAATGGCCAAAACTTCATGGGTGTTTTCTTCATTATAAGTGTTATCCCAAATTTGTAAGGCATTTTTTGCATCGGTTGGGTAAGTATAGATATTTTGAATATAATTTCGTGATTCGTATGAATAAAAAACACTTAGACCAGCAGAGAAGTTATCAGAAAACATCATTGCAATGCTGGGGCCAATTAAATAATGATTATTATGACCATCTAAATTTTCAAAGTAGGTGATATTGGTATTATCAATTGACGTTGTTTTATTGTAGTCCTTATTATAAGTTTCTGATTTTGGGATAATGACAGAAAAAAGTAAGTTGAACCCACCATAGTTTTGAAATAGCCCAATGAATGGCGGGGATGTTGATTCAGACGTTGTTTCATAAGTGAAATCATTCGAGACACTTTTATATTTTAAGCTAGTATTTCTAAAAATGTTATTTGATTCCGTGGTTCGTTTGTAGTCAATATAAGCAAGTCCCGCTGGATTATAGTATCCACCAACAAGTGTATCGGATAGAGCGATATACGCGCCGCCCATACCTCCTGCACGAGAGTCAATCATATTATTGCGATCAAAGTGTGTGAATTCTGATAAAATTCCAAAAACAAGTGGATTAAGAAAGATCAGCCAACAACAAGTAATAAAAGTAAGTTTATTTTGCTTCATTGATGTATCGATCTTCTAATAATTTTCCTTGGTTGAAACTATCTTTTGGGTAAATGGATGTAATTGAATTGATGCGGTCTTTTATATCTGGATGAGTTTTACTATGGGTATGCTTATGGGGTAATCGCGAAATTAGATCGATATACGCTTGGCTTTTATATCCCGTATTTTGAAGATAAAGAACAGCTGCCAAGTCTGCTTCAAATTCATCTTCTTCATCAAGGCCTTTTTCAAGAACCATGACCAATGCTTGATTACTTATTTCATTAAAAGCCACAGTCATTGAGGTGTTTTTTGCCGTAAGAAAGCTGGATAAAATGTCCCCGCCCTCATCATCTTCTTTATAGATTTTGCTAAAAACGTGTTTTTCGTTAATGTGAGCAATTTCATGAGCTAAAACTCCGGCAAGTTCAGCTTCATTTTTTATCATTTTCATTAAACCAGATGTAATAAAAACATAACCGCCTGGTGCTGCAATAGCGTTCGGCTGATCTGATTCAATAATGGTAAAGTAGTAATTAATATCTTTACGACCACTAGTGGCAACAATTGTTTGCCCAACCAGATTGACATATTTGATTAATTTATTATCTGTTGATTGCTTATCTTTACCTAAAATAATGGCCGCAACACTGCGGCCAAGTTTAATTTCATATTCGGTTGCTTTTTTTGAGGCAAATACTGAGCTAGAGAAAATTATAGTTAAAACAATAACGGGTGTGAAAAAGCGTATGATCATATATTAAGGTCTCCTGTTTTAATAAATGTTTGAACATCTTCGTTTGAAGGTTTGTGTGATTCCATAATTTTTAACGAATCATAATCTGATTTTGTGACTGTTGTGCCATCTTTTTCATTTAGTCCTCGTGTGGTTGCAGCTGTTGCATATGACGATGCACGTCGACGTGCATTTTTTTTCAAATTAACTTTATCCAATTGGTTGATTACCGATTGATTAAGAGGGTTGTCTTCAGAAAGCGAAAATTTGCTAACCCAACCGGTATTGGTATCTTGTTTGATTTTGATCCAAATACTTTGGATTTCAACAACTTGAACTTCATCTCCATGATTTAAAATCACAACAGTTTCACCATCAATAGTTGGTGAAGATTTAATGGTTGCTTGGTTTGACAACACATACATTTTTGCTGAGAAAAGTGGTGTTGAAACCATGAAAATAGAAATAAATAAGACAAAAAATTGTTTCATATAGGCCCCCTTGGTGAATAAATTTTGATTTGTTCTTGTTTACCTTTCACAGTTACTTTATCGATATAATCACAAGAAAGTTGATCATTTATTTGGAGAAATGTACTTTCACTTATTAAGATGTTATCACTGTAATTTTTACAAAGGGATTCAAGTCGAGCCGTTGCATTTACTGAATCTCCAATTAAGGTGTAATTAACCCGACGTTTTGAGCCAATATTACCAATAATACAGTGCCCAGTATTGATTCCAATTCCGGTTTCAAGCATTGGCAGTCCTTGAGCGTTCCATTTTTCATTTAAATGAGCCAATCGTTCTTGCATTAATTGGGCTGTTTTGACAGCTTTTAAGGCATGATTTTCTGTATCGATGGGCGCATTCCAAAAAGCCATAATGGCATCACCAATAATTTTATCGACGGTACCATCATTTTCTTGAATGGACTCAATCATAGCATCAAAGTAATCATTGAGTAGTTGAATTATTATTTCGACAGGGTGAGTTTCAGTTAAACTTGTAAAGCTTCGAATATCACTAAATAAAATACTAACTTCTTTTTCTTTTCCAAGCTCAGGTTGAACTGTTTTATAATTTTGACTAAGTTCTTTTAATATTTTAGGTGAAACATACATCGAAAAGGTTTGCTTAACTTTTTGTTTCTCCAAAAATTCACTAAAGCTGTTGTATCCAATGGCTGCAATGTATGTGACCCAGAATCCAAACAGAGGTAATGCCGATTGAAAAATATAATGTTTCATTTGAAATAACATCACACTTAAACAAACCAAAGATACTGGTATTAATAACGTTAAAAGGTATCGTTTGATGCTCGGAATTTTTAATACTAAGTACGGTGTAATAAGTGTTAGCAATATAAAAAAGCCAATATGAACAATAGGAGCGCTTAATGTTAAAAGTTCCTGATTTATAATATTTGAAATCGCGGTGGCTTGGATCTCTGGTCCGGGTAAATAAGCATTAATAGGCGTTGATTTTAAATCATGAAGTCCAACAGCACTGGCACCAATAATAACAATGGAATCTTTAAATGTGTCCAATGGCACGAGTGGCTCATCATTCACTTGTAACGATTGCCATGAGGCTAAAACCCCGGTGAACGAGTAATTTTCGATACCACTTGGATACCAATTTAAGGTCATCTCGCCCTGTTTCGTTAATGGAATGGTGTAATCTCCGGATAAAAGTGTCTGATTTTTAAACGAAAAGTCATCATGCATATCTTTGACAAAAGCCATGGTCATTGAGAAAAGGGTGGTATCGTTATAATTATGAAAAATGGGCATGTGACGATAACGTCCATCTAAATCTGGCCGGATGTTGGATATTGGGATTGTTTTGGATTGCTCTGCCAACTCATCAATAGGGTGGTAAATGGTATTAAATCGTTTTAACTCGAAGGTTTTAGGAAGTGGTGTCTGAAATACTGATTTGTTAATAAATGGCGGCACTTTTCCATTACCGCTATCATCCTCAGTGATAATACCAACCAGGTGAATATTGTCAGCCATTTGAAGTCCGGATACAAATTCATAATGACTCGATAAACTATTTTCTTCTTCACTAAATAAAATATCAAAAAAAATGCTTTTAGCACCGGCAGAAACCAAGTAGTCAATAATGGGGACATAGATGCCACGTGGCCATGGGTATCGTCCTACAATATCAGACATTTGATTGACGGATGCATCATCAATCAATATCAACTTAACTTTGGGTGATGGTTGTGCATTTTTTCGAAGATGAATCGCCATTTGGTCACGCAATGTCCAATCAATTTGATGAATGAAATTAAATTGGATTGCGATGAAACTGGTTAGCAAAGTAACTAAGACAATAATAATCCAAGCCTGTTGTTTCTTTTTCTCCATACATTTGGATATACGTCAAAAACATAATCTTTAAACATTTTTATTGATTTTTTTTTCAAAAGATTAAAAAAAAAGGGTTTTTAAGATTAAAAACTGTACTCATAAGACCCTTAAATGTATGCTTAATGTATGTATTATCAACGGTATAGCAATGGTGGGAATTATTTTTGGATTTTTTTCTTATTGTTTTTAATGCTTGGAGGGTTCAGACTCCTGTTCTTTTTCTTAGGGTTAGCGCTTGCAATTCTTATAAACTTTTTTCCCCTGATCATTATGGGGGCTATTGCTTATCGATTTATTAAAAAGGCTGGACGTAACCGTTATGTAAATTCAGCACTAAATAATAAATCAGTTCATCACAAACGGTTTGTTGAAATTATGGTCCACATTTTAATTCACATCGCAAAAGCAGATGGATCAATTTCTCAGTCTGAAACTCAGATGATTCGTCAATTTTTCATTTCTCAATTAAATTTCAGAGGGGCTCAAATTGAATGGATAAATGATGTTATGGAATCGGCCAAGTTAGCGACTGATGATATTAACAAACTAGCGAATGAATTTACATTGCAATTTGGGTACGAATCACAGCTCATGCTATTGAATATGGTGTATAATATTGCTTATTCTGACGGGGTTTTTCACGAGTCTGAGGCTAAATTAATCGAGCAATTATCACTACTACTAAAAGTATCAGCATTCGATCATCAACGAATTAAAATGGCATTTGAAGCCCAGTATGGTGATATTGCTAAAAAAGCAACCGATGATAAATATTACGCAATTTTAGGTTTAACGAACTCAGCTTCTAAACAGGAAATAAAAAAAACATACCGTGAATTGAGTAAAAAATACCATCCAGATAAAGTGCATCATTTGGGTGAAGAGTTTAAGTTACAAGCGGAAAAGAAAATGCAAGAAATCAACGTGGCTTATGATGAATTAATGAAGCGTGTTGCTGCATGAATTTAACAGATCTCGGTATTTATATCGATCAAAATAAACCTGAAGATTTTATTACAGTCTATTTGACCTGCCTAGCACAAGGATTTTCATTACAATGCCCAATTGACAATAATCAAGACCGATTAACGGAAAAGTGGTCAAAAATTTTAGCCAAGTATCGCCGTGAATTTTCAGACGAGTTTTGCAAAGAGATTGTTATTAAATGGCTAAAACTGTTATCACAGTGTGACACTTCAGCACCTGATGTAGAGATGCAAATAGTAGCTGCCGCTGGAATATCAATGGCTGATATTAATCAGGTGAGTTTACAATCATCCGTTGAAAAGAGCAAGAAAACAGTGGCGTCAGATATTCCGACGCCAATTCAGCCAAGCCAGGATCCATTAACTAAACCTGAAATATCATCATCATACCGAGAACGTCAGTTAGCTGAGCAAGTGAGCTTACCAGAAGTGCAGCGGCTATTAAGTGTGTATAGTAAAGCGTTCAAAAATAATGATCCTGACCAGTTTTTAATTTCTCATCTAACATTCTCTAAATACGGCCAAGCCAAAGAGGTACCAAAGTCGACAGTGCCACAAAATATTCGGGCTTCCTGGGAATCCATTATTGCACAAGAGTTTAAAACAATTGCATCCGATGAATTTTTAGTGTCCTTAACCAATGAGTGGTTTTATTTAGTCAATCAAAAAGGCCTCCCAATGAATGCGCAAGATCAGGAAGAAATATTGATGACGTTTTTAGCAAAAAAGAACCGCCCATCTAAAAAGGTCAGTCAAAATTCACCGTCACTATTTAAAAAATTATTTGGATCCAATTAATATTATCTATGGCCAGTTGGTTTCTTTTCAATCATAGAAAGTGGCACTAAATCAATAACACGTCCGGCGCTGTTTTCCAACTCATAGAATTGAGAAAAACTTTGCAAATATGCAGGGTCATCAATGAATTGATTATAAATAACGGTAATGTGATCTCGGATAGCCTGGCAAACAAGAGCTATCGTGTCATGGGTTAGATCCGGAACAGATTCCATTAGTTTTTGAATCGGCACCCGGACGTCACAAGGCGTTGTCCCATAATCACCATAGGAGTTTCCTCGACGTCGCTTTGCTATAGAATGTAAATCAGTATAAGTTTTGGTCAAATAAGTTTTAATGGCTAGTTTATGACTTAACTTGTCAAGTTGTAAAGCACTAAACGCCCGTTTGTATAAAGTTTGACTTTGCGCTTCATCTAAAATGTTTAGCGCAATAAATGAGACCACTTGGTTCATTTCAAAAATCAATAACGATTGACATATTCTTTCAAAAATCGGCAGATGGTCACTTTGATGTTTAGTTGTATTTAGGTAGCCCCACATATAATTTTCAAGGTCACCATGAGAAACTGATTTAGGTAGGTCTGAAAAGGTTTTGGCCGGCGTTAGTTGCGGGATATCAAAGTCCCCTTTAAAATGTTCAGATTCCTTTTTTAATAGATAAAACAGCTCATTTGAATTGCATTTTTCCTTAATAAGGGAGTTGAAAAATGTTAACTTAGTTGATTTTCTTTCTAAATTAAAATGAAAAAAGAGTGTGTCTGAATTGATATTGCCATGATGAATTTTATGCCACAAAGTATCATAAAACATTTGTGTGTTTTCAATCGTAAAAAAATCAATAACTTCTTCAGGGTACGGGATGAAATTTGGTGCAAGTTCAGTGGAACGTTCAATCGCGATGTGAACGGAGCCATTATGTTTTGATGGAGAAACACTCGCCGACGTTTGCACTAACTGATTAAGTCGCCGAACTTCCTCTTCAAGTAAACGGTTTTTTTCACTTAATGAATTATAAGTTGATAATAAATCGTCTGATATTGTAGTTTTATTATTTAATTCGGCTTGAAGGGCGATGTTTTGATTCTGGAGGGTTGTTGTTTCCGCTTTGAGTGAGTCATTTTCCGCTCTTAATAAGTTGTCTATTTCAACATTTGTTGCACAAATACTTTTAAAATCCTCTCGTTCCTCTTCAAGAGTAGTCTGGAGTAAATTATTTCGATGATTCGATTGTTCAATATCAGACGATAATTGGCTCTTATCTTTTATTAAAACGTCATTATTTTGAGATAGTTGTAAATATTTAGTTAATAGATCTTCAATTTTCATGAGTTGTTGTTCTTTAGAAGCCAACGCTATCATTTCGTTAGAAGCCTCCTTTTTAAGCAACTTATCTTTGTGATTAGATGCATCAAGTAACTGTCTAGATTGTGAACGCAATGTGAATAGCTCTTGGGTCAGTTTCATTTTTTCATTTTCAATTGTTTGCAATTGAGTTTTCAATAAAGAATTTTCAGTAACTTTTTGCTCGATTTCTTCTTGATAAGTTTTTTCTTGAGTTTTTAAAAGTGTATTATGTGCTTCAACGAATTCAGTCTGAGTTAACTCAAACATTTTTTGCGCATTTTCGATGTCTTCCGTTTTCTTGCGGTTTAAGTCAGCTATTTCAGTGGTATGCGTATTGTTCAGACGTTGTTTTTCTTCCTGAAATTCTTGCTCCTTTTTCTTTAGCTCCTCAAAGTGCTGTTGGTTTAATTTTAAAGTAAAGGATCGATGTTCAAGGTTTTTTTCTTCAATTTTTGTTGTATGATCATGTTCTTTTTGATTCAGCAAGTTTTCATACGCTTGTTGACTTGATAACTG
>MDTB01194321.1_pt1 | contig 14031 bp, 13 predicted proteins | sample 811161 | NCBI WGS metagenome assembly MDTB01 (sample SAMN05326650, study PRJNA326480) | marine metagenome | isolation source: seawater | place: Mediterranean Sea | collected 2009
CAGCATAGGATGGTAATGAATGAGTATGCAGAGGAGTACAAAAAAATTGTCCAATAAAGGGATATTAATTTTTAATTTTGCAAGTCACATCGATTACTCCAAGATAGCAGAGAGATGTGTGTCTCAATGTAAAAAGTATCTACAAGACATTCCCATAATGAGCGTTGGCCAACCCATTAAAGGTGCTGACTTGCACTATGATATAGAACATCCACAGATAAACAAAAAAGTTTTCAACGGTGTCAGCAAAATATGGCATAATCTTGCGAGGCACCATGCATATGATATTTCTCCCTGGCAAACCACAGTGGTACTAGATTCAGATTATATGGTTATGACCCAACAGATAAAAAAATTATTTGATAGCAAACAACAAATACTAATGCACAGAGAATGGTATGACGTATCTAATAATACAACATCTGTGATACAAGTGGGCAACTCTGATATAGATATGCTTTGGGCAACTGTATTAAAATTCGAACGCAATCCAGATGTGTGTCACTTCTTCAACTTATGGAACAATGTAATTAAAAATTATTCATACTATGCTAAACTTTTTGGATTTTCATCACATGTGGTTAGAAATGATTTTGCTGTAAGCATTGCATTAAAACAATTGCTTAACTTTGGGGCAATTGACCATTGTGTAATTCCATGGGACATACACACAACCAGGGATAATGTTCGAGTTGTAAGCATGGACCAGGACAGTATCTATCTCAATGACAATAAAAGTTCATTTGCAATAAATTTTGATTGTCACGTCTTAAACAAGGAAAGTTTAATCAATGCCTGCTAAAGATGGAATTGGATATTTTACATTTGCATTAAACACAGATGTAGACTATGAAAAGTGTGCTGTGTTATGGGCACTAAGTCTACGTGCTACACAAAAGCATCCTATAAAAATTGCAGTGATTGTTAATGATAAAAAATCTTGTAGAAAAGATTTACATGATATTTTTGACCATGTAATATCTAAACCAAAAAGAAAAGTGACTAATGCTATGCACTATGAAGCAGATCTCCTTAATTTAACGCCTTTCAAAGAAACAATCAAAATGGAAAGTGATATGCTAGTGCCTTGTGATCTCTCCATTTGGATGCACACATTTAGGCTAGCAGATCTTACAATTACAGGGCATGTTATAGATCATAAACACAATAAAGCAAAAGATGATAGATACAGACAATTTATTAAAGCAAATAGACTGCCAAATGTTTACAATGGACTGTATTATGTTAGATACACCGAACAAAATGTAAAATTTTACAGAGAACTTGATCAGGTTTTTTGCAATTGGCAAACCGAAATTAGAAAATATCGACTATGGGAAAGACACAAACCATCTACAGATTATGCAATGAGTATGGCTTTGGCAAATATAGGTCTTGAACACTGTGTTGTAAACACTCCATTGCCAACTTTTGTACATAATAAAACACACTGCGTGGGCACTTGGACTCATCATACTATCTCTGGTCCACACAGCATTATAGTAAATGGAACTAAATTACAATATCCATGGCATTATAATAACAAAAGTTTGGCCACAGAAAGTTTAATATCTAAATACAAGCAATATGTATAGAATTTATTATACGCATGAAGGAGAAATAACCACAGTAGGAGTGTCCCAAGCTCCTGGTGATTATATTGAATGTGATCTTGATGTAATGACAAAAGTACAACAAGCGCCACAAACTTTTTTAATAATGGATAACAAATTAGTGTCAAAAACCGCAGCTCCTAAAAAACAACCAAAAAAATTAAAATTTTGTGATGAACCGCCTGGTTGGATTTGTGCCCATGATAATTTTTTTGAGGTTATAGAATATGCAAATGAAAAACCTATATGGTTTGATTTCGATAAACATAGGTGGATACGGTATGATTAATATTGCTGACTTAGATGTTGTGTTTTTGTCTTACAAAGAGCCAAACAAAGAATACAACTGGCTAGATCTAAAAGCAAAATGTCCTTGGGCCAGAAGAGTAGACGGAGTAGAGGGATCAGACGCCGCACATAAGGCTGCAGGGGAATGTGCAGATACGGAAAGATTTATTTTAGTAGATGGGGACAACATAGTTGACCCTGCACTATTTGACCAACAACTTGATATTAGTAATCAAAATGACAATGTTGTAGTTCGTTGGCGTAGCATTAACAACATTAATGGATTGAAGTATGGCAACGGAGGAGTATCATGTTGGACAAAACAATTTGTTCATAACATGAAAACACATGAGAATAATAATGGCACTGATGAATCCTTGGTAGAATTTTGTTATGAAGATGGATACTTGGCATTTCCTCAATGCTATTCAACTACCATGATAAATCAAACGCCACAACAGGCGTGGCAAGCAGGTTTCCGTGAAGGTGTAAAGATGTCTCTGGATCGCGGCAAAAGGAAAACGCCAGGCGAATTTGCAAAATCTGTCCATAAACAAAATTTACTGTGCTTGTTAACATGGATGAGTGTGGGAGCTGACGTAAAAAATGGACTATGGGCAATGTATGGTGCTTGTGAAGGCTGTTACATGACAATGGTTGCTGATTGGGATCATGTGCATGTAAGAGATTTTAGTTATTTGGAACAATATTGGGACGACAAACACATTAAGGAAGAAGATCTTGCAAACACCATCGACCAACTGATTGCAGAACTTAATTACACTTTGGGAGTCTCAGCGTCTAGATTAGGAGCAGAACAATCCAAGTTTTTTAAGTTTTGTATGAAATGGTAAGCAAATATCAAACAGACGCAAACAAAGCCAGACTTAAATTAGACAAAGTATCTGACACCATGTGTTTGGCCAAGTGGATGCAAACTTCATTGCATTTAACCACAGGCATGACAAATTCATGTTATCACCCGCCTTTGCATAAGATTGATCAAGAACAAATAAAAATTGATCCTTCTAAATTACACAACACAGATGAAAAGAAGCTACAACGTGATCAAATGTTGCATGGCAAAAGACCAAATGGTTGTTCCTATTGTTGGAAATTGGAAGATAACAAACAGATGTCCGATCGATTCTATAGATCAGGTGAACCATGGGCAATGGACAACTACAGCAACATTTTGAAAAATCCGCATGCAGATGTGATCCCAACATATGTAGAAGTTGATTTTTCCAGTGCGTGTAATTTTAAATGTTCGTATTGTTCACCACAGTTTTCCACAGCGTGGGCACAAGAAGTTGAGGAACATGGAGCATATCCTACTGATGTACCACACAATGATCCCACACACTTCAAAGGTGAACGTAAAGTTTTGCCACAGAAAGACAATCCGTATGTTGAAGCATTTTGGAAATGGTGGCCTGATCTTTACCCTAAATTGAAACATTTTAGGATGACTGGTGGCGAGCCAATGATGGATAAAAATACATTCAAGGTTTTTGATTATGTAATTGATAATCCAAAACAAGATTTACACCTTAATGTTACATCTAACTTTTGTCCACCAGTGCCTGCACTAGGTGACAGATATTTTAATATGGTAAAAACAATGTGTGATGGTGCAATGATTGAACACTTTATGCAGTTTGTCTCGTTGGATGCATGGGGAGAAAAGGCAGAGTACATACGCAACGGTATGGATTTTGGCACTGTGTGGTATAATGTAAACCGCTTCCTTACTGAAATCAAAGGACATAATTCTATTACATTTATTGTAACTATGAACAACCTTAGTGTTACAAGTCTAAAAACACTTATGGAGAATATTTTAAAACTACGTGAAACCTATTCAAGCACATATCAACGTGTTTGGTTTGACACACCAATTTTAAGACAGCCAAACTGGCAACACATTGGTTTACTTGATGAAACATTTTATTCCTATTTTGAAGATGCGATTGATTACATGAAAAAGCATCAACACAGCACAGATATGGTGGCATTTAGAGACTATGAAATAGCAAAAGTAGAAAGATGTTTTGCAATTATGAAGCAGGGAATAGAAGATAAACATACACACATGGCTAATTTTTGGCGTTTTTTTATAACACACGATGCGAGAAGAAAAACAAGTCTTCTTGGTACTTTCCCTGAATACAAGCAATGGTTTAAGGAGTGCCAACAAGCAACGCAATGAGCGATGATTCAGAATTCAAGCAGAAATATTTGGATACAAAGTCTGCATCCTTTTGTGCGGCCAAATGGTACAACGCAACAATATGGCTAGGCAGTGGCATGACTACCAGCTGTCACCATCCATTGCCCCACAAAATTGATCTAGAAGAGATTAAGAAAAATCCTAGTGCAATTCACAACACCAAAGAGAAAAAAGAACAACGTCGACAAATGCAGTGTGGTGAAAGACCATCTGGATGTGAATACTGTTGGAAGATTGAAGACATTGGTAGAGATTCAATAAGTGACAGGGTGTACAAATCAAAAATTTACACAGACAAAGAACTTGATGATGCTTACATAACTGATTACAAAGCAGACATAAATTTAAGGACGTTGGAAATCGCATTTGATAGAACATGTAACTTTGCTTGTTCATATTGCAATCCTGCCTTCAGCACAACTTGGGCCAGGGATATAAACCAAGGTGGAGCATACACCGACATGGTTACCGATGGACGTAACCATTTTACACACGCACATGATTCTGCAGAGCCCTATAAAAAAGATGAGTCTAATCCGTATGTTGAAGCATTTTATAAATGGTGGGAATCAGATCTGCACAAAAGTCTTGATGAACTAAGAATTACAGGTGGGGAACCAATGATGAGTCCTAATTTATGGAGGCTGTTAGATTGGATAGAAACACAAGGACATAAGATGAACACTAATATGAGAATTGCAATTAACTCTAACCTTGGCGCAAAACAATCAATCATAAACAGATTTAAACAAAAATTAAAAAATTTTAACAATTTCCATTTGTATACAAGTAATGAATCAATCTTTGGCCAAGCAGAATACATTAGAGATGGACTTAATTATAATCAATGGCATGATAATATGTTATCAATGATGAAAGAAAACATTCCATCTGAAATACACAACATGGCCACAATAAATGCTTTGTGTCTAGAGACACTTCCACAGTTTTTAGAAAATTTAGTGCAACTTAAAACTGCAAGTAAATTGTATGGACCTAGTTTGAACTATACCCTTAACATATTGCGTTTTCCTAGTTTTCAATCACCATTGGTGTTACCAGATGATTTACGTAACTTGTTTAAGAAAAATTTAGAAAAATTTTTGACCGACAACGAAAAATTTTTAGAACACATGGAAGTGAATCATACACAAAGATTAATTGATTATCTAGATGTAGTTAAAACTCCACATGCAGGAGCAGCCACACAAGAAAAATTGCAAAAGGATTTTAAAACTTTTTATAGTCAATATGACAAAAGAAGAGGAAAAGACTTTATGAAAACTTTTCCAATTATAGGAGAATGGTATGCCCAACTATGAAGATAAGTTACCAAATAAGATAAAAATTGATGAATTAACTGATTTGGAGAAATTACATCTGACTGGCAACAAATATTTTTGCATGTTACCTTGGACTCATCTCCATGCCTATCCTAATGGAGACGCTTATCCATGTTGCCTTGCATCTCATAAACATCCAATTGGCAACATGAGAAATGAAACAATAGACCAGTTATGGAATAATAATGGTATGAAGACCTTGCGTAAAAATATGCTTACTGGCAAGGCATCAAAAGAGTGTGTCAAGTGTTATGAACAGGAATCCAATGGTTGGACCTCAATGCGAAAATCAGCAAATAAACATTTTGGACATCATGTCAAAGAAATCAACAATACAAAGGAGGATGGATCCTTTGACAAAGTTAATATGATCTATTGGGACATCAGATTTTCAAACCTTTGTAATTTGTCATGTAGGTATTGCGGCACTTATTTTTCTTCAAATTGGTATGATGATCAAGTTGCTTTATTTGGAAAACCTAACCATCCAAAAGTAACTTATGCCGGTAGCTCTAAAACAGATGCATATGATCAATTAATAAATTATTTGCCAATGGTTGAGCAGGTATATTTTGCTGGCGGTGAACCTTTGATAATGGAAGAACATTATAAAATTTTAAAGGCATTGATTGATATAGGTAAAGCTGACAAAGTTAGATTAATTTATAACACTAATTTTACAAGGCTCGCTTACAAAAATTTAAATGTGTTAGATCTATGGCCTGAATTCGAAGACGTAAGTGTGGGTGCGTCATTAGATGCAATGGGTCCGAGGGCAGAACTAATCCGTAATGGTACCATATGGAAGGATGTTGAAAATAATAGGGAACTAATGATAAAAAAATGTCCTAAAGTAGATTTTTATGTAAGTGCTACCCTGTCAGCTTTCAATGCCAAACATGTTGTTGACTTTCACGATGACTGGGTCAAAAAAGGATTTATTAGCTACAAAGATTGGAACATGAATGTTGTGCAAGATCCTGAACACTACAGAGCTGATATTCTCCCATTATCTATGAAAAAAACAATTACAGCAGAATACGAACAGCATATTAATAAAATTTTACCACATGATGATCTTGGTAGGGCAACTAATGGATTTAAAAGTGCAATAAAATTTATTAATGCTAATGACAACACAAAATTGTTGCCTAGTTTTAAAAGATACATTGAACTATTGGATAAACGTAGGAACCAAAACACAGTAGGTGTATTTCCAGAACTACAGGAAGTATTAGATGCATAAGATTTGCACCTTGCCTTGGATGCACATCGAGACAACTCCACTAGGAGAATATCGGCCATGTTGTTTAGCGGAAGAATCAATTCCAGGTTACAGCATCACTAAAGGAGATAGTTTACAAGATGCTTTTAATTCCCCATATATGGATAAATTAAGACAGGATTTTTTGGATGGCAAGACCCCTGATACATGTGCAAAGTGCTGGGCATTGGAATCAGCTGGAGGCACAAGCAAAAGAATGATATCTAATATAAAATTTGGAGTTGATACTACCAAAAAGAATCTTAAATTTTTGGATCTTAAATTGGGAAATATATGTAATCTTAAATGTAGAATATGTGGATCTTGGTCATCCTCAAAATGGGCACAGGAAGAAATAAAACTTGGAAATAAACAAGCACGTAAATGGTTAGAACAAGGTCAATGGCCAAGACAGCAACACGAGTTGTGGAATGAGATTATTGAATTGCTACCTAAAATTGAACATTTTGAATTCACAGGAGGTGAACCATTCCTTATTAAAGAACATTTTGATATACTTCAAAAGAGTGTATCTTTAGGGACAAGCAAACAACAACAAATACATTACAACACAAATGGCACAACATTTCCTTTACATGCTGTTGAAAATATATGGCCGCATTTCAAGGAGGTGGAAATTGCATTTAGTATTGATGATGTTGGTGAACGATTTGAGTATCAAAGATATCCTGCAAAATGGCGTGAAGTAAATGAGAATGTAACTAAATTTAATGCATTAAGAAAAACAAACAAAAACATAAAGACGCAGGTGTGTTGCACAATCAATATGCAAAATATTTTTAATCTTGAACAAGTTGCTAGATGGATTGAGACACAAGATTTTAATTATGTTTTTTATAACTATCTTCATGAAGCCAAAGAATGGAACGTGCAATATTTGCCAACACAATATAAAGAAAACATAAAAACAAAATTATTAAGTAATACTATTAATGGGCAACAAGGCAAAGAAATAAACAAAGCATTGGATTTTATGATGGATAAAAACTTAGGCAACAAGCAAATGGATGCTAGGAGAAAAGCCAAGATACAAGCAAGTGATAAGTTTAGGAATCAAAATTTCGAAACAATACATGCTGAGTATCAAGGACTGTTATGAAAAGGCTAACACCAAAAGAGGGTAACAAAACATTTTGTATGGCTCCATGGAGACATTCATATCTATCACCACAATCAGAAAGAAGGATGTGCTGTGCATCTACCGAACCTGCACAAAATTTTACACAGTACATTGATACTGCCAAAGGAACTAACGAATATAAGCCAATGTCATTGCAAGAACATTGGAACTCAGATGCAATGAAATCGGTGCGTAGGCGTATGTTAGCAGGAGAAGAACTGAATGAATGCAACGTTTGTAATAACAAGTTATTGAACACTAAAGTTTATAGAGATTATTTTAATCACATGTTTAAAAAAGATATAGGCAAAGCATATGCAAACACAACAGATGATGGCGAAACCAATTTGCCAGTTGTTAGTTTTGATTATAGGTTTTCCAATCTATGCAATTTTAAATGTAGAATGTGTGGCTCTATGTTGTCGTCTCAGTGGGAAGTTGAAGACCGAAAACACAACGTTGGGATGGTCGAAGCCAATCCATGGATGCAAGCTCCTATAAAAAAACAAATTCAAAACTTCACAAAAAATGTTGCTGAGAAAGAATTTTCAGATGCCATAGAAAATAAAGTCATTGAAGAAATATATTGGGTGGGTGGTGAGCCACTAATGTATGAAGAACACTGGAAGTACATGCAGAGACTGGTTGAAATAGATCATGCAAAAAATGTACAGGCTAGATATAACACAAATCTGTCACGGGTAAAGTATAAAAACATAGACTTGTTCAAAGATTTATTAATAAATTTTAAAAATTGGCGTGTCTGTGCATCAATTGATGGCACTGGAAAAATTGGCGAATGGATCAGAACTGGACTTGATTGGAACAAATGGGTAGAAAATTTTGAGTATGGGTTGTCTTTTGCTGATCATAAACGTAATCCACATCAACTAGAAATAGATTTTACATTAACAACGCCAGGATTGTTTGAAATAGAAAACATGTTCAATCTTAGTTTAAAATATGATGCATATCTTATGACAAAAATTTGTTTTGCATTTTCTCCGGATATAGTCTTATGTCCATTGGTGCTTCCCAAAGATGTATTACACAATTACATTGATGCCATGTTAGACAGGATTATTCCAAGAGCAACTTGGAAACAAGAAACTTTGATTGAAACATTACAACATTTAAAAACAAGAAAAACTTTTGCAGAACAATGGCCTGACACTTACAGAAGCGAATTTCAAAAAGGAAAAGCCAGGCAACTTAAACTAGAGTCAATTAGACAACAAAATATTACTATTGATGAAATATTCAGTAACAATCATCAAATATATCAATGGTGGACAAGACAGGATTAAATAGTGTTATGTTAACATGGATAAAGAAATTATACACCAAAATAGTGCTAGAGATACAGTATCGCAAGAAACTGCGTCAATTAAAAAAGCAAGACCCTTTCATCTATCATTAGACACAGACCAAAAAGGCATGATCAAATGCCACATCGATGGCTGGATGCATATTGATGAGGCAAAAGTTTTGTGGCAAACCATACAGCACAGGAAAAGTTGTTTAGAACTTGGAACTTATCATGGATTGTCAACTTGGATAATTGCACAAGCAAATCCTGATTGTAATATAACCACAGTTGATGTATTTGAATCAAATACAAAAATTGCAAAGAACAATTGTAGAAATATCAATAACGTAAATTTTGTTACAGATGATAGTAATGATTGGCTAACAAAAACCAAACAAAAATTTGACTGGATATTTGTAGATCATTCACACGAAAACTTTTACATGGATAGAACATTAATGTGTTTAAGAAACTGTGTTGTTGAAGATCACATTATAGTACTACATGACATGCATTTGCCTGGAGTACAACAACAGTCATATAAGTTTGCTAATTTTACTAGGATAAGAAATCTAGGCATTGGCACACTTTGGTAGTATAATATTAACATGTCTAACAAACTTAGTGTTTGGAAGTTATTTGCACAAGAAACTCCTGCTGATGAATTAAAAAAAATTATTTCAACACATATTGATAATTGTGTAACCACTCAAGATACTCCAATATTAGATTTTTATCCTGAGGGACCTGACTTGTATGATAACGGTTGTTGGAAAATTATTGAAGAGTGTGTGAATGAAAAACAACTGGATATTTCTGAGATACAAATTGATATCTGCGATTACAATGCAGACTATCCATGCAAAGTCGTTAAAAAACAACCAGCATGGTTGAATAAAGTTTTATTATTTCCTAATGCATTTAATACCAATGGACAGCATCATGAAGCAATGTTTGGCCATTTTGTAGCACGGCCAAGTTGGGACAGAATAGTTTTACATGATGCAATTAAAAAAACAAATAATGCTTTGTATAGTTTTTGGCAAGGCAAAGATAAGCCATATTCGTATAGGACTACAATTAAAAAATTGAAACAATACTATCCTGGTGATTGGAAAAAGTATAAACATTCTCTCGATAGCATGCCCGACGCTAACATCAACACTTCACCTAACAGACAGCAGTTTATAACATTTCCCGATAATGTTTTGCCTTTAAAAAATTATTATGAAAAAATATTTGTTGATATTGTATCTGAAACATTTACAACCGGCACCACCTCATTTATAACTGAAAAGACCGTAAGACCAATTGTATACAAATGTCCTTTTATAATAATGGCGGGTAAAGGATATTTAGAAGTATTGAAAGAATTTGGATTTAAAACATTTAGCACATGGTGGGATGAAGACTATGATAATTACACTGGCCCAGAAAGACTTGAAAAAATAATAGAATTGATTAAAACATTGTCGCAAGAGAAACATGTTGATACTTTAAAATTAGAATTACATAGAACACTTGAACACAATTATGATCACATAGTGCAAGGCAAGTGGAAAAAACATGCTGATAGATTAGGAGTTAAAGATGAATAAAATTATTTGGGGCATATCAGCACTATTTCATGACGCTGGCCTAAGTGTTATTGCAGATAACAAATTAGTATTTGGAGCACACTCGGAAAGATATTCAGGAAAAAAACATGACAAACATCTGCATAAGGATTTACTAAAGGAGGCAATAAAATTTGGACATCCTGATCATGTGGTATGGTTTGAAAATCCTTGGAAAAAAAGATTTAGGCAGTTAATATCAACAGAAATATTACACACAAAAAGTTGGGCCACTCATCCTAAGAAATATCTGCATGGTTACGGCATCCGTTGTCCTATCACATATGTTGACCATCACTATTCACATGCATGTGCAGGTGCATATACTTCCAATTATAGTAGGGCAGTTGTTGTGGTAATAGATGCTATTGGTGAATTAGACACATGTTCTGTTTGGGAATACAGTAGGGACTTTGGACTATCTAAAAAATGGTCTGTAAAATATCCTACATCTATGGGACTACTATATTCTGCATTTACAAAAAGATGTGGACTAAAACCAATGGATGAAGAATATATCACAATGGGTATGGCAGCCTGGGGCAAACCAATTCATGTCGAGCAAATAAAAAAGGATTTTATTACATCTTATCATCCGTTTGAAATGAAACGCAATGTACACAAAGGCATAGCAAACTATCTGCCAGATGCGGATCCTATGGATTTGGCGGCATCAATTCAATATATCGCTGAAGAATTTATCGTTAATTTTGTGCAACGTGCTGTGGATCATCATGACGATCTTCCAGTGGTATATCAAGGAGGAGTGGCGCTTAATTGTGTTGCAAACACCAAACTATTGGACATATGTAAACATGGTTTATGGATCATGCCTAATCCAGGAGATTGTGGAAGTTCTGTTGGAGCGGCACTTTCATACACAAAAAAACCCATTATTTGGCCTGGACCCTATATTGGCACTGATATTGCTAAACCATACCCTGTAGACGCAATTATCACTGAATTAAACGCCAAAAAAGTGGTGGGAGTAGCCAATGGACGTGCTGAATTCGGGCCACGTGCTTTGGGGCATAGATCGTTACTTGCGGATCCACGTGGGCCTGAAATAAAGGATCAAGTAAATGAAATCAAACGCAGACAAAAATTTAGGCCTTTTGCTCCTGCTATACTAGAAGAACATTTGCATGAATATTTTGATATTAACACTGATAGTTCTCCATACATGCAATACGTTGGCATGTGCAAAAAGCCCAATGAATTTCCGGCAATAATACATGTAGATGGCACATCAAGAATACAGACTGTTGGCAAAACAGACTCAACTGGTTTTAGGAAATTGTTAGAAACTTGGTACAAATCCACAGGATGTCCCATGCTGTTAAACACCTCACTTAACATCAGAGGAGAGCCAATGGTCAACACTCGAAAGGATGCTGATCGTTTTGAAAAAGAATATGGCATCAAGGTTTTTTAACAGTGTATGACAGTTTCACATATAATGGTAGCATAACCAATTATCCTAGTCAAACTGACTGGTATTGGATTCTAAATGATCACAACAACTATGAACATTTTAATTTTGACTATCATGTGCCGCATTGGGAAAATAATTTTGTGCAGGTGTTTGGCGATCAGCACTCTAAGAATTCGCACACATACCTAGTCAATAAAAAACACAACGACGATTCCCCATGGCAATATCACGAACAAGCTGTGTCAAGAACAGCATCTGTACCAGTGTTTCATGCAACTAATTTACAACCACAAGAACAAGAAGGAGTCAGGATGTTTTCTAATTTTTTTAATTTTATAAAACGTTGTTGTAATAACACCGATGAAGAATATTTTTGGATTACCTCCAGTGTTTGTGATTATGAAAAATTTGACTTTACATGGCATCCAGACATAGGTGAAGAAAAATTTTTACATGCATGGACATCTTATGAAAACAAAAATGCATACACATTTTTTGTACCACGCATACAATTTATGGAGCAAATAGATAATCTGCAAAAACTAGAATGGTTTGAATTTATAAAATATCATACTGAGTTGCCAACACATTCTTTGCCTGTAAACACATTTGATTGTGCAAAAGGTTGTGCTGATGTAATCAAACACCATAATTTTACGCATCATTATGAATGGTTTGTAGAAAAAGAAACGCATTTTGATACAAGCAGTCACACGCCAAGTCGTTGGGACAATGTAAACATTGATTATTTTGGCTCAGCAATGTGCGTTCCAAGGGAAGCAAAATCCTATGTTCTGGATCAGATGTATGATTATCCACACATATCTAAAAAAATATTACAAACATCACAAAAAGATTATGATATTATTTTTATTTCATATGATGAAATTGAAGCAGACAAAAATTACAAATTATTAAAACAAAGTTTTCCTAGAACAAAAAGATTGCATGGAGTAAAAGGCATGATAAATGCTTTGAAACAATGTGCGGAACTAAGTGACACTGGATATTTTTATGCTGTGTTTGCCAAAACAGCAGTGCATCCATCTTTTAAATTTAACTTTCAACATGATCGATTAAGTGTGCCCAGCAACTATATTTTTCATTGTTACAATCCTGTTATAGATGTTACACACGGAGCAATGGGAATTGTGTTATATAACACTGATCTTGTTAAAAATGCAAGCAGTTGGGGATTAGACTTTACTACTTCTTTTCCTGTTAAGGTAGTACAACAGATCAGTTGCACAGCGGCATACAATGTATCACCTTTTCAAACATGGAGGACAGCGTTCAGAGAGTGTGTCAAGTTACACAGTAATTGTATTGCTAGATCAAATCATATTGAAAACAAAGCAATGCTTGATAGGTGGTTAAACATTGGCAAAGGCGCATATGGTGAATGGAGCATGCAAGGAGCCAAAGACGCTGTGCAATTTGTAGATTCTAATCAAAAACTTGATAATATAATGGACTGGCAGTTTTTAAGGAAACATTTTGTTTCGATGCATGGTGAACTAGATTAGTTTATTAACATTTTCAGCCACCCAGTCAATTTCAGAATTAGTAATATAGGGAAAAATTGGCAAACTTAATATTTCTTTGCTAACTTTCTCAGTGTGGGGTAGATATCTAGTGGAATCATATGCAGGTTGTTGGTGGCAAGGTATTGGCCACATGATGCCAGTGTCGATGCCTTTTTCTTTTAATTTTGCTCTTACTTCATCTCTGTTTTGTACTCTTATTGTGTATTGATTATACACATTAAAATAATCGTCTGTGTTTGTAA
>MDTB01222310.1_pt1 | contig 14030 bp, 12 predicted proteins | sample 811161 | NCBI WGS metagenome assembly MDTB01 (sample SAMN05326650, study PRJNA326480) | marine metagenome | isolation source: seawater | place: Mediterranean Sea | collected 2009
TACGATTAGGTTTGGGATAGAGGTGCCAGTTACTACTGAGCGCCTAGTCAACGTCGACCCTGAAACTGGTTCTATCAGCGAGAGCTCCCGATTGGTGGCTCCCGCCTTAGTGTCTAAGCCCATAGTCCCGACTTTGAACAATACTGGTAGCGATGAAACTTTAGTTGGCTCCGGCGACTTGAATTTTAAATACCAATTCATAGATGCATCTCATGTAAACGCTGATGCTGATGGTTTGGTAACCGAAACATTTGCCTTAGATGAGTTGTCCCTTGCTTCAAACGATCAACTGTCTGCTCGAGCGCTTGCAGAGTATTTTAATGCAGAGCTTGACGCTCAAGGCATTTCAGATCTAGCTGCATCAGCGGTCACCCGCGTGGTGGCGTCGGAGATTGATCTTGATCGCTCCCTGTCAATTAACGGAACTGAAATAACCCTCTACTCCACAATGGATCTTGCGGAAGCGATCGCGGCGATCAATAGCGCGTCGTCTGCAACAAATGTCAAAGCCGAATGGTTTGGAGAGAGCGGTATCGCGTTAACCAATACGAGTGGATACGAAGGCGATAATATTGTGCTGGGCGCCCCCGCAGTCCTAGATCAAATATCAGCGCTAGGCCTTGTTCCAGGGACTTATTCTGGAACGTACGAGTTGAGCGTTACGGGTGTCGATAGTGCAACTAACCGACCATCGATTGAGAGTTTTGGTTTCGAGTTATCTGCCTCTGGAACCCCTTCAGATCTTGGACGCTTGGGACTTAAAACTCAGTTATTGATAGACGGTAACTCTCCAGACGATCTAGCAGTTTTCGTCACTGGGTCGGGGACCGTAGACACGACGATCAACGTTGATCCAAATGAGGGATCGGAGGCCAGGAAGTACCCAGCCCGCCCTTTCAGTGTAGATTTTATAAGCGACTCGATATACACCATCACAGATCTAGAGACTGATACGGTTGTCACAACCCGCCTTTACGATGGTAATCAAACAATTACATACCAGGACGTCACCCTGCAGTTGGGGTCTTCACCAAGTAACGGAGACTCGTTCTTTGTGGAGAAGAACCTCAGTGGTTCCGGCAATAACGAAAACTTGCTGACGCTAATAGAACTAGGGAAACAGCCGATAATAGAAGGACAGACTTTTTCGGAGGCCTATCGCGACCTTGTGTCTGGTGCAGGATCAAGAAGCCGACTTGCCCAGCTAAATAAAGAGGCAATGCAAGTAGTTAAAGATCAAGCAGAAGCCACCAGAGAGGCTGCAGTCGGCGTAAATTTAGATGAAGAAGCCGCTGATCTGATCAGGTTTCAACAAGCCTATCAGGCAGCGGCTCAGGTGATTCAGATTTCTCAGAGAATGTTTGATTCTCTCATACAAGTTAGATGATGCGCATGAAGATATCGACCTCACAGTTTTATAATAGTAACGCCAGTGCGCTAAGCAATGGGCAGGTATCGGTATCTGAGTTGCAAGCTAAATTGGGAACCGGCAAGCAGCTCACCTCACCAAGTCAAGATACTCAAAAGGCAAATCTCATCTCACGTTTGGAGAGCAGCCTTGAGCGCCAAGCTGTATACAAAAAAAATATCGAAGTAGCCAAAACACGTCTAAGTGCTGAGGAGACCGCTTTGACTTCGATTACCCAGGTATTTCAAAGAGCTTCTGAGATAGCTATTCAGGGTGCAAACGGAACGATGGCGCCCGAGGATCGAGCGGTCCTTGGAGCTGAAGTCGCAGAGTTACGAAAGGAGTTGGTTAGATTGGGTAACACGCGAGACGTGAATGGTGAGTATATTTTCGCGGGCAATATGACTGACGTGCCGCCATTTGAGGAGAGTGGAGCAGGCAATGTCACTTATTCGGGCGACTATGGAAGGTTAAGTATCAGTGTGTCGGACAGTCGAGTCATTGCTATAAATACTCTTGGGAATGAACTACTGACCTATGAGGAATTCACAGCAATGAAGTCCCTAGAACAGGGCTTGGCTACGAATGATGTGGCATCAATTCAATCAAGTATCGATACTTTAAAGATATCATCAGACAGAATTTCAGTCTCATTTGGCCGCATGGCTGGACGATTCAGTGCTCTTAATTCTCAAGCTGATCTACTTGAGGATACATCCTTGCGCATAGAGCAACTTGTGTCTCAAGAGAAAGATCTTGATTACGCGGCCGCAGTGACTCAACTCTCTAAAGAGACACTGGCTTTGCAGGCGCTTCAAGCAAGCTTCGCAAAAATCGCGGAGCTCTCGTTATTCAACTACCTGCGGTGATGCGGCGGATGGGTACACTCGTAAGTTTGAAATTAAAGACTGGGCAATCCATCGGGTTGGCAACTTAAAATGTCAGGTGAGAATTCAGTTTCGTCTATTGTAGGGAGCCTTGGCGGAGGCACGGGGATCGATGTTCGTAAATTGGCCGAGGATTTGACAAATGCAGAAAGAATTCCTGCTGAGGAGCGGCTTGAGGCGCTAAAAGATCAAACTACGGCAGAGGTGTCTGCTTATGCTGTTTTGAAGTACAACGTAGATGAGTTAATAACTAAATTTCAGGCGCTAGACGACGTTAGCGAGTTGTTATCAGCTGAGGCCACGTCCACGGACGCTACTCAAATAGGGGTCTCGGGAATAAGCGGTTCTGCTATTACGGGCACTCATACGCTTTCAGTAAGTGCTCTTGCAGCGCAACAAGTCAATATTTCAAACAGTTACACGTCGGCGTCCCAGACCCTCAATGAGGGATCTGGTTTTACCATCAATGTTACTGATGGTTCAGGAGCTGTTACAGCAATCGCTATTGCGGATGGCGATGACAATCCGAACGGCATCGTTGCCGCCATAAATGCGTCGGGAGTTGGAGTCTCAGCCTCACTTCTAACCATAGACACTAATGGTGACGAATACAAAATAGTACTAAACGGAACCACGGGCTCCGCAAACTCCTTCGTCGTCAGCAGCACGTTGGCGGATTCTGACCTAGGTTTTCATGACGCGTCAAACGGCAATTCGCAGCAAGGGGGTGGGGTCTACTCCCAACAAGTTGCGGCAAACTCTGTGTTTACGGTGAACGGAGTAAATTTGGAGCGAGCATCGAATAATGTCGCCGATGCTTTGCAGGGCGTAGTACTCGATCTAAAGTCTGTGAGCGCTTCAGGCACTACAACACAAATAAAGATTGAGCAAAGTCAAACTCAGATAAAAGCCAGCTTGCAAGAACTTGTAGATTCATACAACGCTACCCGATACGCACTGAACGAAATATCCAATCCCGAATCTACCGATGAGGATGTGGGTGGAGCTCTGAGTACCGATTTCGCGGCCATTCGTCAGGTAAGGAGCGTAATTTATAGGGCAGTGACCCAGAACTCTTCAACAGCATCGGGCTCTATTACTGCGCTACGAGATATCGGTATTGAACTCACGTTGGATGGAGACCTGAATTTCAATGAGCTCAAATTTGACACGGTGATGCAGACTAGTGCCGATGACGTAGTGAAGATGTTGAGCGCAGGTACGGACAACCAGTCTAAATACGACGGCCAGGCTCAAGGTCTAGCCAGAGACGCTATTGCGGACATAGAAGTACTTACTGATTCAGTAGATGGTTTGTTTGCCACGAGAACTAAGACATCTCTGAAAGCTATTGGGCAGTATGAGAGTGATCTTGAAGAGCTTGACGTCAGAATGAACGCGCTATTTGATAGATACATGGCGCAATTTACGGTAATGGAATCGTTAGTCAGTCAATTAAATAGCACCCGCACGTCCTTAGCTGATACGTGGATGAATATGGGAAATTTCAATAAGAAGTAGAGTGCCGTTAGCCTCAAGGACTGATGCTTGAGGCCACTTTAAGCTTCTGCCCTCTGACGATGGCTAAGCTGCACAAAGAGTGCAGTTATGACTGTCCGGGCCGGCATTACAGGGACGCGTCGAATATTAATCCCTTCAGCTCCTGCAGATTTCGGGCAAACTTCAATAGCGCTTCGCTGGGTATTTCCCTGACTATTTCCCCACTAGCTTTGTCGGCAATACGAACGATATAACGGTTAAGCTGCTCGTCTTTGGTAATTAACGCCTTGGTGGGGCTCTTTTCGAGCGCAGCATTCAGGGCGCTGATGGCCTCGCGCAATTCATCGCCCATGCTATCCAGAGATTCTAGGCTATGAGATTTTTCCGCTGCCGCATCTTTTGCCACTTGTGTAATCTTGACGTCTGGCTGCTTAACTTCGATTTTATCTGTTGCAGCCTTAATTTGCCTTTCATTACTGGTCTCGGGCAATTTAACTGGTGCGGCACTGGGCGAATTGCGAACAGGGGGCGCAATCTGTATTCCTGAGTCAACGTTATCAACCATTTTTTCACCCCTTCAAAGTGTAAAAGTGATGATGTTTTCTTGTTCTTTAGCAAAAAAGGCTGGACACCCAGGGGGGTATCCAGCCTAGCTGCTTTTCGGACTATCGTGTTACTGGAGTAACGCGAGAACCGTCTGCGGAAGCTGGTTTGCCTGCGCTAACATCGCGGTGCCAGCCTGTTGAATAATCTGAGTACGTGCAAGCTCCGCAGTCGCCTCGGCATAATCTGTATCCAGGATACGACTACGCGACGCTTCTGCATTATTTTTTACGTTTGTCAGATTATCAACCGCATGCTCTAGTCTATTAGCGCCAGCCCCGAACGTTGATCGTTGGTTAGACACAGCTTCAATAGCCGTATCGAGTGCCGTAATTGCGGCGCTAGCGTTTCCGGCTGCTGTAGCCGAAGCAACTGAAGCAACTGAAGCAACTGAAGCGACCGAGAGTACACGACAAACCCCAGCGGACGAATTTACACCCGTCACACCCGTCACACCCGTCACACCCGTTACGCCGGTTGTCATGGTCAGCTTTGATGACGAAATACCATTCATCGATCCGGCCGAGGCATTAGTCATGTTGCCGAAAGATACAGAGATCGTCTGACCACCATCGACTCCGATCTGGTAAGCTACAGAGTTGCCTGAAGCGCCGTCAGCAGTGCCGTTCAAGATTGTATTTCCGTTCCACTCAGTGTTATCGGCGATGCGATCAATTTCCGTTCTCAGCTCCGAAAATTCTGCCTGCAGATATGTACGGTCAGAACTAGCCATGGTGCCTGTGGCAGCTTGTACCGAAAGCTCACGCATGCGTTGCAGCATGTCAGTGATCTCATCGAGAGCACCCTCTGCGGTTTGAATCATGCTAATAGCATCATTAGCGTTCCTAATTGCTGCACCTAGTCCATTTATTTGTGACGTCATTCGATTGGTAATGGCAAGACCCGAGGCATCGTCAGACGCGGAATTGATCTTCTTACCCGTCGAGAGTTGTGTCATCGCATTGTCTAATTCACGTGCGTTCTTGGCTAGAGCGGCCTGGGCCACTGAGGCACCCACGTTTGTGTTAACAACAGCCATAATGGCCTCCTTGATGTACTTCTCGTTAATTAATTAGGGCTTGCGCCCATCTAATTAGGGCTTGCGCCCGTCGCCAGACCTCGCTGACATCTTTAACTATCGGTCAGTAAATTGATTACTTTAGTAATAATGAGAACCCGATACGTCGGGGGTTGATAAGTGCGGTTGCAGGTGTCATGTTCTGGCTTGAAATTATGTGAATTGCGGGGCTGAGCCATTTATATCTATCCGGAGTTAGGCGAATCTTTGGCAGATGCGATAGAGGCATTGTCCAAAGGCGATTTTTTGACTGCTCGAATTCACCTCAGCAAAGCTAGGGCTTTGAACGCAAAGGTTTGGAGACGACAGATTCGACTCTCTAGGCTATCGAATGCGGAATGGGCGAAACAACAGGGCGCTGATCCCGATGTTTCCCAACAGCTTCTCAATCTGACCATACACATCAGGGCTTCATGGCTAGCAGTCGCGAATTGGCTAGACATATTTATAACCTCGGTGGGCCGAGATCAGCTTTTAAAGTCGTCGGACGGCATTGATATTCTGTTAGATCGGTACCTACCTTTTCATTGGGATGTAAATCAAGACATCGCAGTTTTGTCTGGGAAAAATACGGCAGACTTCCTGAATGCCTTGCTTCGAAAGGGGCAGAAGTATGTTCTCGTGGTTGAGGAATCGAAATCAGAAGTTAGGGATTGTGTAGAAAGGCTTCTTATCCCAGAGGGCGCAGAGAGATCGGAAGGTCAGCTAGCTACAGTCCTTAAGGTCAACCTAGGCGCAGTCGTCAGCGACGAGCAGTTGAAGGCACTTCAATCATTGGAACCCCCAGGCTATGTAAGTATCACCACCGATGCAAGCGGTGAAGAATTTGCAGGTTTTGAGGCGCTAAAAAATCAGATAAGTGCTGCGTTCATTACGGGGAGGAGTGCGAGATTTTGGCCTACAATTTTTTGTGAACAGGTAATCAAAAATCTTCCACATATTTATTGGCTGCACAGTGTAACGGACCTAAGATCTCATTTGGCTGGAAAACATGTACTGGTTGTTTCTCCGGGACCGTCACTACGTGATTCAGTTTCAGCCATAAAAGCTCATCAAGAATCTTTCATAGTAGTGTCCCTTTTACGATCACTTCCGATTCTATTAGATGAAGGAATTATCCCTGACTTCGCAATTCTAGTAGACGCTCAAGACCACACAACAGAGCGCTTAAATCTAATACCCCAAGACCTTAGAGTCGGTAGTATCCCATTGATTCTTCCTGACTATGCGCATCGGAGTGGCTTCGAATCTAGTTTTCGGGAGTTTTTTGTCCTGCCCACCTCCGCGTTGGTGGGCAGTCCGATATCAGTTGCTTTGCATGGATCAGACGCTCCTCTTGCCCTTGGCACTAGTGTAGCGACCACTTCAGTCAGTCTTTTCGCTGAACTTGGTTCTCGATCCATCTCGGTTATTGGCCAAGACCTGAGTGTCTCGGAGTCTGGAGAAGCTTACGCATCTTCAGATCAAAAGGCATTGAAGACGGCCGACAACGTGACGTGCATCGGTATTGATGGGGAGCAGTTGAGAACTCAGGAAGATTATCTGCAATTTATTAGCGAGTTTTCGAATATAGGAATGAAATACGCACAAACTGAGATAGCTCTCTTTAACTGCACGAGTCGCGGTGCTTACCTCGATAATTGGGATCATCTGCCACTGAATAACCAGCATCCTGCAGTGATGGAGAATACAAACGCATCGCTTTCTTCATTAGGGACCTCAGTAAACAAAGTAGAAAAAAAATTTAGATCGAATCGTAAAGACAAGATCAAAATCGCAATTGACAGAGAGCTCGTGCAGCTGTCGCATATCGAGGTTATTAACCACAGTATTGTTGGCGAATTGCACGCGTTACTCTCTGAAAGCTCAGCGGATACGTCTTTCCTTGACGCACTAGAGAATGAGTTGTTGTCTGCTATGCGAACCGAAGGCTCAATTATAAAATTTTACACGTCTCCCGCAAAATTTGAGGCGACTGCTTCGTTGCAATCTAATCAAGATATAAAGGAGAACTTCATTGTTTCTTTGGATTATTATTTGGCAATAAGCGCCGGCGCTAGTCGCCTTAGGCACTTGTTTCTGGAAGCACAAGAGAAGATTGAGGCCCAAATTTGAATGTTATGTGATTGATAGCCGGTCGGGTTTACTATGACGGTGGTGCGTTGAAGCTTCCGCCAGACTATAGGACCGCCTGTTCAGTGCAAAGAACATCCAAAGAGACTTCTATCACTTTTCATTGAAAGCCTGCTACAACTAGCATTCTTTGCGTAGCAGCATGAGGGAGTAAACCGAGGTGCCCGATTCAGGTGAATGTAGAATATGTAGAATAGTGCGACTCTATCTATTACTAGCTGTTCCATTGGTAGCTATTTTGGGTATGGGGTCTATAAGCGCTGGCGAGAGCGGAATGAAAATCTGGTTTGCTCGTGTAGAGTTAATTGATTATTTGGCTTGGGGATCCTTGGGGGCATTGTTTTTGATCGTATTCTACCGTGGATATATCGAATATTGGGTTCCAAAGCGGCGCAAGGCCAAGCTCGAACAATTGCTGACGGATGACGACTATTGAAAACCGCAGATTTTACATCGCGGCTCTGTAAGTCACCGTTGAGAGCTCTGTAACTCGGCTACCATTTGGTTTACTCGTTTGGAGAGTGATTGAAATGTTTGATAATGCAAAAATCCTGGTAACGGGGGGTACGGGTTCCTTTGGGAAAAAGTTCGTACCAATGCTCTTAGCACGTTATAACCCGAGCAGATTGGTTGTCCTATCTAGGGACGAAATGAAGCAGTGGGAAATGGCGCCGGAGTTCGCTGATGATCCACGTGTAAGATTTTTTATTGGCGATGTGCGTGATCGGGATCGCCTTTATAGGGCATTTCAAGGAATTGATTACGTAGTTCATGCTGCGGCAACGAAAATAGTGCCTACCGCCGAGTACAATCCCTTCGAATGCGTCAAAACGAACATTCACGGTGCAATGAATGTAATTGATGCAGCTATCGACTGTGGCGTAAAAAAAGTCGTCGCTCTCTCGACAGACAAAGCCAGCAGCCCTGTTAACTTGTATGGAGCGACTAAACTCGCTTCGGACAAGCTATTTGTGGCTGGCAATTCTTACTCCGGTGGTGGTACGAAATTTGCGGTTGTCCGGTATGGAAATGTTATGGGTTCGCGAGGCTCAGTAATCCCCTTTTTTCTTAGCAGACAAGGTTCGGGATCGTTACCCATTACTGATGCAAGGATGACACGCTTTATGATCAGCCTTGAGGAAGGTGTCGAGCTTGTGTGGCATGCGTTTGAGGACATGGTGGGCGGAGAAATTTATGTCAAAAAAGTCCCTTCGATGTTAGTCACTGACATCGCTGCCACCATAGATGCTGACGCTACTCACCAAATTATTGGGGTCAGGCCCGGAGAAAAGCTCCACGAGCAGATGATTGGGGAGGAGGACGCGCCGAATACATATGAGTATGAAGAGCATTACAAGATCCTTCCAGTCATTCATAACTGGTCCGATGATCCTTCAAGGATTAAAGACGGAAAGAGGGTCCCCAATGGATTTAAGTACACCAGCGATAAAAATGATCATTGGATGACTAAAGATGTCCTCGGGGCATGGGTTCAGCGCTACCTAGAGAATCCTACTAGATGAGCTTCATTCCATATGGACGTCAGTCCATCTCTCAAGCTGATATTAAAGCCGTCACGGACGTGCTTGAGTCCGACTTTTTGACCCAAGGGCCGGCTGTGCCGATCTTTGAAAATATGCTTGCCGAGATTTGTAATGCCGCAGCTGCGTGCGCTACCAACTCTGCCACCAGTGCTCTACATATCGCTTGCCTAGCTCTGGGTGTCGGAAAGGGCGACGTTGTCTGGACATCTCCAATATCTTTTGTATCTTCCGCAAATTGCGCTCGATTATGTGGTGCCGACGTTGATTTTGTGGATGTCGATCCGGATACAACCAATATTTGTGTCGAGGCTCTAGAGCTCAAGCTACAAGTAGCATTTTCGCTTGGGAAGATTCCCAAGGTTCTAATTGCTGTGCATATGGGGGGGCGCAGTTGTGAGATGGAGAAAATCTTCAATCTGTGCTCGCGTTATAACGTCCGAATTATTGAGGATGCCTCTCATGCCACTGGTGGATTGGCGTATGACGAACCTGTTGGAAGCTGCAAATATAGCGATCTGTGCGTTTTTAGTTTTCACCCGGTGAAAATAGTTACTACGGGAGAGGGCGGGGCCATCGTCGGGAATGACGAGAATATGGTGAGCCGCTGTAAATTGCTCCGTAGTCACGGCGTAACCCGTGACTTGAGTCAAATGGAAGGTGAGCCCGACGGCGATTGGTACTATGAACAGATCACCCTTGGGTTGAACTACAGAATGACTGACCTGCAGGCGGCCCTCGGTGCTAGTCAAATAAAGTCGCTGGGAGATTTTATTTGTCGGCGACGGGCCTTAGCTGATCTCTACAGGGATGAGCTATCAGACGTTCCTTTAGACCTTCCCCCTTGTGACGATCACATAAAATCTGCTTGGCATTTGTTTGTAGTCCAAACCGGCGACTCAACTGGAAATGAGCGCGGTGAACTGTTTCGCCATCTTAGATCTGCTGAAATTGGCGTTAATGTCCATTACAAACCCATCCATACTCAGCCTTATTACATGCGATTGGGGTTTTCTGAGGGACAATATCCTAGTGCAGAAGTTTACTACCGTAAGGCTTTAAGTCTACCAATTCACCCTGCTCTTTCTGATGATCAGTTGACATATATTGTTACTAAAGTTAAGGACTTTTATAGGTGAAACCTGTAGCGATCATACCAGCTCGTGGCGGTAGCAAGCGAATTCCAAAAAAAAACATCAGGCACTTCAATGGGACCCCACTACTCGGACGCGCCGTAACGGTGGGGTTAGACTCTGGTTTGTTCGAGTCAGTAGTTGTATCAACCGATGATCCCAAAATCGCAGAGATAGCCACTTTTTATGGTGCTGATGTGCCTTGCTTGAGGCCAGCTGATTTATCAGGCGATTTCGTGGGTACAGTCGCTGTGGTAGCGGATATGGTAGGTGCTTTGGAATGTAGTGGAGATCAAGCAGTTTGTTGTTTGTATGCCACCACTCCGCTGCTGAATCCTCATGATCTAGTCATGAGCTACGAAAAATTTCGAGCGTCTTCGTCGGATTATTGTATTGCTGCGACCTCTTTTGATTTCCCTGTTCAACGCGCATTTGAGGTGATCAGCGGTAAATGTTGTTTGGCCAATCCTGAGTTTGAATTTACTCGCTCTCAGGATTTGACTGAGCTTTTTCATGATGCGGGAGCATTTTATTGGGCAAAATCTAGTGTGTGGATGACGAAGAAGTCCATGTATGCCCAAAATTCAATCCCTTATTTGTTACCTCGCCATCGCGTTCAGGATATCGATACGGAAGAGGATTGGATTCGAGCTGAGTTAATGTTCGAAGTCAATAGGTTATATGAAAGTCGCGGTCAGAGTTGATCAATCTCCCGAAATAGGATCAGGTCATCTACAGCGATGTCTCACGTTAGCTCTTGGGCTGTCGGAGCTAGGCGGTGAGATCACGTTTTACTGCCGTAAAGTCAGCGCACCACATAGGCATCTCCTTGAAAGCAGAGGCTTTGAAGTAAAAGAGCTGAACTCAAAAAAGCAAAAGCAAAGCGACAGGGGGCGGGAGGATAAACCATACCAATCATGGTTAGGCGTCAGTGAGGAAAAGGACGCGGGTGATTGCGTAGGTAGTATGTCACAGGGGAACCACGAGCTCGTAATTGTCGATCATTACGCTTTGGGAGAGAAATGGGAGAGACGTTTAAAACCCCATTGCCAAACGATCGTTGTTTTAGACGACTTAGCTAATCGACTTCATGCGTGCGACATTTTAGTTGATCAAACATACGCAAGAAATCCACAAAATTATCTTGGTTTAGTACCGGATAACTGCACCGTTCTGGCCGGATCACAATTCAGCATGCTAAGACAAGAGTTTTTAAAACACCGGCATGAGAGTCTTCTTCGGCGCCGAAGCCTTTACAAAGGGAATCTATTGATCTCTTTTGGAGGATCAGATTTGGACAATGTGACCATCGCAGTACTGACTAGTGCAAAAAGATGGATCCAAAAGAATCAAATGACGGTCACGGTTGTGTTGGGTGCAAATGCCCCTCACGCTGATGAGGTACGAGCTTTCTGTTCTAGCCAGGGGTATTCGTTTGTTGAGGGAACAAATCAGATGGCTGAGCTTATGGCAAGCAATGACTTGTGCATCGGTGGCGCTGGAACCTCGACTTGGGAACGATTCTGCCTCGGCCTGCCATCAATAGCCGTGAAATTGGCGGATAACCAAAGCACAATCATCGATAATCTAACTCGGGAGAACCTGTTGTGGCGGTTGGATAGCGTTGATATCGCCAATAATCTGGATGCAATGGGATTGAGATTAACTGATGATGCTCTAGCGACCAATGGACAGAGAATTTCCACGTTAGTTGATGGTTATGGGGTAAGTCGAGTTATAGACTTGATTAGGGCAAGAGTAGATGCTGCGTGACGCCACTATTGATGATACTGAAATGCTATTTCTCTGGAGAAACTCTGATGAAATTCGTTCAATGTTATTTTCGCAAGACGTGATTGAATTCGAAACTCATAAACACTGGCTGCGATGCGGGTTAGATTCATCAAAAAAGTATTTGTTCATATACGAAGAGGCAGAACCATGCGGTTTCGCTCAGCTAGACCTAGTTTCAGCCGACCGTAAAAGCTTTGAGTGGGGTTTTTATAAGGCGCCATCCGCTCCGCAGGGTGTGGGTGAGAGAATGTTGCGAGAATTACTCCATCACGTTTTCCAATTTATTGGTGCTCAGGAGGTCATTGGCAAAGTACTCACTTTCAATACGGCGTCTATGAATTTACACCGTAAATTGGGATTCGAACTGCAAAAGATGGAGCGAGAAGAGCATTTCGAACCTGAACTCGATTGCGATGCAGCTGTTTTCGTTCTCTCACAAGAGCTGTACGACAAAAGTAATGGAGGACAGACATGATTATTAATGGTGTTTCGATCGGAGACGGGCAGCCTCCATACGTAGTCGCCGAAATGTCGGCAAATCACAATGGTAGGCTTGAAAATGCTTGCGAGATCATTGATATGGCCGCTAGGTGTGGGGCGAATGCAATAAAGCTGCAAACCTATACGGCTGATACGATCACACTTAAATCTCAAGCTTCAGACTTTATGATATCGGGAGGGTTATGGGATGGCATGAGCCTCTATGAATTATATGATCGTGCGCACCTACCATGGGAGTGGCACAAAGAAATTTTTAGATACGCCAAGCAAAAAGAGCTAACCGTTTTTTCATCGCCTTTTAGTTTTGAAGCCGTTGACCTTCTAGAAAGCTTAGATTGTCCAGCCTACAAAATAGCGTCTTTTGAGGCTATCGATCTGCCTTTGATTGAATACTGTGCTTCAACCGGAAAGCCACTCATTATTTCTACGGGGCTGGCTTCACTTGAGGAAATGTTGGAGGCCAGAGATGCAGCATTGGGTGCCGGCTGCCGTGATCTCGTGATGTTGCATTGTGTTAGTGCGTATCCATCACTGCCCGGAGACTACAACCTCGCCACGATCACTGATATGCGAGAAAAACTGGGCGTCCCGATTGGGTTGTCGGACCATACATTGTCAAATACAACTGCTATAGCAAGTATTGCTCTGGGAGCATGCTTTATCGAAAAACATGTAACTCTTGATCGATCTGCGGGCGGTCCTGATGACTCCTTCTCCCTTGTAGAATGTGAGTTAAAGGCGTTAGTGGACGACTCTCGCGTAGCATTTGATGCGCTGGGCGAGGTCGATTACTCACTTAAGAGTTCTGAAAAAGGGAATATCCAGTTCCGAAGGTCTATATATTTTGTATCAGATCTTCGCGAGGGAGACATAATTACCGAGGACGACATAAGAAGTGTCAGGCCGGGATATGGTGTGCCCCCCAAGTTTTTCAAGTTTCTACTTGGTCGAAAAATGACTTCAAACGTAACAAAAAATACGCCAGTTCGTCTGGACGTCATCGATACAGCCTAATCAAATAACGGGGTTAGCCGGCATTGTAGACACTACTCAGCAAGCTTTAGAGGTGTAATACGTGACACGACTTACTTTCTGAACGTACATTTTCGAATGTTCACCTAAACACGAGCATAAGCTGATGGTCACGGTGTTTGGGACTTTGCAACGGATTTTTTAATTTGAAGGTCCGCCATGGGAATCACCCAGCTGAAGTATCGTTAATCGAATCGAAACATTACGGGGAGTAGCTTTATATCGGGTTCACCATCGATATACTTCGCCTCTATATCTCTCCACCTGGTTGTTTCTATTCTCCACCTTAAGTGGTCATCGAATCCTGCTTCAGATTGCCAGCAGGACATCACCTCAATTGTTTCGGCCTCGTCATCTTCGACCACGTAGATCCAATCGCATGCTGGCGCCGCACGAGTAGCCGTTGCAATTACAGAAAAA
>MDTB01032085.1_pt1 | contig 14029 bp, 9 predicted proteins | sample 811161 | NCBI WGS metagenome assembly MDTB01 (sample SAMN05326650, study PRJNA326480) | marine metagenome | isolation source: seawater | place: Mediterranean Sea | collected 2009
AAGTTGGATTTGATTCGTCTTGAATTGAATAATTTTCAATGTTAATTATCCATTTTCCTCTGTCTGATTTCTCAATTATAAATTCCTCAGTATTATAACCATAATTAAGTTCATCTTCTAACAGGTCTTTATCGTCTAAAATCGTGTGAGACCAGTTATAATATTTGTTTTTTGGATCAACAAATTGAACATTAAATTCAACGGCAGGATCATTCCAATCAAAAATAATTCTATAATCAAAACCAAAATTTCTCCAATCATTTTTCGGAACATAGGTTTTTACAGTCTTTAATGGGAAGGCAGTCTGGCTTAATTTATCAAACTTAGTCCAATATAAGTGAGCAGCCTCATTAACAACGGTTTCTTGAAGCCCAAGCATATTGACATTCTTTAACTTATTATTTAACATTAAATCATATAGACTAGCTGCTAATTCATAATCATGATTTTCTTTGTAAATCAATACTAAATCCCTATAAGATTGTTCATCAAGAGGTCGTATTGATAGTAGCCTCTGGTATATAATTTTGGCGGTTTGTAAATCTCCAATTTTTTCAAGATGATAAGCAATGGTTTTTAATGCTTTGGGGTTGTCCTTTGCCTTTTTGGCAATTGATTTTAAGATACTAACTGCAAATTCTTTATCTAATTCTTTAAAATAATTAAATGATTCGATATGGAATAAAACAGATAATTCATAAATGCCAGTACTTAAACTTACAAATTGGTTTTTTGCTTCATTAAAAGACTCTGCCAACTTGTAGTCGTTGATATAATATGGCATTATAGAATCCAATGCTATGCTAGGTGTTTGTTCATTGTAATCATTTCCTTTAACTTTTAAGGTATTTAATAATCTTTGAACCTTTCTCGATAAAGATTTCATTTTAATTAAAAAAACCCCTCCTCTACCTTGACTTCCATAACGATTTGTAGCTGCTAGTGATCTTAATAAAGTTATACTTTCTATCTGTTGAGGATCTATAAAATCAGGAACTTCATTGTAAATTAAACCCTCAATATCAAATATTGCAGCTGCAGAATTATTGATGGAAAGTGAACCTCCCCTTACGTAAATTTGAGCCTGGTTGCCGGTTGCTGCACCATCTTGATTATATGCAACTTGTACGTTTGTAAACTTACCACGAATTGCATCTACTATTGAAACAGCCCCAGGTGAAATATCTTCTGATGTAATTGTAGAGGTTGAGAAACCAACAGATTTTTTCTTCTTCTTTCCATAGCCTGTGTCCACTTCATCACTTAACTCAGTTGTGCCAGTTATGGTTACTTGATCTAAAATTTGGGCATCTGTCTTTAATAAAATATACTTGTCATCTAGGTTCTCAACCAATATTTGCTTTCCAATCATTCCTAGATAATTAACAACTATAACATCATCAAGATTTGCTTTGATTCTAAAAAAGCCTTCAAAATCTGATTTAGCTTCTATTAAAGAATTTTTAATTTTAATAGAAGCTCCTTGAATTGGTCCTTTGACGCTAAAAACCTTACCAAAAATATAATTGTCTTTAGTGTCGTCTTCATTAAACCACAAACTGGAATTGCTAGCTTTCTTTAAAAAAAATTTGTTTGTATTATTTAAGAATTTATATAGATTACTAGCAGTAGTTTTTATGGTATCGTAGCCATGAGCTGAGATCATAAAAATATCATTGTTTTCAATACTTTTCTGTATATAATTCAAAGAGAAATTCCCTTCATCGTCAGTCAGTGAACCAATATTTTTATTTAAGAATGTAACTTCAGAAAATTGAATTCCGCTTTGACTTTCATTGTCTAAGACTTGAGCGTTTATATTAATTTCAACAAAATCATTCTGTTGAGAACATAAAAATTGAATTGTTAAAAATGTGAGAAGTGCAAATAACTTTTTCAAAAATATAAATTTGATTCGAATATCTTGTTTTTTTGGAACACTAGGTGTTAAAAAACACATAATATTTAGTTAAAGTCAGGCTTTCTCTTATTTAAAAAAGCTGAAGTTCCCTCAATGAATTCTTTTGTTTCAAAACACTTGCTGAATTCATTTATTTCAACTTCAAAACCATTTACATCCTGTTGAAAATTAGCATTTACACTTTTAATTGCATTTTTTATAGCATTTGACGAATTTGACAAGATTTTTTTTGATAAATCTTTAGTAAAAGTCATTAATTGGTCTTGAGGGATTTTATAATTTATCAAACCGAATGATAAAGCATCATCTGCATCAATCATTTTTCCAGTTAAAATCATGTCTAAAGCTCTTCCTTTTCCAATTAACTGAGGCAGTCTTTGAGTTCCACCATAGCCAGGGATGACACCTAATGAAACTTCAGGCAGCCCCATTTTAGAATTTTCAGACGCTATTCTTATATGACAAGCCAATGCTATCTCCAATCCTCCACCAAGCGCATAACCATTAATTGCAGCAATTATTGGTTTTGGACAACTTTCAATAGTTTCTGACAATATTTTATGCCCCGATTCTGAAAGCTCATATGCTTCTTCCATGGAAAAATTTACAAACTCTTTTATATCTGCCCCTGCAACAAATGCTTTATCTCCAGATCCAGTTATAATTATTAACCTTACATCAGGGTTTGCAACTGATGATTTAACTGCATGGTCTAATTCTGAAAAGGTTTGAATATTTAAGGCATTTAGGTTATTTGGCCGATTGATAGAAATTATATTAATTCTATTTTCAATTTCATATGTTAAATTGGTATAAGACATATTAGTTATTTTTTTGGGAAGGTAATATTAAATGTTGTTCCTACATTACTCTTTGAGGTAAAAGTTATACTACCATTATATGCTGTAATTATACTTTTTATCATTGATAATCCTAACCCCATCCCACTTGACTTTGTAGTAAAGCTTGGTTCAAATATTTTTTCCATATCCATTTTTGAAATACCATAACCATTATCTGAAATTGAAATATTTACCTCATCATCTTTTTCAGAAATATTTACAGCTATTTCAGGATTTCTATCCTCTGGAATTGCTTGGAATGCATTTTTTAGCAAATTAGTAATAACCCTTATGAGTTGGGTTCTATCAAAATTAGCTTGAATTTTACTAGATGAAGGGTTAAAGCTAATTTGATCTCTGTTAAAAATATCAATTGCAAGTTCAACCACTTCAACTACATTTAATTCTTCCTTTTTCGGTTCAGGCATTTCTGCAAAATCTGAAAATGCGGTAGCAATTGAACTCATAGTGTCTATCTGCTGAATTAAAGAATCACTAAATTCTTTTATTCTTTGTTTGGTAAACTCTTGCCCTTTACTAAAGCCCCGCTCAAAAGTTTGAATACTTAATCGCATAGGGGTTAATGGATTTTTAATTTCGTGCGCTACTTGTTTTGCCATTTCTCTCCATGCTGTTTCTCTTTCACTTTTTGCAAGTTTGACAGCACTGCTTTTAAGCTTATCTATCATCGTATTATAAGAATCAATGAGTGCAACTACTTCTTTGGGTGTGTTTTTGACATTAATTTTAACATTTTGATTTTGAAGATTAGTTCTTTTTATAGTTTCTCCAATAGAATCCAATGATTTTGTAACAAAATTTGAGATAAAATATGCAATAATAAACGCTATTAAAATCATATTACCATGTACAAATCCTAAGCTAATTAAAAATCCGCTAAGCTCTTCCTTGCTGCTTGAATCATCTGCAAAATAAGGTATATAAATTATACCCAGAGGTTGGTTTTGAAAGTTTGAAACTAAATTATAAGACGATTTAAAGTAGCTTGAGTTTTTATCGTTTATAACATATCTTGAAGAATTGTCGTTTCTAAAGTACTCTAAAATTTCTTCATCTAAAATAGTAGTGCCCCTAACTCCAGTTAAAGCAGTTGAGCTTTTTAATAATACTCCATCCAAGTTATATAATTCAAATTCTAAATTATGTACATCAGCCATTTCCAAGATCATACTATTATTTAATGAATTAATAGAATTGATTCCATTTTTTTGTAACTCATACTTTATATCAACTAACAAATTATTTTCTTTCCTTTCTAATCTTCCCTCGTGATACTCAGAATTTTTTTTATTGAATTGAAATAAAGTTACACCTGCAATCATTATAGATTCAACAACTATAAAAACCATCATATAGTAAAAAATTCTTGAACTTAATGAAATATTATTGTCTGGCATTTATATAATTTGAATGGATTAGCTGTTAGTTTAAATTAAATTTAGTAATAATTTAAAAATCTCGAAATTTTCATAACATCTAAATAAAAATATTTGGATGATTAAATTCATATCTTTGAAAAAAATAACAGATAATGAAAAAGATTTTAAAATGGACGCTAATTGTTTTAGGAGTTATTATTTTATTGATTTATATATTTAATATTGATTATATATTTAAGGGTGTTCGAACAATTTATTTTACTGGACATAATACTGCTTTTATTTCAGATTATGAATATTTTGATAATAAGGAAATAAGAAGTGCTAATCCTAAACCATGGGATCTTCACAAACAATACAATACTATACATGAGTCTGATGAGCTTAAAAAGTTAAATGATGAAAGAAAAACAAAATCTTTCTTGGTAATTAAAAACGATAGTATACTGTTTGAAAAGTATTATGATGGGCATAAACAAACTGATATTTCAAACTCATTTTCAGTTGCAAAAAGTATTGTAACTAGTATGATGGGCAAGGCTATTATGGAGGGTAAAATAAAAAGTCTGAATCAGCCAGTCAGTGATTTCTTTGAGGAGTATAATGATGGAATAGCTAGTGAGTTAACCGTTGGTGATCTAGCCTCAATGTCGTCCGGAATGAAATGGAGTGAAAAGTATTACAGTGTAATTAATATTACATCTGAGAGTTATTTTACAGATGACTTAAGATCAGTTATTTTAAGACAAGAGATTGAAAATAAACCTGGTCAGGCCTTTAGGTATTCTAGTGGTGATACTCAGCTATTAGCAATGGTAATTGAAAAAGCTACTGGAACAAGTCTTTCAGATTATTTGAGCCAAAAATTCTGGAGTCCAATGGGTGCAGAAACTTTAGCACTTTGGCAAATTGATAGTAAAGAGTCCGGAATGGAAAAAGCATACTGCTGCATAGCTGCCACAGCAAGAGATTTTGCAAGATTTGGCAAACTTTATATTGATAAAGGAAAATGGGGTGATACTGAAATTCTCGATTCATCTTTTGTTGAGCTTTCGTTAAAACCTGTCTTTGATGATAGTCCTTTCTATGGTTATGGTTGGTGGTTGTACGAATATGAAGGGAAAAAAGTTTTTACAATGAATGGTCATCAAGGACAATTTATTATCTCTTTTCCTGATGAGAATATAATTATTGTTAGACAAGGTGATTTTAATAATGAAGGAAGAGTAAGCGAGGGGTCTGGAGATTTGTACCAATATATTTCCGAAGGATACAAACTAGCAACAGCAATTGAATAATATTTGAAATTAAATAAAGAAATACTACTTAATGTAAAAAACCTCTGTGTTAGCACTACAGAAAAACCACCGCATCAAAATTTAATCGATAAGATTTCATTTGAAATAAAAAAAAATGAAATCGTTGGGCTTATCGGAGAGTCTGGAAGTGGAAAATCCCTAACCTCTTTGAGTATTCTTGGTCTTCTTGAAAAAAATAAGTTTAATATCTCTGGTGAAATTATCTTCAACAAGAAAAACCTTTTAAATCTTGATAATAATGCAATGATGCAAATTAGGGGGGCTGAAATTTCAATGATTTTTCAAGAACCAATGAGTGCTCTAAATCCAACGATGAAAATTGGTAAACAACTTTTTGAGGTTTTTAAAGCACATGAAAATTTGTCATTTGAACATACAACTGAAAGAATAAAAAAACTAATCAAAAAAGTTAAACTAGATAATGTAGACAATTTACTAGACAAATATCCTCATCAAATTTCAGGAGGCCAAAAACAAAGAGTGATGATTGTTATGGCATTGTCATCTAATCCAAAACTTCTTATTGCAGATGAACCAACCACCGCGTTAGATGTAACAATTCAAAAAGAGATAATTGAAATTTTAAAAAATCTACAAAAAAGTGAAAAATTGTCAATATTGTTCATCTCTCATGATTTAAGACTTGTATCAAATATTTCAGAAAAGATTTTAATTATGAGAAATGGTAAAATAATTGAGCAAGGTTCAAATAAAAACATCTTCAATTCACCAAAAGAAAATTATACAAAAGCACTTTTATCATTGATTATTAATGATAAAAAAAGATTAAAAAGATTACCAACCGTAGAGAGTTTTGATAAGAAAATCAAACAAGAAGCTGAAACAAAAAGTGAAAGAAAAAACAGAATAAAAAATATTTATTCTGGTGAGCCAATTTTAGAAATTAAAAACGTTTCAAAATTCTACAATACTTCAAAAAATTTATTTAGAAATAATAAAGGTTTTAAAGCTCTTTCAAAAATCAGTTTAAAATTATATAAAGGCGAAACTTTGGGTTTAATCGGAGAGTCAGGATCAGGAAAAACAACCCTATCGAATGCTATTCTTAAAATTCATGAATATGAAGAAGGTGAAATTTTATTTAGAGGTAAGGATATTTCAAAAATTAAAGAAAAAGAATTACTGAAGTTTAGAAAAAATGTTCAAATTATTTTTCAAGATCCTTATGCCTCTCTCAACCCACTTCAAAATATATATCAAATAATCTCAGAACCTATAAAATTTCATAGAATATGTTTAAAGGATGAAGTTTATGAAAAGTGCAAAGAGTTAATAAATGATGTTGGGCTCAATGAAACTTTTTTGAGTCGATATCCTCATGAACTATCAGGTGGACAAAGACAAAGAGTTTGTATAGCTAGGGCTATCAGTGTTAATCCACAAGTACTTATTTGTGATGAGTCAGTTTCCGCACTTGATGTTTCAATTCAAGCAACGGTATTAAACCTATTAAATTTACTGAAGAAAAAATATAACTTTACATATATATTTATTTCTCATGATCTTTCGGTCGTTAAGTATATGTCTGATAAGATAATAGTACTTTATAATGGTAAAATAGTTGATTATCAAGATGCTGATTTGATTTTTGAAAAACCAAAAGATAATTATACCAAAAAACTAATCAAAGCATCATCCTAGCTATGGAAAAAATTTGGGTTCCAAATAATTATGAGTCTTCAAATTTATTTGAATTTGAAAGATTTCTAGAAAAAAAATATGATTTGTCTTTTTCAAATTACATTGAACTACATGAATGGTCAATAAAAAATCTGGGGAGTTTTTGGGAATCAATAAGTGAATTTTATAAAATTCAATTTGATGAGCCTTGTAAATTTATATTAAACAAGCAAATGCCTTTTTATAAATCAAAATGGTTTGAAGGGGCAAAATTAAGCTATACAAGTCATATTTTACGTCATGCAAAAAATAATCATACTGCAATTGTATATAAAAATGAATCCGAAGGTTTAGTTGAGATTTCGTGGAATAGCTTATTAGAAAAGGTAAAAGAAATAAGAAACTGCCTAATCGAATATAATATAAAAAAAGGTGATGTTGTTGTGGGTTATTTATTAAATCATCCTGATACAATAGCTTCTTTTATTGCTGTAAATTCTCTTGGCGCTATATGGTCGTGTTGTTCGCCAGATTTTGGAACAGAAAGTATAGTAAACAGATTTGAACAATTAAATCCTGCTGTTCTTTTAGCACATAAAAAATATTCTTATAATGGAAAAGATTATGGTCAAGAGAAAAAAATTAAAGAACTTCAAAGTAAGCTACCTTCAATTAAAAACATAATTGTATTTGACTCAACATTTGATTCTTGGAATCTAAATTCAAATTACTGGATTGACTTTGAATTAGAATCAGTTAAATTCGATCATCCTATATGGGTTCTTTTTTCATCTGGAACAACGGGAAAACCCAAAGCAATCACTCATGGTACAGGCGGTATATTGTTAGAGCAATATAAATCCCATTCATTACACCAAAATATAATGAATGGCGATAGGTTTTTTTGGAATACTACAACAGGATGGATGATGTGGAATTATGCTTTGGGGTCATTTCTATGTGGTGCTACTCTTTGTCTTTATGATGGTTCAGCTAATTTTCCTGATATTGGAGTTCAATGGAGGTTTGCAAAAGAGGCTAAAATTAATCATTTTGGCAACGGCTCACCTTTGTATATTGCAAGTATGAAGCAAAACTCCAAAGATGTTAATAATGAGAATTTAAAATTTATTAAAACTATTGGTGCAACAGGGTCACCTTTGTCTATGGAGGCATTTAATTGGTTACAAAAAAAGCTCCCAAGTACTCAGATAATTTCATTAAGTGGTGGAACAGATGTCTGTTCTGCGTTTATAGGCGGATGTCCTAAATTACCTGTATATGCTGGGTTTTTACAATGTAATATGCTAGGTGCTTCAATACAGGCTTGGGATGAAAACGGCAAGAGTATTAAAGGAAAAACTGGTGAATTAGTAATCACCGAGCCGCTACCCTCGATGCCTGTATTTTTTTGGGGTGATGAAAATTTTGAAAAATATAATGATTCTTATTTTAGTGAAAATCAAGAAGTTTGGACTCATGGAGATTGGATATTTATAGATGAATTGAGAGGGGTTTTAATGCAAGGAAGATCGGATGCAACTCTGAACAGAAACGGGATTAGAATTGGTACATCTGAAATTTATTCCGTTTTAGACGGCATTAAAGAAATTAAAGATTCGTTGATAATTGATTTAAATATTGGTAGTTCTAGCAAACTGATATTATTTTTGGAATCTGAACAGGAATTAAATAAAGATTTTAGAAGTAATATTATAAAAACAATAAAAAGTAAATGTTCTCCTAGACATGCTCCAAACTTAATTTTTTCAATTTCTCAAGTACCATATACTATTAGTGGTAAAAAAATGGAAATTCCTATAAAAAAGATTTTGTCTGGAGAAAAAATTGAAGATGTGGTTTCTAAAGGTGCTATGAAAAACCCTGAATGTATTGATGATTTTTTAGTTATTAGAAATCAATATCTAAAATCTCTTGATCAGTAGTCTTTCCTGAACTGGTGCTATCAATCACAAATTTATTACAATCTAATTCTATAGTTAATCTTTTTGGTCGTTCAAAGGATCCTTTAGAGATTAGTAGGGTTGTGTCTTGGTATACACTTTTCATGTAAACTCCCCAAATTGGTAATGCCATTGAAGCACCCTGGCCATAAGCTATGTCTTCAAAATGAATTGCTCTATCTTCAGCTCCTACCCAAACACCTGTAACTAAATTTGGAACCATCCCAATAAACCAACCATCACTTTGATTTTGTGTTGTTCCAGTCTTACCAGCAATGGGGTTAGTAAACTTATATGGATAGCCTGTAACTACATTTTGATAAGCTCTATTGAATTCATCAGCACCAGTTGTTCTCAAGCGTGTTCCTGAACCTGCCTTAGTAACACCCTCTAGTAAATTAACGGTAACATAAGCTGCTTCTTCACTTAAAACATCTCTAGTCACGGGTTGATTTTTATACAAGGTCGTACCATTTTTATCTTCTATCCTATCTATAAAAACTGGCTGTGTATATACACCTTTATTTGCAAAAGTGGAATATGCTGCAACCATTTCATAAACACTTAGATCAGGGGTTCCAAGTGCTATAGACGGAACTGGCAGAATTCTTTGTTCTATGCCTAAATCTTTAGCTAATTTAACTACAGTACGAGGTCCAATTCTGTCCATCAATCTAGCAGTAACGGTGTTTACTGAGTTTGCTAAAGCATTTTTTAAAGTTCTTGTTCTTCCATATTTATCACCAGAATTTTTTGGACACCATTGCTCAACGTTTCCAAATTTATTTTTTTCTATACAAAATTGACTATCAGGAAATGTGTCACAAGGGGATAGTTTTAATTGATCTATAGCTGCTGCATAAACAAAAGGCTTGAAAGTTGATCCAATTTGACGTTTACCTTTTTTTACCATATCATACTGAAAGTGCCTATAGTTCATTCCTCCGACCCAAGCCTTGATATAACCGTTAGTGGGGTCCATAGACATCATGCCCGGCCTGAAAAAAGATTTGTAGTATTTCATTGAATCTAAGGGGGTCATTGTTGTATCTATCTCTCCTGCCCATGAAAAAACAGTCATTTCTTTTGGGACATAAAATGATTCCTCAATTTCCTCATCATTTTTTTTCAAATCATATTTCATTTTTCTCCACCTCTCCGATCTTCTCATAGAAATTCTCAATAAGGTATCTACAGCACCACTGGTTAACTCACGAAATGGAGCAATAGAATCATCTAATGTTTTATTTTGTTCAAAAAACTCTTTCTGAAGCCTTGGTATGTGAGATATGACAGCACTTTCTGCCATTTCCTGCATGGTATAATTTATGGTTGTGTAAATCTTTAAGCCATCTGTATTAAGGTTGTACTTTGATCCATCAGGTTTTCTATTGTTTTCATCGTTGATCCATGTTTTCATATGAGCTCTCAAAAACTCTCTAAAATAAGTTGCTAAACCTTCTCTATGAGATTCAGGAGTATAATTTAAATTAAGAGGTTGCTGTTTTAACGAATCAATCAAAACTTCATCTAAATAATTATATTTTTTCATTTGACCCAAAACAACATTTCTTCTATTTTTAACTCCAACCGGATTTCTATGAGGTCTAGGATTATACAAAGAAGAATTTTTTAACATTCCAACTAAAATAGCTGATTCGTTTATATCCAAATCAATGGGCTCCTTGCCAAAATAAATTCTTGCAGCACTTCTTATGCCATCACCGTTATTACCAAAATCATATAAATTTAGATATTGAGTAATGATTTCATCTTTTGTATAGTGCCTTTCTAATCTTACAGCAATTATATATTCTTTAAACTTCTGGGTTAACCTCTCAATTATATCTCTTGAGCCCTCTCCTGTAAATAGCAACTTTGCTAACTGTTGAGTAATAGTACTTCCTCCACCATCCTTTCCGAATTTTAATGCAGCTCCAATAGTTCTTTTAAAATCTATACCCGAATGAGAGTAAAACCTAATATCTTCTGTGGATATAAGAGCATCTACAAGATGATTTGGGAGTTCTTCAAAAGTTACAGGAGTTCTGTTATCATTAAAATAATACTTACCTAGGGTTTTTCCATCTGAGCTAATGACTTCACTAGCTAAATTAGTTTTTGGGTTTTCCAAAACTTCAAGGTCTGGCATATCTCCAAACCCACCTGTTGATGCATAATAAAATATAAAAGAAATAAGCGTAATTGGGGTTAAAAAAAATAACCACATTAAAAACGAATACCATTTATACTTTTTATCCAAATCTATTTTATTTTTTCTACTTTATATCCGACATCAATAACTCCGTTTAAATTTTCAATTCCTCCAACCTTATTAATAATTCTCATTGCATGTTGAATTGAAACATAATATTTTTTCTTATTAACTAAGCTAATATTTTCTTTGTGTAATAAGGAATTCTCAACAATATTAATTCGCTTATTTCCAGTAAAATTTCCATACTTATCTGCTAATTTATATTCTAAGGTGTCGATTGATAAAATATTTGATGAATCTTCCAATGAAACAATTAAAAATATATTGTTAAAAGTGTATTTTTCATCAATTCTAAGATTAATAAATGATTTATATGAAAGATTTTCTTTAGAATCAAGTTCAAAATTAAAATATTGAATAGAATCCTTATGCCAAATTCCGCCAACAGAATTATAATCAATGTAATCAATGTTTGTATTACACGATAGGAATAAAAATAAAAAACCTAGAGTTATTTTATATTGCATTTTTCCTCTTTTTTATTCTATCAAATCTAGTTATACTATATTCTGTTTTTTTACTAATTTCTTCTTTAGAATCTAAATTATAGTCTTCCAAAGCGGAGACCTCCTTATTAGAATTATTAATGTTAATCATTTTATTTAAACCATTTAAATCAAACTCAAACCATTCCATAAAATTCTCTTTATATGCATACCAAACGCGTTTTTTGAAAATATCCGTTTTTTGGAGAATAGCTATCCCTTTTTTTGTTTTTATTTTAAAATCTTTTTTTGGAAAGTCTTTTAAAGCATCTAAATAAGTATCAAGTTCATAATTTAAACAACATTTTAATTTTCCACATTGGCCTGCTAGTTTTTGTGGATTAATTGACAGTTTTTGATATCTGGCTGATGATATATTAACTTTTCTAAGATCATTTAGCCATGTTGAACAACAAAGCTCCCTTCCACATGAACCAATTCCACCAAGCCTGGAAGCTTCCTCTCTTAGACCTACTTGCTTCATTTCAATTCTAGTTTTAAATTCTACCGCATATTTTTTAATTAATTCTCTAAAATCAACTCTTCCTTCAGCAGTGTAATAAAATGTTATTTTTGATCCATCAGCCTGAAATTCAACATCAGAGATTTTCATTTTTAAGCCTAATTCAATAGCAATTTTTCTGGCTTTTATTTGCACTTCAGACTCTTTCTTTATTAAATCTTGCCATTTATTAATTTCATTTTCATTTGGATAGCGAAGTAAGGAAAAAAGTTCATCGTCAATATTTATACCTTTCTTTTTTAGCTGATTCTTGACAAGTTCTCCAGTTAGTGTAATTTCACCTATATCATAGCCTTTTGTACACTCAGTTATAATTGGATTACCTTTTGAAACAATCAAATCATTATTGCGAAAATATCCTTTTCTACCATTTTTAAATCTCACTTCAACAATTTTAAAAGCTTCAGTAATAGATGAAGAAATATCAGCAAGCCAATCAAAAACAGTAAAAGTTCCACAGGTACCACTTGCACAATTCCCATTATTGTTACATCCTCTTGGAAGGCCATTATGATCTTTATTACAGCTATTACAACCCATTACTTTTTAAAAGTTGTTATATTACTTGTTCTACCTTTTTTAAATATATCATTACTGTTTTTCTGGCCTTTCCTCATCTTTTTTTGAACTTCATAAGGCATTTGACTAATTTCAAGACAATCATAAGAACAGCAATTTTTCATTTTTGTTTTACAATCATCACATTGAATAAACAATAGATGACATGCATCATTAGCACAATTTGTATGAATATCAAATGGTTCTCCACACTGATGACACTTTGCAATAATCTCGTCACTAACTTTTTCAACACGTCTATTATCAAAAACAAAATTCTTACCAATAAAATTATTTTCTAATTGTTTATCCTCTACTTGGCGAACATATTCAATTATACCTCCTTCTAATTGATAAACATTCTTAAATCCTTTGTGTTTAAAGTAGGCACTAGCTTTTTCACATCGAATTCCTCCTGTACAATACATAAGTAAATTTTTATCTTCCTTGTGATCCTTAAGCTTATCTTCTATTACATCCAATGAATCTCTAAAAGTGTCAACATCAGGGCAAATTGCGTTTTTGAAATGTCCAATCTCACTCTCATAATGATTTCTCATATCCAGCACAATTGTATTTTTTTCTTTCATCAGTTTGTTAAATTCATCCGCATTTAAATGAATTCCTTTTTTAGTAACATCGAATGAATCATCATTTAATCCGTCAGCTACAATTTTATCTCTTACTTTAATTTTTAATTTCAAAAATGACTTTATCTCATGTTTTAATGCGATATTGATTCTAACTTTCTTTAAAAATGAAATTGAATTAAGATGTTCAATAAACATTTTTAAGTTTACTTCTGGAAGTGATAGTTGAGCATTAATACCCTCATTTGCAATATAAATCCGACCCAATAAATCAATAGAGTTCCAAAAAATGAATAACTCATCCCTAAATCTTTTTGGATTATTAATCTTTGCATATTGATAAAATGAAAGTGTAATACGTTTTTGATTAGATAAATCTAGAATTCTAGATCTTTCATCTGAACTTAATTTATTGTACAGTTGCATACTATACTATTTTTATTTACTAACAAAAGTAGAAAAAAAGATAAAAATCATCTACCAGTATATTGTATTGTGTGAAAAGATA
>MDTB01046360.1_pt1 | contig 14028 bp, 9 predicted proteins | sample 811161 | NCBI WGS metagenome assembly MDTB01 (sample SAMN05326650, study PRJNA326480) | marine metagenome | isolation source: seawater | place: Mediterranean Sea | collected 2009
AGCGATACGTTTCAGTTTAGCCAGAATGTCAACTGCTTACTCTGGTCAAAAAAAAATGTTTATCAATTACAAAAATCTAGAAAATTCTAACTTTATCTATTCTGTACCTGCTTTGATAACCCACCCTAATTCACTAGAACAGAATTTTTATGGCGCTGGTTTTTGGTATGCATTAAATAACTAAAAATTTTTATTTTTTTTGGAGCTATCTTTATTTTTTCTTCTAGTGTTGCTCTGCCCTTTTTGATTTGAGTTTCCTTGTTTCCAATTATTCTTCTTTTTCGAATTAAATGATTTATTTTTATTTACTCTTTTTCTTCTATTAGATTTTGGCTTTGAAGGAGCCAGCTTTAACTCTTGAGTTGGTTCAAATCCTTCGATTATGTTTCTAGGCAAGCTAAATTTTAAAAGTTTCTCAATTGCATGAAGCATTTTTACTTCATCTGCGCTCACTAGTGAAATAGCTCTTCCTTCTTGACCTGCTCTAGCTGTTCTTCCTATTCTATGAATATAATCTTCCGGCAGATAAGGCAAGTCATAATTTACAACTTGCGGTAGCAGGCTTATATCAATTCCCCTAGCAGCTATATCAGTCGCTACTAAAACTTGTGTCTTTTCTGCTTTAAAATTTTCAAGAGCTTTGGTTCTTGCTGCTTGAGACTTATTACCATGAAAAGCATCGGCTTTGATATCATGCTTATTCAAGACTTTAGTTAATTTATCTGCGCCTCTTTTAGTTCGAGTGAAAACCAAGACTTGATACCAATTTTCTTCTTTAATTGAATGCCCTAACAAAACTGCTTTTCTTTCTTTATCGACAGGATAAACACATTGAGTGACTTTATCAGCAACTGCATTTCTCTCTGCTATTTGAACTTCTTTGGGGTTTTGAAGAAGACTGCTAGCTAATGATTTTATTTCTTTGGGAAAAGTAGCTGAAAATAAGAGCGTTTGTTTTTCTTTGGGAAGGTGATTAATTATTTTTTCTATATCTTTAATAAAACCCATATCAAGCATACGATCGGCTTCATCTAAAACAAAGGTCTCAACATTTTTTAAATTGATTGTTTGCTGCTGAAGATGGTCTAAAAGTCTCCCGGGTGTTGCAACCACAATATCAATACCTCTTCTCAGTTTTGATTTTTGAACATTAATGTTGGCTCCGCCAAATATAGTTTCAGTTTTAAAATGTAAATTAACACCATAATCCTTTACATTCTCCGCTACCTGAACAGCGAGCTCTCTTGTTGGGGTTAATATCAGCGTTTTTATTTTTCTCCTTTCACCTGTTACTTTAGAAGCGTTCATTTTATCTAGAATTGGAAGAGAAAATGCTGCTGTTTTACCGGTACCTGTTTGGGCACCGGCTAACAAATCATGCCCTGCCAATATCAAAGGTATAGCTTTTTTTTGAATTGGTGATGCTTCGTCATAACCTTTTTCTTCGATTGATTTTAATATCTCAGAAGATAATTTAAGTTCTTTAAATGACATTTAATTTTATATTGAGAGGTAATAGATTAAAGGATGAGTAATTTGAATGGCAGTGTAAATGAAATAAAACTTTAAAACTTATTTTTTTATTTTTGGAGTTTTATTCAAAACAAAAAAAGGAAGCCTAAGCTTCCTTTTTTTAAAACAAAGACTAACTAGCTTTGTCTATTGCTTGGGATATATCAGCAATAATATCGTCAATATGCTCGATGCCTATCGATAGCCTAACGTAACCAGGAGTAACTCCAGCAGAAAGTTGCTCTTCAGAAGATAATTGACTGTGTGTGGTAGTTGCTGGATGAATTGCCAAAGACCTAGCATCTCCAATGTTAGCCACATGATATAGCAGCTCTAAAGAATCAATGAATTTACTGCCGGCTTCTTTGCCTCCTGGTAATTCAAATCCAATTAAAGCACCATATCCACCGGACATGTATTTATCTGCTTTTTCTTTTTGAGCTCCTTCTGTAAGACTTGGGTAAGTAACAGATTGAACTTTATCATTGCTAGCTAAGAACTCAGCTACAGCTTGAGCGTTTTTGGCATGTTCACGCATTCTTAGAGGCAGCGTTTCCATCCCTTGAATAAACATCCATGCGCTTTGAGGACTCATTGCACCTCCTAAATCTCTTAAGATTGTTGTTCTAAGCTTCATGATATAAGCAATTGGGCCCATGTTAGGAGTAATTGCTTCATCCCAGATAATACCGTTGTAACATGGGTCAGGGGTATTCAATCCAGGTTGACGATCAGCTCCAGCAGCGCCCCAATCAAAATTCCCACCATCTATGATGGCTCCACCTATAGTTGTTCCATGTCCACCAATGTATTTAGTGGTTGAGTAGGTGCAAATAGCTGCACCATGCTCAAAAGGCTTACACAAAAGAGGTGCTGCAGTATTATCCATAATTAATGGAATACCATGCTTTCTTCCTATTTCAGCTACTTCGCCAATTGGAAATACCTCTAACTTTGGGTTTGGAAGAGTTTCTCCGAAATAAGCCCTAGTTTTGTCATCAGTTGCTTTTTCAAAGTTAGCTGGATCAGAAGGATCTACGAATCTAACTTCAATACCCATTTCATGAAGATTATTTTTAAATTGATTATAAGTTCCTCCATATAAGTGAGAAGAAGAGACAATATTATCTCCGTTTCTAGCTAAATTTTGTATTGAATAAGCAGAAGCAGTCTGTCCAGAAGATACTGCTAAACCAGCAACACCGCCAGTTAATGCAGCTAATCTTGTTTCAAATACTGCCGTCGTAGGATTCATTATTCTTGTATAAATATTTCCTAACTCTGCAAGAGAAAATAAAGATGCAGCATGAGCTGTATCATTAAATTGGTAACTAGTAGTTTGGTGAATCGGCACAGCTACTGAGCCAGTAGTTTCGTCTGCCCTCCAGCCAGTATGTAAGGCAATTGTTTCTAAATTTTTTCCTTCGTAAGACATTGTCTCTCCTTTTATATTAATTAAAAATAGTAAAAAAAAACCTGTTAGCTTTCGCTAAACAGGTCATAATTTGTCTTGTTTAGCAGAGTTTATATAGCGTTTGCAAGTTAGGTTAAATCAACGCTTGTTGATGACATATAAACAAAATAATTTACTATTAGCAAGATATTTATGAAAACTTATAAAAATATAAAAACTATAATTAAAGAAAATTCTTTGATTATTTACCTATCCAGGCCCGATAAAATGAATACATTCACAAAAAGGATGCAGGAAGAAATAGTGCACGCCCTTGATGAAAGTGAAAATAATGACGAAATTAGATCAATTATATTTACTGGAGACGGAAAGGCATTCTGTGCTGGAGCAGATTTATCTTCCGGTGGTGATACTTTCGACTCCTCTGATAGGGCTGATAAGAAGAGTGATGTGGTTAGAGATTCAGGCGGTCTTCTGACTTTAAGATTATTTAAATCTACTAAACCTTTAATTGCTGCAATAAATGGAGTTGCTGTTGGTATCGGTGCCACAATGCTTCTTCCGATGGATGCACGTATATGTTCAAATAAGGCAAGGTTTGGATTTGTTTTTGCCAAACGTGGAATTGTTCCTGAGGCAGCATCCAGCTGGTTTTTACCTAGACTTATAGGGATAGAGAGTGCGCTTAAATTGTGTTATTCAGGTAAGGTAATTGACGCTGCAGAAGCTAAGGAATATAAATTAGTTTCTGAAGTAGTAAACGAAGAAGACTTAATTGATAAAGCTCTAAAAATAGCAAGAGACTTCACTGCTGAAAGTTCTCAAATTTCAGTAGCTTTAACTAGGCAATTAATGTGGAGAATGCTTGGCGCCGATGATCCGATGGAGGCTCATAAAGTAGATTCTAGAGCTGTTAATGAGTTAGGTAGATCAGGTGAAGCTGAAGAAGGTGTAATGTCATTTCTTGAAAAAAGAAAGCCAGAATTCCCAGGAAAAGTTTCTAAAGATATGCCTAGTTTTTATCCTTGGTGGACAGAAAAGGAATTTGAATAAATATGTCTTGGAAAAAAGAAGTAAATGAAATAGGAATTCGTAAGAAAGCTGCCAAAGCTCAAGGCGGAGAAAAAGCCATTGAGATTCATCATCAAAAAGGAAGGTTAACTCTAAGAGAAAGAATTGAACTTTTAATTGATAAAAATACTTTTGATGAATTAGGCGAATTAGCCGGAGGAGTTGAAAAAGACAAAGACGGAAATTTTGAAACTATGACTCCTGCAAATTTTATTTTGGGGTTTGGAAAAGTTAATAATAGACAAGTAATTATCGGTGGAGAGGACTTTACAGTAAAAGGCGGGTCTCCAAATTCTGCAGGTCTCAGAAAAAGTGTTTATACAGAAGACTTGGCTATTCAATATAAAGTTCCTCTAGTTAGGCTTCATGAAGGAGGTGGTGGATCAGTTGCAGGTCCAAAGCAATCATCTGATGCAGATCCTGTTTTTTCTAAATCTAGGTTTAAATCAGTAGCGGATTCCTTGAGAACTGTGCCTGTAGCAAGTGCGGCTTTAGGTCCTGTAGCAGGTCTTCCAGCATCCAGGTTTGTCGCATCGCATTTTAGAGTCATGACTAAATCTACTTCTCAAATTTTAGTTGCTGGTCCAGCGGTAGTTTCAAGAGCATTTGGAAAAAACTTTACCAAAGAGGAGTTGGGAGGTTCTGAAATCCATAAATCAAATGGCGTAACAGACAATGTAGCTGAAAATGAAGAAGATGCACTAAATCAAATTAAAACTTTTCTCTCTTTTTTCCCTCAAAATATTTACGAATTAGCACCTCATCAAAAAACTAATGATCCAGTGGAAAGAATTTCCAAATCACTCTTAGAAATAATTCCTAAGGAACGAAATAAAAGTTATGAAATGAGAGAAATTCTTAAAGCAGTTTTTGATAAGAATAGTTTTTTTGAAATGACTAACTTTTATGGAAGAGGAATAATTACTGGCTTTGCAAGATTAAATGGTTATTCTTTTGGTGTATTTGCAAATGATAGTAACTTTTATGCAGGGTCTATGACTGCAGATAACGCAAAAAAAACTTCAAGATTTGTTAAATTGTGTGAAACTTTTCATATACCAATTATTACATTTGTTGATGAGCCAGGATTTTTGATTGGGCCTGAGGCTGAAAAGCAGGCCACTATTTTATATGGCACGGAAGCTGTTTTATCTGTTTCCGAAACAACAGTACCTTGGGCAACAGTTCTCGTAAGAAAAGCATTTGGAGTAGCAGCAGCTGCTCATTTTGCTCCTAATCCGTATGTATTATCTTGGCCATCATCAGAATCTGGAGCATTACCCTTAGAAGGAGGAGTTGCCATAGCATTTGCAAAAGAAATAGCCAATGCTAAAAATCCTGAAGAAAAAAGAAAAGAAATTGAAAATGAATTAGCTAAAAAACAAAATCCATTTTCCAGAGCAGAATCTTTTTCTGTTCATGAAATTATTGACCCAAGCGAAACAAGACAGTATCTTTGCAAGTGGATTGAAAGAGTACAGCCTCAATTAAAGGCAAGATTAATTAATTAAAAGGAAAAAATATGAAAAATTATGAAAAGTTTTATATCAATGGTGAATGGGTAGATCCAATAAATGAATTAAAAACTATGGATGTAATTAATCCTGCAACAGAAGAAGTTATGGGAACTATTGCCCTAGGAGATAAAGATGATGTTGATGCTGCTGTTAAAGCAGCTCAAGAGGCTTTTATTACTTTTAGCCAAACAACTGTAGAAGAAAGAGTTGCCTTGCTTCAAAAAATTGTAGAAATTTATATGACTCGTTCTCCTGAAATTGCGGAAATAATATCTTTAGAAAATGGAGCTCCAATAACATTAGCAAAAAATGCACAAGCAGCTTCAGGAATTGGACATTTTGCAACTGCACTTTCTACTCTTCAAAACTATCAATTTGAAGAAATAAGAGGAGAAACGTTAATTAGAAAAGAGCCAATTGGTGTTGTTGGGATGATAACGCCGTGGAATTGGCCGATAAATCAAATCACTTGTAAAGTTGGTCCGGCAATAGCTGCTGGTTGCACTATGGTGTTAAAACCAACTGAAATTGCTCCTATGAATGCTATTTTATTAGCTGAAGTTTTGCACGAAGCTGGTGTTCCTAAAGGAGTATTTAATTTAGTAAATGGTGATGGTCCAACAGTCGGAGAAGCCATGTCTTCTCATGATGGAATTGATATGATGTCTTTTACTGGCTCAACAAGAGCAGGAATAGCTGTTGCAAAAGGATCTGCTGATACGGTTAAAAGAGTTCATCAAGAATTGGGCGGTAAATCAGCAAATATAATTTTAGACGATGCTGATTTTTCAAAAGCTGTAGCCAGAGGCACAAAACATATGTTCAATAATACTGGTCAATCATGTAATGCGCCGTCAAGAATGTTAGTTCCAGAATCAAGACAAGATGAAGCTAAAGAAGCAGCTAAAAAAGTTGCTGATGAATTGATTGTTGGTGATCCATCATCTGAAGAAACTGTTATGGGTCCTGTTGTAAGTGATTTACAGTTCAATAAAATTCAGGGATTAATTGAAAAAGGAATAGAAGAAGGAGCAGAGGTAGTTGTTGGTGGATTAGGAAAACCAGAGGGTTTAAACCAAGGATATTTTGTTAAACCGACTGTATTTGCAAATGTTTCCAATGATATGACTATCGCTAAAGAAGAAATATTTGGCCCCGTCCTTTGTATACTTCCATATAAAGATGAAGACGATGCTGTTCAAATAGCTAACGATACACCTTATGGGTTGTCAGGTTATGTCTCCTCAGAAGATCCTGAGCATGCTCTTAGTGTTGCCAGAAGAATAAGAAGTGGAAACATTCATATTAATAATGCACCTACTGGAATTAATGATCCTTTTGGAGGCTTTAAACAATCAGGAAATGGTCGAGAATGGGGAGTATTTGGCTTTGAAGAGTTCTTAGAGATTAAAGCTGTAATGGGATATAAGCCTGACGAAATAGATTAAAGTTATTTAATTGTTATTTCGTTGGAACCTTTTGAAAGGCTTATTATATCTTCATCTTGTGCAAGTAAAAAATCATAGGGAGTATCAGAAAATAAATCATTAATATATCTATTGCCTATTGGATTTTTAGGCGGAACAAGATGATTGATTATTAATAAATCTAAGTCTTTATCAGAAAGATTTTCTTTAATATCTTTGACATCGGCGTGATAATCAAGAATATCGTGAAAAGCAATTTCCAGTCTACTTTGCATTTCACTAGCTGCCTTTTCGAGTAACAAAACATGCTCCTTGATCATTCCATCATGGATCAAAATATTAGATCCATCTACTAATGAAAAAACATTTTCACTAATTTCTGTATCTCCAGAAACTATGATTAATTTATCACCAAATGAAATTCTAAAGCCGATAGCTTCTTTAACTGGAAAATGGTCAACTAAAAAAGACTCAACTGTGATATTTTCATCAACGTAAATAGTTTGAGGATTATTAGATGGCTGATGAACATTTGGAATCATAAGTCTACCTTCCCTGTTAACAAAATCTTCTCCGTGGTGATCCACGCGATAATTTTCATCATTTTGGTACGCAAGATTGAGTCCATTTACCACATTGAGTATTTCTGAGCTTCCATAAACATTCAATGGCTCTCGGCTCCCTGCAACCCATCTCATAAAGTTCAATTCATCTAAATCAGCCATATGGTCTGAGTGAGCGTGAGTAAGAAAGACTGCTTTAATTAAGGAGGGAGGAAATGCAGAAGAAAGTTTACGCGAACTATCTTGGCCAGCATCTATTATGTATATATCGGTGCCTATTATAAATGCAATGCATTGAGCACCCTCTGCATCTCTAGATAGAGGCGAGCCAGATCCACAAAAAAAGATATCTAATCTATTTTCATCAGCATTTTTAAAGAAGTCATTTGCAGCTTCTAGATTACCTTTAAAAATTCTTTCTACCATGGCATTTTGGAAAGAATTATTACCAAATAAAATATAAATCGAAATCACTAAAAGTAATAAAAAGGTCAGAATATATAAAAATTTTTTCATGATTTGTATTTGGGTTTATCTTTAATCAATTATACTTATTCTTAGAATTTTTTTCTTTTACAAAAATATGTCTTAATTTATGAAATATTTTAAATTTTTAATATTTATAATTCTTATATTTACTAACTTTATCAATGCATCCGCATTAATTGGCCCTAATGATGAAATCAAAATTAAAAAAATTGAAATTTATCTTAATCAAAATTATGCAAATACGGATACTACTACTTATCCTCTTACTAAAGGAATGCTAAACAACACCCTTTCAAACAAAAGTTATGATGTAGATCATATTTTGTATCGTCAGAAAGTAAATTCAGTTTTTGAAAATGAAACAACGCGTCATGAAATAAAACTCAATGTTTTTAGTGAAATCTTGCCTGTTAGAAATATCGATGATGCATGGAATGGAAAAAATTCATTGTCTTATCAAATTTCACATCAAGGGAATAATTTAACATATCAATTTAAAATTTCATCTTATGAAAATAGAGTTAATAAAACTGATTATCATTTTGATGAAAGCTATATCGCTTATACTAACTGGAATTTAGTTTTTGGTTTTGGATCCCTTAATCGTTGGTGGGGACCGACTCATAATAATAATTTAATTTTATCCAACTTTGCCCGACCTTCGCCGGGGGTATTTGTTCAATCTCTTTCTGGTTTTGAGTTTGACGGCCTTCTTTCGTTCATCGGAAAAACTAATTTTTCTCTTTTTGTTAATCGTCTTGAATCAAATAGAGCTGTTCCTAATCCATATTTGATCGGTTCAAGAATGACCTTCATTCCTTTTAACAATCTTCAGATTGGATTTACAAGAACTATGATGATTGGTGGAGAAAATAGAAAAGAAAATGGCGATATTCTAATTAAGGCTTTTTTTGGAGCATTAGAAGGAGCTGATAATATAGTTGGTTCAAACGAAAGAACTGATTTAAATTCCTTTGAACATGACCCTTCTAATCAAATTGCTGCAATTGATGTAAAGTATGATTTTTTATTTAAAAATAATTTAATTTCTTTTTATGTTCAGCAAGGCGCAGACGATGGAGGTCCTGAATGGCATCAACCTCTTTCACATCATACTCACACAATCGGAACAGAAATTAAATTTGAGTCTGATAAAGGCTTGCTTAATTCCTTCATTTTTGAAATTTCAAAAACAGATTCAGTATGGCATTCAGTTGCAGGACGCAGATACAACGTTACTTATGAACATGGTGTTTACCAGAATGGTCATCGGTACAAAGGCCTTCCAATAGCAGCTTTCATCGATAATGATTCAATTTATAGTCAATTTTCTTTCATAAAAGAAATTAATGTAAAAGACTCATTCAAAATAGATCTTTTTTATGCAGATTTAAATAAAGATGGATCTGGACAAAGTGTATGGGGTAATTCAGCAAATGTGATAAAGGGATTAAAGACAAAGATTAATAAGACGATAAACAAAGATTTAAGTATTGAAATTAACTTGCTCTTAACAGATAGAAAATTAGAGTTTAATAATAATCTTATTGATAAAAATGTGTTCGGAGCTTCTTTGATTTATAAGCTTTAATAAAATTTTTTTATTCTACTTTTCCCAAATAGCAAAACATTGACGGTATCAACAATAAAGCTATCATTGCTGAACCAAGAACACCAAAACACATTGCCCAAGCTAAAGTCTCAAAAAATATATCAAATAATAAAGGAAATAATCCACCCACTGTAGTTATGGAAGTCGTTAGAATATGTCTAGTAGATCTAACAGTTGTCCCGATTAGCTTTTCTTTGCTTATTTTCCCGTCTCCTGCTTCTTCATTAAGATGAGAAAGCACTACAATTGAATCATTAATTGCAAGACCAGCAAGTCCAACAATTCCAACCAATCCAATGAATCCAAAGTTTTGGAAACCTACAAGCATTCCAAGAAATCCAAGACCAACACATAAAACACCAACCAAGAGAATTATTCCTGCTTGAGCAAAACTGTTTAAAATCATCACTAAAGTTATGACAATCAATCCTAAAAATAGGAAAAAAGTACTAAATAATTGACCGAAAGATTCAGCTCTCTCTTCTGCATCACCAAATTGAGCTAAGCTATAGCCAACAGGTAAGGAATCTTCAAATTCTTTAAGTTCTTCGTCGACATCATTTAAAACAGAAGAAGCTAGTCTTCCCGGGTATACAGCTGCTTTAACTGAATTGTTTCGACTACCTTGATATCTATTTATTTGATTGACTTCACTGGTATAAGAAACATCTGAAAAACTTTCAACGTAATCAAAACCATTTTCTCTAGGAATGGCCAATAATGAGGTTTGATTTATTTCAGAGGACTCTGTATTTATATTTTTAATTCTTATAGGTATTTCTTTATTACCATCTAACATAGAGCCCACATACAAACCTCTGGTAGATGAAGAAATTTGACTTAAAACCTCCTTAGACGATATGTTGGAAAAAGCAAGATCAACTTCATCTAGGTTAATTTCTAATCCTGTGATGCTAGCTGATTGCTCTGCTAAAACATCGCTAACTTGTGGTGATTTTGAAATTATAGTTTTTAACTCTTCTCCTAAATTTCTTAAAATTTCGACATCATCACCAAATATTCCAATATTCACTGGAAATTCTACGGGAGGGCCATTGGTAAACTTGCTTATTCTTATCCTTACGTCTGCATGATCACTTTCTAATTTTTTAGCTAGGCTCTCCAAATTTTTATCCATTTCTGAATAAGAATTTGTAAAGTAAACGCCGGTAGCTAAATTATCAGATCCTTCCCCAGAAGAACCGCCAATAACGTTATATAAAATCCTAGGAAGACGTCTCCCAATCCACCACATATCGCTCTCTATATAATCTTCTAAAAGAACTTGTTCACGAATACTAGCAATTCTTTCTTGAGTAGAAAAAATAGAAGAATTTGAATCTAGCTCAACTTCTACTTTAAACATATTCTTACCCTGATTAGGGAAAAAATCTGTATCTAAGAATCCAAATGATAAAAACCCAGTAATCGGAAGAATTAAAGAAATAATCAAAGCTCTTTTGGGCTTTGTCAAAGCCCAGTTTAAAAAAGTTTTATACTTATTGAGAATATTAATATTTATGTATCCTTCATTTTTAGATTTTTTTAAATTTAAAAAATTAGATTCGTCTATAGTTTTTAATAAAACTGGAACTACAGTTAAAGCTAAAAATAATGAAGATGAAACAGCTAAAATAATAGTTATTGCCATATCTCCTACAAATTCAGGACTAGCCCCTTTCCCAACTGCCATAGGCATAAATGCTAAACCAGTGGTAACAGTAGCTGCTAGCAAAGGAAAAGATAAATGCTTTATAGAGCTATATATAGCATCTCTATTTAATAAATTTAATGATTTACGGTACCTAAAATCTTCAACAACTATTATTGAATTATCTATTAATAATCCCAAAGAAAGAATTATTCCCGTTACTGATGTTTGATGAAGTGGAACGCCAAGAACCGTACATCCTATCAATACTAAAAGGATAGTTAAAGGCACTACTGCGCTCACTATAATTGCAGAACGAGGGCCAAGCATTAAATAACTAAGAAATAAAACTACAAAAGTAGCTATTAAAATACTTTGTAATAGAAAAGAAAATTTAGATTTTACAAAATCAGCTTCATTAAAAACAACTTCTAAGGATATTTCTTCAGGCAAATCTTTTTTGAATTTATCTGCTACGCTTAATACAGCATCAGCATAAAGGTCGGTCCTTTGAGAAAACTTACCTCTTACCTCAACGAAAACTGATGGTTTTCCATTAAAGGTTACGAATTCTATTGGCGGATCAACAGGTAATTTATTAACTATCGCAACATCTTCAAGTCTTAAAGTTTGATAATCTCCTATTACTTTAAGAGGAAGTTTTTTTAGATCATTAATTACAGATACATTATCTTGAGCCTTTATTCTGAATTCTGAGTCCTTTCCAACAATGTTTCCAATGGCCTGCTTGCTATCGTATTGTCGTATAGCAACAGCTAATGATTCTAAATTCATCCCCGTATCAGCAAGAAGATCTAAATCTGCTCCTATATATATCTCTTCTTTAGAATCTCCATAAATTATAGATTTTTCTGAATTGACTATATTAGAAAGTTTTCTTTTAAATTGACTAGCAAGTCTAGATAAAATTATCATTTGTGGTTCGCTTTCACCCAGCCACTGAAATGCAAATAAGACTGTTGTTGGAGGTCCACTTGTATTAAGACTGGTAGTTGTTCCAGGAGGTAATAACTCATTAGTTTCGGTTATTTTATCCTCTACTTTTGCCCAAACTTCATCGGTTTGATTGCTTGAAACAGAAGCCTTAAACTCGATACCAACTCTTCCAACTCCTGAAAGAGATTTAGAATCCAAAGTTTTAATTTCATCAAGCCCTCTTAATGCAGTTTCTAATACATCAGAAATTTGAGTTTCTACTCTTTCGGGAGTGGCTCCGGGAAGAACAGCAGTAACATCTCCCCATCGTTCAGCTAATTGAGGATTTTCTTGACGAGGCAAAGCATCATACGAAAGCAATCCACCAATAAAGATGAATAGTATTGCTAAGATAAATATCCTAGGTCTATCTAGATAAAGATCTACAATTTTTTTCATTAATTAGCTTTAAGCGATTGTCCTTCTGCTACTTTTGCAGAACCGCCAATAATAACTAAATCCCCAGTTTTTAAGGTGCCAGATACATAAGCCATATTGTTTTCAATATGAATTAATTCAACGTAGTCTTTTTTAGCTTCATTTTCATCGGTTATGGTAAAAACATTCCATAAACCTTGTTCAGCTTGAGATAAAGAATTTAATGGAATCCAAGCTCCTTTTCTTGATTCCTTAGTATTTAGCATCAGTCTTGCAGTAGCTCCAGGATTAAAAAAATTATTAAATTCAAATAAACCTAATTTATTATTTGAGCCGCGTTCAGACATCGGCGCTAAACGCGTTAATTTTGCTTCAAACTCTTTATCGTCAATTAGAAATTTATAAGTCTGTCCAATATTAACAATTCCAATAAGAGATTTTGGTAAAGAGACCTTTGCTTCTACATGCTCTGAATCAAGAATTTCAACTATTGGGATACTTGCATTAATAATTGATCCTTCATCTAAAAATCTATTTTGTATAATTCCATCGTAAGGTGCCAATATTTTTGTTTGTTTAAATTTTATTAGTGATCGATCGTACTGTGCTTGCGAGACTAAAAAATTTGACTCTGCTCTTTCTAGCTCCTGATCTGAAACAAAATTGTCAGCATTTAAGGATTTAGATCTATCAAATACCTTTTTAAACATTGAAAGTTTTGCTTTAGCTTCATTGTATAAAGCTAACGCCTCTGAATCTTCTAACTCAGCAATAAGATCACCTTTAATAACTTTATCGCCAATATCAACATGAACTTTTTTAATTTTTCCAGAAACTTCAAATCCAAGAATAGATTGTCTTTTTGGAGTAATTTTTCCTGGTAATAATTTATTTACCGAATATTCATTTATTATTTTAACTTCATGTAAATTTACTGATTTCTCAGCCACTAAACTTAAAGATAGAAATAAACTAAAAATTAATACTACTTTCATTACTTATCTCCTCACAGACATATTTTTTTTAAATTTGATATAAAATGAAATTATAAATGTTTACACTGATAACATTATAGATTAAAGTTAACAGTGTCAACATATAAGTTTTGTATCTATTAATGAAATATCATCACGGCAATCTTAAAGAAAAACTAATTTTATCTGCATATCAATGGATTGCAGATAATGGAACTGATGGTTTTAGTTTAAGAAAAATTGCCAAATTATCAAAAGTATCTCCAACAGCTCCATATAGACATTTTTCTTCTAAAGAACATCTTTTAGCTGCTGTAACTCAACTAGGCTTCGAAAATTTTTTAAACAGAATCTCTTCAGGAAAGAGGAAAAATAATTCCATTGAAGATATTGTAGACATTGCTATTAGATATATTGATTTTGG
>MDTB01111296.1_pt1 | contig 14028 bp, 12 predicted proteins | sample 811161 | NCBI WGS metagenome assembly MDTB01 (sample SAMN05326650, study PRJNA326480) | marine metagenome | isolation source: seawater | place: Mediterranean Sea | collected 2009
ATGTCACCCACCAGGAAATTAAGTTGCGCGAGGGCAATTTTGATCATGTTGTTGTATCTAATAAAGCCTGTGAGAACATAGCAACCGCTGCTGCGTGTTTCACTTGCTGAAGTATATGCAGCATTTTTTGGCAATTTCCTTCAATGTCACCCACCAGGAAATTAAGTTGCGCGAGGGCAATTTTGATCATGTTGTTGTATCTAATAAAGCCTGTGAGAACATAGTCTATGTCAGTTGGTACACCTTGTCATTGTCCCTGTATAGCTGTCTGTGATGTCTTGACCTACGCACAATGCTGCGGAAAATAACCATATAAAACGTCATTTTAACCGCTCATCATTTTTAGCCGGTGCGCAAAGTAAAAAACTGTATTGTTACGCCATGTTCATTCGCACCATGGTTTAGCCAGTGCGTGTGGATATGGGGATAGGCTGAACAACCTTCATCAGCGAATCCTGTCATGTGTTTAAGATAAATCTGTATTTGATGTTAACAAATTTTCTACCCATAATTTAGGAGTTTGGATCAATGAAAACTGTACAACAGGGCTTTACCCTAATTGAATTAATGATCGTGGTTGCGATTATTGGCATTCTAGCCTCTGTCGCCTTACCTGCTTATCAAGACTATACAATCCGCGCACGTGTCTCCGAAGTACTGGGATTTGCTGCCCAAATGAAGACCTCTATGTCTGAGTGCTTAATCAGTGAATCATCCGCAGCAAATTGTGATTCCGCAGCTGAAGTCGGTATCTCGACTAATGACATTGCTGATGCCTCTGATTATATTACGAGTGTCACCATCGCCAGCAAAAGTATCACGATTACACCCAACTGGACTGGCGCTGATGGTCTAGGTGCTGCTTCCGGCACTGCTGGCAATCTTGCCTTTGCTGCTGACGATTCATCCAGTGGTGGGATTAAATGGACCTGCTCTACGACCGGCAGTGTCTCTCAATACGTGCCTGCAAGTTGCCGCTAGTTGTCGACCTCCAGACTCACAGAACAAGCGTGCTTTATGTGGGTCTGGACGCGCGCTGGGCACTATTTTTAACTCCATTCTGCTAGCATTATGGCAACCCCTGCAAGTTCTGTCCGTATCAGTGGTCTGGCTTTATGCCTGATCAATCATGGTCACATTAGTCATCAACAAGCCTGTCATGCTGAGCAAAGTGCTCAAGCGCAAAATATTCCTTTATCCAGTTACTTAATCAATACTCGCCTGGTCAATTCCAGCACCCTAGCACAGGCTGCTTCGCGGGAATTTGGTATAGATCTATTTGACTTGGATAGTGTTGAGCTGGATACATTACCATTAGAGTTAGTGACAGAAGATCTGATTCTGCAACAGCATGCCTTACCCATAGAAAAACGTGGACAGCGTTTATTTGTTGCGATTTCTGATCCACTCAATATCACCGCATTGGATAGCTTTAAATTAAACTCAGGTATTGCTACAGAACCCTTGCTGGTTGAGGAAGAAAAATTAACGCGTGCAATTAAACAAGTGTTAGCCATCAACAACAGCGCCTTATCTATGGATGGCATGCTGGATGAAGATTTAGACAACTTAGAATTTTCTGCTGAGAACGATGATGAATCTGATAACTTAGCTGAAAATATTATCGATGAAACACCGATAGTACGTTTCGTGCATAAAGTTCTATTAGATGCAATTAACAGAAAAGCTTCTGATATTCATTTCGAGCCCTATGAAAAAATATTCAGAGTGCGTTTCAGAATTGATGGTGTGTTACAGGAAATTGCAACACCACCCATCAATCTGGGGCCGCGAATATGCGCACGCTTAAAAGTCATGTCGCGCCTAGATATTTCGGAACGACGGATTCCTCAAGATGGACGCATTAAGATGCAGCTATCGAAACAGCGAGCGATTGATTTTCGGGTCAACACATGTCCCACTCTGTTTGGCGAAAAAATTGTCCTGCGCATACTGGATGCCAGTAACACGCTGCTAGACATCGACACACTGGGTTATGAACCGCAACAGAAAGAACTCTACTTAGATACGCTAGCCAAGCCATATGGCATGATCCTAGTCACAGGACCCACTGGCTCAGGCAAAACTATATCGCTATATAGTGGCCTGAATATACTCAATACGGAAGCCTGTAATATTTCTACGGCGGAAGATCCTGCTGAGATCAACATGCCAGGTATCAATCAAGTTAACATTAAACCTAAAGTGGGGCTGACTTTTGCTTCTGCACTTCGCGCTTTCCTGCGGCAGGATCCTGACATTATCATGGTGGGCGAAATACGCGATCTGGAGACTGCTGAAATAGCTATTAAAGCGGCCCAGACAGGTCACTTGGTGTTATCGACGCTACATACTAATGATGCGCCACAAACACTCACACGGCTGGCCAATATGGGTGTGCCAGCATATAACATCGCCTCTGCAATCAGTTTAATTATCGCCCAGCGACTCGCGCGTAAATTATGTGTGCATTGTAAAGCGATTGATGACGTGCCAAGCGAAATTTTAATCAATGAGGGCTTTACTGCTCACCAGGCCGAGGCACTCCAGATCTATAAAGCTGTTGGCTGTGAACAGTGTACTGCTGGTTACAAAGGTCGCACTGGTATTTATCAAGTCATGCCTGTTTCAGAAACAATGGGGCGCATTATCATGGAGGGTGGTAATGCCAATGAACTGTCGCAACAGGCTAGGCAAGAAGGCATTGATGATCTCAGACAGTCTGGACTGAAAAAGGTCCAACAGGGCATTATAAGTCTGGAAGAACTCAACCGTGTCACCAAGGATTGAGGGTGAGTATCAACTATGTCTAACAGTGCTACCCAACTGAGACACTTCAGCTGGCAGGGTTTAGATAAACGCGGCATGCAAGTCAGTGGAGAATCACATGCTGCCAGCGCATTACTTTTAAAGGCTGACTTGCGTCGTCAGGGTATCCAGACCACTAAAGTGAAGAAAAAGTCACGCTCGATTTTCTCTCCGCGAGCGCAGAAAATAAGTGCCAAGGAAATCGCTTTATTCGCTCGCCAACTGGCTACCATGATGTCTGCAGGCGTGCCCTTAGTGCAAGCATTCGAGATCATTGCGCAAGGCAACGATAATCCTACTATGCGAGATTTACTCCTGAGTATAAAAAAAGATATTGAGAGTGGTAACAGTTTATACGACGCCCTGCATCAACAAAAAAAATACTTTGATGAATTATTTTGTAATTTAGTGGCTGCTGGCGAACAATCGGGCACCTTGGAGACCCTGCTAGATAAAATTGCCACTTACAAAGAAAAAACAGAAGCGCTCAAAGCAAAAGTAAAAAAAGCGCTGTTTTATCCTACCGCAGTATTACTAGTGGCATTCATTGTATGTGCAATATTACTGATCTTTGTGGTGCCTCAATTCGAGGAAATATTTCGTAGTTTTGGTGCCGATCTGCCTGTCTTTACGCGCATCGTTATAAGCTTATCTGAATTTATGCAACTCTATTGGTGGGCAATTTTAGCGGCGATTGGCTTATCTTGTTTGAGTTTTTTAGAGCTCAAGAAGCGTTCCTTCAGGCTACGCAAACAATTAGATACATTTGCACTGAAAATAACCATTGTGGGTACAATTCTTGAGAAGTCCGCAATTGCTCGATTTTCGCGAACACTATCCACCATGTTTGCCGCTGGTGTACCTCTGGTAGAGGCAATGGATTCTGTGGCCGGCGCATCGGGAAATATTCTTTTTCAGGAAGCAACGCTTAAAATCAAAGACGAGGTGGCCTCTGGGTCACAATTATTTCAAAGTATGAAACAGAGTCATTTATTTCCTAATATGGTTGTGCAAATGGTCGCTATCGGTGAAGAGTCTGGCTCCTTGGACGAAATGCTTGCCAAAGTTGCAGACTTCTATGAAGATGATGTAAACAATCTAGTCGAAGGCTTGAGTAGTTTGCTGGAGCCATTAATTATGGCCGTGCTAGGTGTCATCGTCGGTGGCCTTGTCATCGCAATGTATCTACCAATCTTTCAAATGGGATCAGTCGTTTAAGCACAATGAATTATGTTCAATTGCTAGCTAATAATACTTTCTTATTAATTCTATACACGGGTGTACTAGGATTACTGGTAGGTAGTTTCCTCAATGTTGTCATTGTACGTCTGCCGGTCATGCTGGAGCGACAATGGAAACATGACTGTCAAGCACTCCTGAATAAGCAACCATCCAAGCCAGATGCTGCCCCCTTCAACTTGCTTACACCCCGCTCACACTGTCCACAGTGCAAGCATGTCATTGGCATCCTCGAGAATATTCCTGTGATCAGTTATCTCGTATTAAGAGGGAAATGCAGTAACTGCGCGAGTCCTATTCCTATCCAGTATCCACTAGTGGAATTCACCAGCGCGTTGATTTCTATTTTAGTTGTCATCAGCTACGGTGTCAGCCTGCAATCACTGATGGCTTTAGTATTGATATGGAGTCTAATTGCATTGGCTGTGATTGATTTAAAAACATCGCTTTTACCGGACTCAATCACATTACCTCTAGTTTGGTTGGGTCTACTGGCAAATAATTTTGGACTATTTTGTTCTCTGCAAGATAGTCTGATGGGTGCTGTGTTCGGTTATCTGTCGTTATGGTTGGTTTATCAGATCTTTAAATTACTCACCGGCAAGGAAGGTATGGGCTATGGAGACTTTAAGTTACTTGCCCTACTCGGTGCCTGGCTAGGCTGGCAATTTCTCATCCCGATTGTATTGTTATCATCAGTCAGTGGCAGTGTTATTGGTGTCAGCCTGATATGGTTCAAAAAATTGCCGCGCGATACAGCCATTCCTTTTGGTCCGTATCTGGTCAGTGGCGGTCTCATCTGTTTACTTTGGAGTAATCATGTAAAATCTCTATTCAATATCGTATAGAGTATTTTATATGCTTAGAATTGGCCTCACCGGAGGTATTGGTTCTGGCAAAACGACTGTCAGCAAAAAATTCCAAACCTTGTTCAACATGCCTGTGATTGATGCAGATGAGATCAATCGCGATTTACTGACGCGTGAGCGTTCAGCGTATACTGAAATTGTTGCTGCGTTTGGTCATGCCATACTGACCCACAACGGTGATATTGATCGCCGACTTCTGCGTCAGCAGATTTTTTCTGATTCTCAATCGCGTCATACACTAGAGGCGATTCTCCATCCTAGAATACGTGCTGAAATCTCACGTCAAATGAGTACTTTAACTAGCCCCTATGTATTAGTGGTTGTGCCTTTACTAGTTGAATTGAATATGCAGGACCAGTTTGATCGTATTTTAGTGATCAGCACTGACGTGAGGCATCAAGTCACGCGCGTAAGTGAGAGGGATGCTTGTAGTCAGCAGGATGTGTCGAAAATCATCGCCAGCCAGATTAAACCTGCACAACGCATCCAGCATGCTGATGATGTTATTGAGAACAATGGCGACTTAACACGCCTAGATCAGCAGATCCAAGATTTACATGAAAAATACATGGTATTAAGTACATAGCCATCTCATAATACGCCGATGTCTAAAGTAATCGCTTTTGAACAGCCGCTGAATGAACGCATGCGTACCTTTATGCGTGTTGAGCAGTTATATGCTCGTTGTTTGTGTTATCTCCACAAAGACAATGCCTGGGATACTCACCATGCCGTTGCTACGCTTATTGAGCTATATAATCTTGTCACCCGTGGTGATTTAAAACGCGAGCTGCTGAAAGAGATTAATCGTCAACAGTCGACCCTGAATCAACTGAGTCATATAGCTGAAATAGATCAGCATAAGTTAGCCAGCATTAATAATGATTTGGCGGGTTTGGCGCTACAACTTGACCAGATCGAAGGACAGTTACTGGCTAATCTCAAAGAACACGATTTTATTAATAGTATTAAACAGCGCATTGCCATCCCGGGTGGCGCATGTGATTTTGATTTACCTGCCTACCATTATTGGCTGGCTCAGACCCCACAAATACGAAAAGATAAAATTCTAGCCTGGCTAGCCCCTTTTGATATCGTTCAACGCTCGGTATCAATGTGTTTGCAGCTGATACGCGAGAGCTCGCGAGATAATGACTGTGTGGCACAGCTTGGTTTTTATCAACTCACGCTGGATCCCAATCAGCCCAATCAGATTATTCGCGTGCTTATCGATAGTAGCTATCAATGTTATCCTGAGATGAGTGCTGGCAAGCACCGAATTTCTATCCGTTTTCTCCACCATGCTGATCCAGATGAAAATTCTAGCCAAGTTAAACATGATGTGAATTTTCGGCTTGGTTGTTGCAGCTTCTAGTTGCAATACTATTGCATGACACCACGGATGGCGGCAATACCATGACCGCCATACACCTGTGCGGTTGCCACATCATGCGCTCGACACCCGCCGATGGCATATACAGGTCTATTAATATGCGCACACAATTTACTAAATCCAATCCAACCCACTGGTCGCTGTTGCGGATGTGTCAAGGTGATCTGCACTGGGCCCACCAGTACGGCAGCAATATCCAAACTATTGATTAACTCCGCCTGTTGGAGGGTGTGACATGAAGCAGAAATTACTCTATACGCAAGGTCTACAGCTGGAGTCTGTTGCATGCGCGCCAAATCAGCAGATTTGATATGCACACCATGGGGCTCGATTTCATCCCAGTAGCGCCACTCTGAGTTGAGTACCATAGTTGCGCCATAGCGATCACATAATGCTTTTATTGCTCGACCACTGGTAATAATCGTGGCGCTAGCATGACCATGAACACGATACTGCAGCAGTCTAATACCTGCTTTTAATTGCTGTTCCACCTGATCCAACAACGCGCTGGCAAACACATCATGATCTGCAATTGCATAAATATCCGGCATCCGCAGCGCATTCAGGATGATCTGATTCGCGGCGGGTAATGCGACGCTAGATAATTGCGTTTGCTGCAACCATTGCGCAGCTTGATGCTCCTTAAGCGTGACCTCATGTTGTTGCGTCGATAGCTGAAATACTTGCAAGTGTAATTGTCTATCTGGGTAGTTATATTTGAAGTTGATGAGCTTGCGACAGCTAGCCAGAGTAATACCAATTTCTTCAGCTAATTCACGCCGCAAGGCCTGCTTAAAAGACTCTCCCTGATCGAGCTTACCCCCAGGAAACTCCCATAAGCCTGCCAGATGAGTGTTTTTTTTGCGTTGTGTGAGCAGTATCTCACCTTGCTCATTAGTCACTACTGCCAGGGTAATTTTTTGCGCCATCATCGGTGTCTATCAGGTAGGCCGAAGTTGAAATTTAGATCAACTACGATACTCAGCATTAATGCGTATGTATTCATGCGTTAAATCTGTCGTCCATACGGTTTTAGTCGCATTACCCAGCTTAAGATCCAGCGCTATAGTCACTTCTGCTGCTTGCATTGCCTCTGAACCCGCCTCATCCAGATAACTTTCAAGCAGCTGCGACGACTGTAATATCTGGACGCCATTAATACTCAGATCAACACTATCCAGATTGAGTGTATCATCCTCTACCTTACCTGCTGCCGCCATGATACGTCCCCAGTTAGCATCACTTGCTGCCAATGCGGTTTTCACCAAAGGTGAATTTGCAATCGAAAATGCGACCCTCTTGGCCTGTTGATCACTGGATGCATTGTGTACTGTGACCGTGACAAACTTACTGGCGCCCTCACCATCACGCACAATGGCTTGAGCCAGTAATAACATAAGCTCATCAATAGCCTGCACAAATGCATTCTGCTCCTGTTCGCTCAACTGCTCGAAAGCAAGATCAGCTGCACCCGTTGCGATTAACATACAGGCGTCGTTAGTTGAGGTATCACTGTCCACTGTAATGGCATTAAAGCTATGCTCGACCGAATTTTCCAAAAGCGTAGCTAACTGTGCATTATCAACGTTTAAATCAGTTGCGATATACGCCAGCATAGTCGCCATGTTCGGCTGGATCATCCCTGATCCCTTGGCCATTCCCGTAATGTGTATTGCTTGCCCCTGCAGCTGGATTGTCTTACTGAATAATTTTTCCACAGTGTCTGTGGTCATGATGGCACGCGCAGCTGTTTGCCAGCCATCGGCATGCAGCTGTTCGGCCAGTTCGGGCAAGGTTTGGGTAATACGATGTATATCCATCTGCTCGCCGATAACACCAGTCGAAAACGGCACAACTTGTTCGGCCTGCACATGCATGAGATCGGCAACAGCCTGAGTGCTCGCTAGCGCAATTTGCATACCTGCAGCGCCAACACCTGCATTAGCATTACCAGAATTAATGAGCAGGTAGCGCGGCGCAGCCAGCGCTAAATGTTTAATCGCGAGTTCCACTGGCGCAGCTCGAAAGACATTTTTTGTGAATACAGCAGCCACCCGAGTGCCGGGGGCTAACTCCATCAGCACCAGATCATGCCGATTTTGATAACGTATGCCCGCGGCCGCTGCAGCCAAGCGTATGCCTGTTATGGCATGAATGGTATGGTGTTTAGTAAATCCGACTGGCATGACATGTTCACCGCACTAGAGAGTATTGCAAGCGAGCGAACTTAGCATTTATGATAATTTGCCACAACACTGTTTATATTTTTTACCTGAACCACATGGGCAAGGATCATTCCTACCTACCTTCTTGCCTGAGCGGGTAAGCGGCATTGGAGTGGCTCTGGGCTGACTCTGAGGTGCTCTTGCTGAGTCTGCCTGTTGTTCGGATTCCGCAGGCGTTTGCAACATATTATCAGCCTGCGCATGTTGCAGCTGCATATCCTCCAGCGCGGTCTCCTGATTTTTTAAGTCTATGGGTGCAGCTTCCTGAGCGGATTTAAATTCAACCCGCGCCAGAAATGTGATGGTATCCAGCTTAATGTCTTCCAACATTTGTTGGAACATATCAAAGGCTTCACGCTTATATTCCTGTTTCGGATTTTTTTGTGCATAACCACGCAAACCGACACTCTGACGCAAATAATCCATCGAGGCCAAATGCTCTTTCCATTTATTATCGAGCATTTGTAACATGACATCTTTCTCCAATGTGCGCATCAGATCTTCACCAATGATGTTACTTTTCTGCTGTAAGATACTTTCAATATTATCCTGAATACGCTGACGTAGAGTTTCCTCATGCAGATTGTCGTCAGCATCCAGCCATGCCTGAATCGGCATATCAGTCTCAAATTCCTGTTTGAGTGCATCTGTCAGACCAGTCACATCCCATTGCTCTTCCATACTGCCTGGGGGAATATAACTACTGATGACAGTCTCAACCACATCGTGTCGAATCGCATTAATATTTTCAGCAACATTATCGGTACTCATTAGATCACTACGCTGCTCATAAATTACTTTACGCTGATCACTCGCTACGTCGTCATATTCGAGTAAATGTTTACGGATATCAAAGTTGTGAGACTCCACCTTGCGCTGCGCATTCTCGATTGCTTTAGTGACCCATGGGTGCTCGATTGACTCGCCCTCTTCCATGCCCAGCTTTTGCATCATCACGCGCATGCGCTCAGATGCAAAGATACGCATCAGGCTATCTTCTAAAGATAAATAAAAGCGACTTGAGCCTGGATCGCCTTGCCGCCCTGAGCGACCGCGCAACTGATTATCTATGCGCCGTGATTCATGTCGTTCGGTACCAATAATATGCAAGCCACCAGCAGCAATAACAGCATCATGACGTTGCTGCCACTCCGCTTTCAGGGCCATAACTTGGTCATCATTGCCTTGCTCTTCGAGTGCGCGGATATCATTTTCAATGTTGCCGCCAAGAACGATATCTGTGCCGCGACCCGCCATGTTAGTCGCGATTGTCACTTTACCGGGCATACCCGCCTGGATAATAATTTCAGACTCAGATGCGTGATGTTTTGCATTCAGCACCTGATGTTCTATCTTGGCTTGCTCAAGAGCTTTCGATAGATGTTCTGATGAATCAATCGATGCCGTACCCACCAGCACTGGCTGTCCACGTGTCTTACAGGCCTTAATATCTTCGATGATGGCATCATATTTTTCCAACATAGTCATATAAATAGCATCACCACGATCGTCTCGTAGCATGGGTTTATGGGTCGGTATAACGACCACTTCTAAACCATATATTTGCTGGAACTCAAAGGCTTCAGTATCGGCTGTGCCTGTCATACCACTGAGTTTTTCATACAGGCGGAAATAATTCTGGAAGGTAATCGAAGCCAAGGTTTGATTTTCATTTTGGATCTTGACGCCCTCTTTGGCTTCTACCGCCTGATGCAAACCCTCTGACCAGCGCCGACCAGGCATGGTACGGCCAGTGAATTCATCAACAATAATAACTTCGTCATTACGCACGATGTAATCGACATTCTTCTGAAACAACGCATGCGCACGCAATGATGCATTGACGTGATGTAACAGGCTGATATTAGCTGTATCGTAGAGCGATTGATTGACGTCTAGCAGACCGGCTGCTAGTAGTAATTCCTCAATATGCTGGTGTCCTTGGTCGCTTAAAAAGACCTGTCTGGCCTTCTCATCCACCAGATAGTCACCCTCATCTTCCTCTGTTTCCTGACGCACCATATTAGGCACGATCTTATCAACTTGCGTATATAACTCTGAGCTATCGCTGGTTGGTCCTGAAATGATCAATGGTGTCCGCGCTTCATCAATCAGGATGGAGTCAACTTCATCCACCACCGCAAAATGCAAATCACGCTGGACTTTTTGCTCAAGCGTAAATTTCATATTATCGCGCAGATAATCGAAACCAAACTCATTATTAGTGCCATAGGTAATGTCTGCCAAATAAGCATCGCGCCGTTGCTGATCATTGATACCCGCTAAGATCACACCCACTGATAAGCCCAGAAAGTTGTACAGTTTGCTCATCCACTCAGCATCGCGTCGAGCTAAATAATCATTGACCGTGATGACATGCACTCCACGACCGCTAATAGCATTCAGATACACTGGCAGTGTGGCGACTAATGTTTTACCTTCACCAGTGCGCATCTCTGCAATATTACTGTCGTTGAGCACCATGCCACCGATCATTTGCACATCAAAGTGACGCATAGCCAAGGTTCGTGTGCTGGCCTCACGCACAACCGCAAATGCTTCAGGCAATAATTCTTTTAAGCTGCTACCGGCAGCATATTGATCCCGCAATTGCTGCGTTTTTTGTTGCAGTTGCTGGTCATTCAGCGCTTGCAACGCGGGTTCAAACGCATTAATTGCAGCTAATTGTTTTTTATAGCGCGTGAGGATTCTTTGATTACGACTTCCAAAGATTTTTTTTGCCAGCTTTGCGATCATGATCTGAGATATTGTTAGGTTACATAAGGTGTTAATGAGATGCTGTGCAGTAAAGTTACGGCCCCTACTGCCACGATGAGTTGCGTGAGTGGCTACTCTCTGGCGCTGCGGATGAATTTTGTGGGATTGATTGCGGTACCGTTTTTGAGTACTTCGAAATGAACATGGGGACCCGTTGAGCGACCTGTGCTACCCATCTTCGCGATCACTTGTCCTTTCTTCACACTCTGTCCTAGTTCTACTAGCATGGACTCATTATGCCCATAGCGTGTGACATAACCATTGCCATGATCAATCTCGATTAAATTTCCATAGGCATTGCGATCATCAGCTGCAGTAACAATACCAGCTGCGACAGCGACCACATTAGAGCCAGACTGTCCGGCAAAATCGATACCTTTATGGAATTCCTGTTTGCCGGTAAAGGGGTCCACCCGGGTACCATAATGGGAAGATAACCAGCCTTTTTCGATTGGACGTCCCTGTGGCAACGCCGCTTGTTTGAAATGCTTGTCTGCCAGTAATGCATCCAATAGGAATAATTTATTTTCTTGTGCTTGCAGATCTTGAGTTAATTCGCTGAGTACATTTTCCATGCCTGCCAGCATATTCTCGTTTTGTTGTGCATCCAGTGACTGCGGGCCACCCAGACCAGGTGGCTGCGTAAAATCAATTTCAGCATCCTCCAATTCAGCCATCGCAGACAGCTTATGACCAAACGCGTTCAAACGATTGATATGCGCCTGAAAGTAAGCCACTTTCTGGGTCAACGCTTCAATGTTTGCCTGACTTTGTGCGCGTAAAGATGTGAGTTTCACCTGCTGAGCCTGAATGTCCTCTTGCCAGCGCACGACAAGTTCTTTATGGCCATATTTGACGCCTAAACCATAGCCCACGATCACCGCCATGGCAGTGAGCAATAAACTCATAAGAGTCCATTTCAGTTTTTGCTCAGTGTTGACATAGCGTACGCTATAGAGTCGATCTCCTGAACGCGGACGGATAACAAATTTCATGCTTTTACGAATAGGTTTTGGTTTCGATTGATATTATTTGCACTTATTATAACCTGCATCTTGAGCAGGGGACATTCCAACACCCGGATAAATTCGATATGCACGCAATTGATTCACTGATAGACCAGAAGATTATAAGAAAAACCAAGATAATTCAGCTGCTTAGCAAAAGTATGCACAGTCGCTTGCCAAGCAAGTATCACCATCATTGTTGGTTGATTGATATTACTGATAATTGCGCCCTAATTGCCGTCGATAGTGCTGAGGTAGCCACTGCGCTGCGCTATCAACAGCATGAACTGCTTAAACAGATCAATGAGGAATTCAGCAAGCGTCTGAATACCCCACTAAGACGTATTAAAATCAAGGTCATCGCGCCTGAAGCGGAGCCCCTCAGCAGCACCGAATCAGCATCGGCAGGCAGCACTAACACGCAGTTAGCACGCACCTATTGCCGGCAAATACTCGACTTTCTGGCGGACTCTAGTGCTGACATCAGGAGCGATTAATCTGCCTGACGGCGCAAAAATGCTGGCACATCAAGTAATGCCTCATCGTAGCGTCCATCCGCTGATTTTGGCTCAGCTGAGTCAGTCCCGGTAGCCGCCAGAGGGGTCTGAGTAGCCTCTGGTTTGCTGATATTGATCTCAGTCACGGTTTGCTCGGCTGCCGCCGCCTGGACGGGCGTTGCGTGAGCGGCATTTTGCTCGCCAATACCCGTCGCCACCAGGGTCACGCGTAAATTGTCGCCCATGGCTTCGTCGATGACCGTACCGACCACGACCGTGGCGTCCTCAGCCGAAAGTTCTTCAATGTGCTCGCCAATTTCAGCGATCTCACCAATACCCAGGCTAGGACCGGCTGTGACATTGACCAAAATACCTCGCGCCCCAGTAATATTGACATCTTCTAACAGCGGGCTAGAGATTGCTGCTTCCGCGGCTTCGCGTGCGCGCTCAGACCCTTGGCTGAGACCTGAACCCATCATAGCTAGACCCATTTCAGACATGACGGTTTTAACATCGGCAAAATCAACGTTGATCAATCCCGGGCAAGTAATGATCTCGGCAATGCCCTGAACGGCACCCAACAAGATATCATTCGCGGAGGTAAAAGCATCCTCCATGGTGACCTCTTTGCCGAGCACGGTTAATAGCTTTTCATTAGGAATAGTAATCAAAGAATCTACGTGATTGGATAGTTCTTGAATACCGCGATCAGCAATCGCCTTACGCTTTTTCCCCTCAAAATTAAATGGCTTGGTTACCACAGCTACCGTGAGAATGCCTAACTCTCTGGCAACCTCAGCGACTATCGGTGCCGCGCCTGTGCCGGTACCGCCCCCCATGCCGGCAGTGATGAAGAGCATATCGGTGCCAGAGATGACTTCATGGATTCTATCTCTGTCTTCAATTGCTGCTTGTCGACCCACCTCAGGATTAGCACCCGCGCCGAGCCCTTTAGTCATTTCCACTCCCAGCTGTAAGGTACTCTTTGCGTTAGTGCCTTTGAGTGCCTGTGAATCTGTATTAGCACATATAAAGTCTACTCCCTCGAGATCAGCCTTCACCATATGCTGCACAGCATTACCACCGCCCCCACCGACACCAATCACTCTGATCACCGCGTTTTGACTATATGCATCTACTAATTCAAACATATACCTTCTCCTGTATTTACTCAGTAGTTCTAAAAAAATGTTTAAAAATTACCTTGAATCC
>MDTB01236179.1_pt1 | contig 14028 bp, 10 predicted proteins | sample 811161 | NCBI WGS metagenome assembly MDTB01 (sample SAMN05326650, study PRJNA326480) | marine metagenome | isolation source: seawater | place: Mediterranean Sea | collected 2009
CAGTAACTTCAAAATCTAAATATTGGCTATAGAAAGGCAAAATTACGAAAATTATAAGAGTAACTATATAAAAAGCCTATCTTTAAATTTAATTTCTCATAGTTGAGAGTGTTCTCATCCCATAAAGAGCTTTTAAAGTCAGTAGATTCAAGTAAACTAATTGGATTAGTTCCTACAATGGGATCTCTTCATAAAGGCCATCTTTCCCTTGTTAAAAGAGCTTTAATTGAAAATGAGCAAGTAATTGTTACAATCTATATAAACCCAACACAATTTAATGATATAAATGACCTGAAGCAATACCCAAGAAATTTAGAGAATGACATAGATAAACTCAGGCATTATAAAGATATATTTATTTACGCTCCAGCAGATAAAGATCTCTATCAAGAGGTTGTTTCTAAAAAATATGACTTAGATAATTTAGATAACGTTCTAGAAGGTAAATTTAGGCCTGGGCACTTTGATGGAGTAGCCACTATAGTTGAAAAACTGTTTAATATATTCAGCCCTGATAATGCATATTTTGGGGAAAAAGATTTCCAACAAATAAGTATTATTAAAATAATGGTTAAAAAACTTAGTATTAATGTTAATATTAAATCATGTGAAACACTTAGAGAGCCTGATGGATTAGCAATGAGCTCAAGAAATAAAAATATGACTGAAGAAGAAAGATTAATTGCAGGAAAAATAAATAAGTTTATGTTAATGGTAAAGGAGGTATACAAAAACAGCAAAATAGATAAAATTCCAGATAATATTTTAGACGAGTTGAATAATTTAAAAAACTGTAAACTTGAATATTTTGAGATTGATAATTTGTCAAATTATAGTAGCAGTTTAATAAATGAAGGTGATAGAATTTATATTGCATGTTGGATTGGCAAAACAAGAATAATTGACAATATAAAACTTAAATAATTTGAAAAAAAGACTTAAAATACTTATCCCTTTAATAGTTGGCCTTTTCTTTATTTATTTAACTTTTGAATTGACTAACCCTGATGAAAGAAAGTTAATATATAGCTATATAGGTTCTGCCAAAATTGAGTTTGTGCTAACAGCAATGCTATTAGGAGCATCTGCCGATGTGATAAGAGGACTTAGGTGGCAGCTACTATCTAGTTCAATGGGTTATAACTCAAATAAGTTAATAAGTATTGCAAGTGTATTTATGTGTTATACATCAAATATGGCTATTGCTAGATCAGGTGAATTTGTTAGAGCCTCTGTCCTTAGTAGCTATACTAATATTCCTTTAGGCAAGACACTTGGAACTATTGCTGCAGAAAGAGTTGTTGATATTTGTATATCCCTAATAATTTTAATAACTGTTTGGATTCTTCAATATGATTTAATAATTGAATCACTATTTGATGATGAGATTTTATTATATATAAATGATAACATTGCAATTATTGGTATTGTAATTTTGTTTTTTATTATTGTCTCAATTATTTTAATTAAAAAAATAAAAAGACTCGGAAGGTTTTTTAATACCATTTTAGAAGGATTATTATCAGTAACTAAGCTAAAATCAAAAATGATTTTATTTGTTATGTTATCATTATTAATCTGGACATGTTACATACTTGCTTTTTCAGTGATTAAGTTTTCAGTTCCAGAACTAAGTGAAATAGATTCAAATTTAATTTTTCCAGCATTTGTTGTTGGTGTATACAGTATTTCTCTTTCAAATCATGGGCTAGGTGTTTACCCATTAGCAATATCTTTATTCTTAGTTAATTTTGGTATTAATACTGAGCTGGGATTAACCTATGGTTGGTTAGCTTGGTCATGTCAGGCAATTATAACTTTAATTTTTGGAGCTCTATCTTTTTTTGTACTACCTTTGTTAAGTAAGTGATTGAAATGGACAAAATAATTAAACAATTTTTATCACAAGTAAGTCAAAAAAACCAAAATGAGCCTGAATTTATGCAGGCTGTTACAGAGGTTGCAGAAACTGTTATTCCATATATAGTTACCGAAGACATATACTATGGTCAAAACATTCTTCTCCGAATGGTTGAGCCTGAAAGAGTGGTCTCTTTCAGAGTTGCATGGATAGATGACAATGAAGAAATTCAAGTCAATAGAGGATATAGAATTGAGATGAACTCTGCTATAGGTCCATATAAAGGAGGTTTAAGGTTTCATCCCTCAGTTAATCTAAGTATACTAAAGTTTTTAGCTTTTGAACAAGTATTCAAAAATGCACTAACAACACTTCCAATGGGAGGTGGTAAAGGAGGTTCAGATTTTGATCCAAAAGGTAAATCTGATACTGAGGTTATGAGATTCTGTCAAAGTTTTATGACCGAACTTTTTAGGCACATAGGACCTAATAAGGATATACCTGCTGGAGATATAGGAGTTGGGGGAAGAGAAATAGGCTACCTTTTTGGCCAATATAAAAGATTAAAAAATGAATTTTCAGGTGTTCTAACAGGTAAGGGAATATCATGGGGTGGTTCCTTGATTAGACCTGAAGCAACAGGTTATGGAGTAGTTTATTTCATTAACGAAATGTTAGAAAATAAAGAAGATAGTATGAAAGGAAAAAAAATTACCATATCTGGATCTGGAAATGTAGCACAATATGCTACTGAGAAATGCATTGACATGGGAGCTAAGGTTTTAACTCTTTCTGATTCATCAGGATTTATTTATGATAAAGATGGCATAGATTCTGAAAAGCTCCAATATATTATGGACCTTAAAAATGAAAAAAGAGTTAGAATATCAGAGTATACTAAGAAATATCCAAAAGCAGAATTTTATGCAAATAAATCACCGTGGCATATTAAATGTGATGTTGCAATACCATGTGCTACACAAAATGAATTAGGTAAAGAAGATGCAATCTCTCTGATAAAAAATGGATGTAATGCCGTTGGTGAAGGGGCTAACATGCCTTGCACGCCAGATGCAGTTGAACAATTCATTAATAATAGTGTATTGTATGCACCTGGTAAAGCTTCAAATGCAGGAGGAGTTGCAGTATCTGGGTTAGAGATGGCTCAAAACTCCCTAAGGTATACCTGGACTCGTGACGTTGTAGATGGTAAATTAAAAGAAATAATGTCTGATATACACACTTCATGTGTTAAATATGGTTCTTCCAAAGACGAAATAAATTATGTAAAAGGGGCTAATATTGCAGGCTTTATTAAAGTAGCTGATGCAATGCTCGCACAAGGAGTAGTTTAGAATGCCCAATTCAAGAGGTTTTGTTGTAAAATCAATAAAGAATGGAGAGACTAGCATGATTGTCTCATGTTATCTTGAAGATATTGGTTTAAAAAATTTTATAGTAAAAGGAATTTATGGAACAAAAAAACCTAAGTTTAGCAAGGCATATTTTTTCCCACTTAATTTCATAAGCATAAACTATAACTTAAGTAAAAACGAGAGTTTAGGCTATATTAAGGAAGTAAAGCCAATAAATTTTTATAAGAGCTTACATTCGAGTATAGAAAAAAGTACTGTTATAATTTTTTTATCTGAGATTTTAAATAGTGTATTTAAAGAAGAAGGTGATAAAAATCAAAATTTATTTAATTTTTTAGACAAATCATTAAACTGGTTCGATTCTCAAGAGAGTTGTAATAATTTTCATTTAAAATTTTTAATTGAACTTACCAAACACATAGGATTTTATCCAAATATTAATAACGAAAATGATAAATTCTTTAATATTAAATCTGGATCTAGCTCAATAATAAAACCTTTATCAAAATTCATTGACTTAGATGACTATAAATTATTCAAGCATATATTAGGCATGAAATTTGAGGATTTAAATTATATGAGAATAAATAAAGATTCTAGAATAAGATTACTTAATCATATAATTGACTATTATTCTATACATTTACAAATGTTCAAATCTCCTAAATCAATTGATGTTTTTAGTGAAATTTTCAAATAATTTAAACCAAATCTTTAAGAAGACACTTCTAGTTTTTTTGTTTACTAGTATTTCTTTTAGTCAACAAGTAACCTTTAAAGATGGGGAAACAAATGAAATTTTATCAGATGTTACAGTGTTTAATGAAAGTAAAAATAAATCAACAATAAGTGACCTAGATGGAAATGCTGATCTTGAGTTATTTGCTAGTGAGAGAAATATATATTTTCAATTACTTGGATATTCCTTATTAGAAGTATCTGTAAGTGATATTAAAGATGGAGATGTAATTCTGTTATATCCGGAGAGTCAAAATCTAGATGAAGTGATTTTATCAGTTGCAAGATCTGAATCCAATGTAAATCAAATTGCAGAAAAAGTTTCAGTTATAAAGTCAGAGGACTTATTCATTTCTTCCCCCACTTCTGGTGCAGAAATGCTTGAATTAAGCCCTGGAATTAGAATTCAAAAAAGCCAAGGTGGAGGTGGAAGTCCAATTATTAGGGGATTTGAAGCTAATAGAGTCTTAATAGTTGTTGATGGTGTAAGAATGAATAATGCTATTTATAGGTCCGGTCATCTTCAGAATTCCATTACAATAGATCCTAGTAATATTGAAAGAGCAGAGATAATATTTGGATCTTCATCTGTTGGTTATGGTTCAGATGCAATGGGGGGTGTAATTCACTACTATACAAAGAATCCAATACTAAAAAATTCTAAAAATATATCATCAAGCTTTACCTCAAACTTCAATTCAGCTAACAATAGTTTGTCAAGTAATTTCAATACTAATTACAGTTCTGATAATTGGGGTAGCATAACTTCAATTTCGATTTCTAAATATGGTGATATTAAAATGGGGAAAAACAGAAATCATGGTTATTCAAACTGGGGCCTAACTCCAATTTTTTCGAAAAATTCAAGATATAAGTTTTATGCAGAACCATCAATTAACTTAGATGATAATATTCAAAAGAATACCGGCTATAGTCAAGTTGATTTATTTCAAAAATTTTTATTTAAACTAGCAGGTGACAATCTTCTTAATTTAAATATTCAGTTCTCTGAATCAAGTGATATTGACAGGTATGATCAACTAAGTATTCTAAAGGATGATACTTTAAAATTTAGTGAATGGTATTATGGACCTCAAAAAAGAATATTGATTTCTCCAAGTCTTAAAATTTTTCCAAAAAATAAATTTATGGATAAAGGCGTTATAACTTTTGGATTCCAAAAAATTAATGAAAGTAGAATTAAAAGAAAATTTAATTCATTAAATAGATCCCATCAAATCGAGGATTTAAAAGTGTTAAGCTTGAATGGTGACTTTGACACATCTTTCAATAATGGACATACATTTTCATATGGAATAGAGACAACATATAATCATAATTATTCTAAAGCATATGACAGAATTTTGGATGTTGACAATAATAATGTTATTGGAGTAAGTAAAAAATTTGCTATACCAACCAGGTACCCTAGCGACGGAAGTTCATATACAAGCTTTGCATCCTACGTAAACTGGTCATGGAACATGAGTGAGTTTTTCACTTTCAATATAGGGACAAGACTAACATTTACAAAACTAAAGGCAAGTTGGAATGATGTAATATCAGTAAACCCTCAATTATCAAAAGTTAATTTAAATTCTAAGGCATTAACAACTACAATATCAATGAAGTTAAGGCCAAGTAATAAAATTCAAATAAATACAGTTTTATCTAGTGGTTTTAGAAATCCAAATATTGATGATATTGGAAAGATTAGAGAAAATAATGGTTTATTAGTTGTTCCTAATACATTTTTAAAGCCAGAATATGCATATAATCTAGATCTAGGAGTTGATTATAAATCTCTTGACAACAAAAATTATCTATCAATTAGAGGATTTAGCACAATAATTTTAAGACATATTGGTAGAGCAGAATATATTGTTTATTCTGATATTACAACTCCTAATCTATCTACAATAATCTATAATAATGAGGAGGTTACTACAATTGCTAATAAAAATTTAGGTAATAGATTTATTCATGGATTTTCAATTGATGGGTATTATAATATTAATAGAAGTTTAAAAATTAATTACAGCTTAACTTATACTAAAGGGGATAAAAATGAAATATATGGTCCACTTCCGTCAATCTCTCCTGTATTTGGATCATTTTCATTAAATTATATTAAAAATGATTTAACTATCAGGGCCATATACAAATATAGTGACTCAAAAGATCCATCAGAATATAGTTTAGGAGGAGAAGATGGCCTTGATGAAACTCCTTATTTAATTGATCAAAATGGGTTAAAAAATTTCCTAGGAACACCAAAGTGGTCAGATTTTTCAATTTATGCAAGCAAAAAAATATCCTCAAATTCTACATTGAGACTTGGTATTACGAATATTTTTGATATTCATTATAGAACATTTGCTTCTGGAATTTCTGCACCTGGTAGATCTTTCCAAGCAGGTTTAAATCTTAAATTATAAAGTAGTTAATTAACTTTATTTTGATCTAAAATCATTAATTTCGCCTTTAATTCTAGGATTAATGGGATTTAAAGAATCTAAAAAATTTTCACTTAATTCAATTGCAAAAGAGATTGAAGACTTCTGGGTTATAAATGATATTTTTATCAAATCATCAAACAGAGATAATAGAGAGAGTTTTGTGTTCTTTGAAGGTCCTCCTTCTGCAAATGGTAAACCTGGAATTCACCATGTATTGGCTAGAACTATAAAAGATGCCTTTTGTAGATATAAGACTATCAAAGGATTTAACGTTAAGAGAAAAGCTGGGTGGGACACCCACGGGCTTCCTGTTGAACTAGGTGTAGAAAAGGAATTAGGAATTTCAAAAGATGATATAGGAGATAAGATTAGTATATCAGATTATAATAACGCATGTAAGGAAGCGGTTATGAAATATACTTCTGATTGGGAATCATTGACAAAAGAAATGGGTTATTGGATTGATATGTCTGATCCTTATGTAACATATGAATCTAAATACATGGAATCTGTATGGTGGATTATAAAAAATATTTATGAAAAGAATTTGATATACAAAGGTTATACTGTTCAGCCCTATTCCCCTGCCGCGGGATCTGGTTTAAGCTCACATGAACTTAATCAACCTGGTGCATATAGAGATATTAGTGATACATCTGTTGTAGCTCAATTTAAATCTTTAAAAGAAGGACTGCCAGATAAATTAATTAATTTCTATCCATTTTATTTTCTTGCATGGACAACAACGCCATGGACACTACCATCAAATACAGCATTAACTGTAGGTAAAAAAATCCAATATTCTTTAATTAAAACATATAATCAATACACTAAAGAATTAGTGACTGTTGTAATAGCTACTAAGCTAATTCATAAAATTTTTTCTAAGATTTTCTATGAGGTAAAAAGTGAGAAAGAATTAGATTCTTTTGATAACCAACAGACCAATATACCTTATTTAATATGCCATGAAGTATCTGGTAAAAATTTAGAAAACATAAAGTATGAAAGAATTTGGGACGAATCTCCTCTACCGTTGGATAATCCAGAAAATGCATTTAGAGTAATAACCGGAGATTTTGTCACAACTGACGACGGAACAGGTATTGTTCATACAGCTCCAACATTTGGAGCAGATGACTATAAAGTTGCAAAATCTGCAAAACCTGAAATACCGCCATTACTAGTTTTAGATAAAAATGGTATAAAAGTTCCACTAGTTGATCTTAAAGGAAAATTTATTGACGGTATAGGTTTAATAAGTGGTAAATATGTAAAAAACGAGTATTATGAGTCAGATTCAATTCCTAAAAAGTCTGTTGATGTTGAAATAGCCATTAGGCTTAAAGAATTAAATCGTGCATTCAAGGTAGAGAAGTACTCACATTCCTATCCTCATTGTTGGAGAACTGATAAGCCTGTTCTTTATTATCCTATGGAGTCTTGGTTTATAAAAATGGATAGCTTATCAGACAGAATGTTTGAATTAAATAAGGAGATTAATTGGAAGCCTAAGTCAACTGGTGAGGGTAGATTTGGGAACTGGTTAAAGTCTGCTAACGATTGGAATCTTTCAAGATCAAGATTTTGGGGAATTCCTTTACCAATATGGACCGATGAAGAAAATGAAGAAGTTAAAGTTATTGGTTCAGCAGAAGAGCTTATTAATGAAATTGAAGTTTCAGTAAAAAGTGGCCATATGTTATCAAATCCTTTTTTTGATTTTGTTATAGGTAATATGTCAGATGAGAATTATTTAAATATTGATCTTCATAAAGATATTGTTGATGAAATAACCCTTACATCAAGCAAAGGCAAACCCATGAAAAGAGAAAAAGACATTATTGATGTTTGGTTTGATTCTGGATCTATGCCTTATGCCCAGTTTCATTATCCTTTTGAGAACAAAGATTTAATTGATCATAACATTAATTTTCCGGCAGATTTTATTGCAGAAGGTGTTGATCAAACAAGAGGATGGTTTTATACCCTTCACGCAATTTCAACTTTAGTTTTTGACTCAATATCATATAAAAACGTTGTGTCAAATGGTTTAGTTCTTGATAAAAATGGTCAAAAAATGTCTAAGAGACTTGGAAATGCTGTAGACCCATTTAAAATGATAGATGATTATGGGGCTGATGCGGTTAGATGGTATATGATTTCAAACTCAAATCCATGGGATAATTTAAAGTTTGATCAGGAGGGTGTAGTTGAGGTAAAAAGAAAGTTTTTCGGTACACTACATAATGTGTATAGTTTTTTTAGTCTTTATGCCAATATTGATAATTTTTCATATAAGGAGGAAACTATAGAATTTGAAAAAAGGTCAGAATTAGATCAATGGATAATCTCAGAATTGAACTCTTTAATAAAAAAAGTAGATAATTACTATAGTGAATATGAGCTGACCCCTGCTCTAAGAGAAATTAGTGATTTTGTTCAAGAAAAACTAAGTAATTGGTACGTTAGATTATCCAGAAGAAGGTTTTGGAAGGGAGAATACAATGATGATAAAATTTCAGCTTATCAGACTCTTTATGATTGTTTGTCTTCTATAAGTAAACTTATTTCTCCAATTGCTCCTTTTTACTCAGAATATATATTTCAGTGTCTTAACACTGTTACAAAAAAAGAGGGCTACGAATCAGTTCATTTATCTGAATTTCCTATTGCAGATGACCATTTTATTTACCCAGAGTTAGAAAACAAAATAAATCAAGTAAGGAATATTTGTTCACTTGCTCTATCAATTAGAAAAAAAGAAAAGTTAAAAGTTAGACAGCCACTTAATAAAATCATAATTCCTGTTAAGGATAAAAATGAAAAAAATAAAATTGAAAATGCTAAGGCTCAAATTTTGTCTGAAATCAATGTAAAATCTATTGAGTTTTTAAATAATAAAAACTCACTTCTCATCAAGGAACTCAAGCCAAACTTTAAAATTTTAGGGCCAAGATATGGTTCAATAATTAATGATGTTGCTAGTATGATCAAAAGCTTCTCTCAAAAGCAAATTGAGGATCTAGAAAGTAATGGAAAAGCAAATTTTAGTATTAGAGAAACTAATGTTACAATTGATCTCGACGATGTTGAAATAAACTATAAGGATATTGAAGGATTATCAGTTGCAAGTGGTGATGGAACTACAATTGCTTTAGATCTCAAACTTGATGAAAACCTTATAAATGAAGGTATTGCTAGAGAGCTTGTTAACAGGATTCAAAACATAAGAAAAAGTAAAGATCTAGAAGTAACCGACAAAATTGAGATTAACATCAAAAAGTTTGAAAAATTGGAAAATGCTATCAAGTCAAATTTAGATTATATCAAAGGTGAAACATTAGCAAATAAATTATATTTTAGCGAGAATCTTAGTGAAGAAGGTGAAACTTTAGAGTTTGATGATATTAAAACTGTTATAACTATAAATAAAATTTAAAAAATGAATAAAAGTTCAAAAAATAGATATTCAGATAAAGAATTAGAAAGCTTTAGAAAAATAATAAATGAAAAAATTGAAAAGGCAAAAGTTGACTTAGATCTATTGAAGAGTGCATATATGAACGATAGTAACAATGGGACTGACGATACATCTCCTACATTTAAGTCATTTGAGGAAGGGTCTGAAACAATGTCAAAAGAGGCTAACACTCAGCTAGCCTTGAGACAAGAAAAGTTTATCAGAGATTTAAAGAATGCCCTAGTGAGAATTGAAAATAAAACGTATGGTATTTGCAGAGTTACAGGTAACCTGATCAATAAGGAAAGACTTAAAATAGTTCCTCACGCAACACTTAGTATTGAAGCAAAAAATATCCAAAACTAAAAATTAAAAAATTGATTTATTTTATAAAAAATATTGATGCTAAAAAATCTTTAGTACTGATTTTAGCACTGATATTTCTAGATCAACTAGTTAAGTTTTATATTAAACTAAATTATCCTCTTACACTTTTTGGCGAACTTCCCATAATTGACATTGGATTTTTTAAGCTTTTATTTATTGAAAATAAAGGTATGGCAATGGGTGCTAGATTAAATACATTTTTACCTTTTCTAGACGATAATACTGCAAAATTAATCCTAACATCATTTAGAGTTCTTGCTTGTATTGGTTTAGGTTTTTGGTTAAGAAGTTTGATTAAGAAGAGAGCGTCTAAATTATTTATTTTTTGTGTTTGCTTAATATTAGCTGGTGCAATTGGTAATCTTATTGACTCAGTGTTTTATGGTGTTATTTTTTCTTCAAGCTACGGTCAAGTTGCAACCTTATTTCCCGAGGTGGGCTATGCACCACTATTTTATGGAAGTGTAGTTGATATGATTCAGTTTCCTTTAGCAACCTGGGTTTGGCCTAAGTGGATTCCTTTAATTGGTGGTCAAGAATATACATTTTTTGAATATGTTTTTAATTTTGCAGACTCATATATTAGTACAGGAGTTCTTTTATTATTAATCTTTAATAACAAGATCTAGAATTAATTAAACTTATGGATGTTTGTTGGAGTGATACAATAATTTAGTTTAATATCATTAATATTGATATCCTCGATTTTATATATTGGATCAAATAATGAGAGTCCTATTTTTAATGTATTACTATTAGTTAATTTAAGGAATTTGTCATAATAACCTTTTCCATACCCTACTCTATGGCCTTCTATATCAAAAACTAGAAGTGGTATAAATATTACATCTAAATTTTTAATTTTAAAATAATTCCCATTATTAGGCTCTCTAATGCCATACTTATTTAGACTAAATTCAGTTTTTTCATTTATTTGAAAATGAGAAAGTTCATTATTTGAAATTTTAGGAACAATAATAGTTTTTTGATTTGATTTTAATTTATCAATGATTAATGAGGTATCTAGTTCATTATATTTTTCAATTGAAATAAAAATATGATAGTTCTGTAATTTCCAGATGTCTAGTTTTTCTAATTGTATAGAAACTCTTTGACTTAAATAATCAACTTCTTCATTTGTTAGTGAAAGTCTTTTTTTTTTGTATTGAGATCTTAAAAAAGTTTTGCCTGCAGTTATCACTTAATATTATTTAAACTAAAAATAGGTTTAATTTTGTTAGAGTGAAAGAAAGTAATGTATATATAAAAGCTAAGTCTCTTCCTGAAGAACCAGGAGTTTATCAATTCTTTGATAAGGATAATGAAATTATATATATAGGCAAAGCTAAAAATCTCAAGAAAAGAGTTTCATCTTATTTTACCAAATCACATGATACTAATAAACTAAAGCTTCTAGTGAAAAGTATTGATAAAATTGAGAGAATAATTGTTGATACAGAGATGGATGCGCTTCTACTTGAAAATAATTTAATCAAAAAATATAAACCAAAGTATAACGTACTTCTTAAGGATGATAAGTCGTATCCTTGGTTATGTATAAAAAAAGAGCCCTTTCCTAGGGTATTTTACACAAGAAAAGCTATACGTGACGGATCAGAATATTATGGCCCATACAGAAATGTTAAGACTGTGATTACTTTACTTGAAATAATTAAGGAGATTTATCCACTTAGAACATGTAACTATAAATTAACTAAGGAAAATATAGACAATAAAAAATTTAAGTTATGTTTAGAGTACCACCTAGAAAACTGTGAAGGTCCATGTGTAGGTAAAGTTAAGGTTAATGATTATGAAAAAAACTTAAAGGGCATAAGGGATATTATTAAGGGAGATTTTAAAGCATCTTTAAAAAGACTAGAAAATAAAATGGATGATTTCTCAAATAGTCTTGAATTCGAAAAAGCTCAAAAAATTAAAGAGAAACTAGAATCACTTAAAAATTATCAATCTAGGTCTACTATAGTGAGTCCTAAAATTAGTGATGTAGATGTCTTTACTGTAATATCTGATGAGTCTTATGCTTATGTTAATTTCATTCAAGTATCATATGGCTCAATTGTAAGGTCACATACTTTAGAAATTAGAAAAAAACTTAATGAGTCAGATAAACAAATACTTCAGCTAAGTATTATTGAATTAAGAGAAAGGTTTTTATCAAGTTCTAGGGAAGTTTACTTACCGTTTAGAATTTATCTTGGTGAGAAAATTAAAGTTCAAGTTCCTATAAAAGGAGAGAAAAAAAGTCTTGTAGATCTATCATTGCGTAATGCAAAGTTTTACAGAATTGACAAATTAAAACAAATTAAAATTGTAGATCCAGAGGCTCATGTTAATAGAATAATGGAACAGGCTAAAATGGATTTAAAACTATCTAAAAAACCTATTCATATTGAGTGTTTTGATAATTCAAATTTAATGGGAACAAATCCTGTTGCATCATGTGTAGTTTTTAAGAATGGAAAACCGTCTAAAAAGGATTACCGTATTTATAAAATAAAAAATGTAAAAGGTCCAGATGATTATGCATCAATGGAAGAAGTTGTATATAGAAGAATTAAAAGACTGATGAGTGAGAAGCAATCTTTACCAAATTTAATTATAGTCGACGGTGGTAAAGGACAGTTATCGTCAGGTTTAAATATTTTAAAAAAGTTAAATATTGAGAATGAAGTATCTATAATAGGTATTGCAAAAAAGCTGGAAGAAATTTTTAAACCAGATGATAAGCTACCTTTATATATTGACAAGAAATCTGAAACTTTAAAATTAATTCAACAATTAAGGAATGAAGCTCATAGGTTTGCTATAAACTTTCATAGGGATAGAAGAAGTAAAAGTGCCTTAAAATCTGGAATTGATGATCTTAAAGGGGTTGGTCCAATTATAAAAGAGAAACTATTAAAGAAATATAAATCATTTAAAAGATTAAAAAGTGCAAGTGAAAAAGATTTAATAACATTCCTAGGAAACTCACGAGGAAGCTCTATTTTTAATCAATTAAAAAATTAATTTTAATTAATTTTGAAAAAGAAATGAGAAAAATTATTGTCTTATATGTTCAAATTCTCTTATTTAGTATAAACATAACTTTTGGGCAGAATATTCTTTCTGATTCAAAGCCTTTTAAAGCAGGAGAAAATCTAGAGTACATTGTGCATTATGGAATTTTCAATGCAAGCTATGCATCTCTTAATTTAACTAATGAAAAATTAGACGGTAAAGACTTTTTACTAGCATCTGGATATGGAAAAACTATTGGTTTAGCAAGACTTTTTTTTAAAGTTGAAGATTTCTACAGCAGTTATTTTGATGATGAAGTTGTGACACCATATTTTTTTAAAAGAAACATTTATGAAGGTGGGTACACAAAAAATTTGGAAGTAAAGTTCAATCCAGAGCTTCAAAATGCCACAGTTAATGATATAAAAAATGAAACTATCGAGACAATTAGTATAGAAGAAAATGTTCAAGACTTAATTTCTTCATTATATTACTTAAGGAAAAATTTTTCTGAGGAAAAAGTAAGTGTTGGAGAGTCATTTATAATTAACATGTTCTATGATTCAAAAAATAGAGAATTGCCTTTGCAATATTTAGGTAAGGATATAATTAATACAAAATTTGGTAAAATTGAATGCTTAAAGTTTATGCCAACAACAAGTAGGAGTAGGATTTTTAAAGGTGAGGGAAGTATTACTATTTGGTTAACAAATGATAAAA
>MDTB01137607.1_pt1 | contig 14027 bp, 13 predicted proteins | sample 811161 | NCBI WGS metagenome assembly MDTB01 (sample SAMN05326650, study PRJNA326480) | marine metagenome | isolation source: seawater | place: Mediterranean Sea | collected 2009
GAATTAACAGCATAATTAAAATTATTTATGTGTAAATAATGAATAAAATTTCTTCTGTAAAAGATTTAAGTTTGTTGCTAAAATAAAAGAGTGTATATATTTTTTTATAACCTGAGCTTTTTATTAATCAAATAATTATCATAGTAAATATCAATAAATATCATGATAGATTTTAAAAATCTTAGCAAAGAAATTCCTTACCTGGTTCTTAAAGAAAAATATGATGAGGCTATAAAAGCTAAACAAAAGAATATTGAAGCTATTTGCATATCCTCATACTCGGCAAAGTACAAAGAGGTAAGAGCAAGATTTGTGAACCTTAAGTTTGTAAACAATAAAGAATTTATTTTTTTTTCTAACTATGAGTCGCCTAAATCGGAAGATTTTATATCTCATAATCAAATAACAGGTTTAATTTATTGGAATAGCACCAATGTTCAGATAAGGATGAAAGCAAACGTCAAAAAAACTGATAAAAAATATAATAATACTTATTTTTCTATGAGGGATAGAAAAAAAAATGCATTGGCAATTTCTTCTAATCAATCAGTTCCAGTTGATTCTTACGAGACTGTGGTGGAAAATTATATGCTGTCACTTAAAAATAATAATTTAAGCGAATGTCCAAATAATTGGGGAGGCTATACCTTTACGCCTTATTATTTTGAGTTTTGGCAGGGGCATGAATCCAGGCTTAATAAAAGAGAAGTCTATGATATTCAAAATAATGAATGGGTTCATTGCTATTTGGAGCCATAAAAGATTTACGAAGTTTATTAATTAGTATAAAATTCATGAAATTTATGAAATACATCCCTCTAATAAGCCTAAACCTTAATAACCTTTGATTAATGCTTCTTTCCTTTTTCAACACTTTTAATAGGCATATCTCATAGCTACATCAAGAAAAAAAACTAATCCAATAAATCAAAAAATCACAGCCAATGAGGTAATGTTGATTGATCATTTAGGAGAGAAAAAAGGTGTTGTCTCTATAGCAGAGGCTCTCGAGGTTGCGAAAAATGCTTCTTTAGATTTAGTACAAGTATCACCCTCAAGCGCAAAGCCAGTTGTTTGTAAATTATTAGACTATGGAAAACACCTTTTTGATAAGAAAAAAAGCACTTCAGCTTCTAAATCAAAAGTTAAAAGAAACACCACAAAAGAGATCAAATTTAGACCATCTACTGATGTTGGTGATTATAATATTAAATTAAAAAAGATTAAAAGCTTTATTCTTAGTGGAGATAAGACTAAAATAAGCGTCCGATTTAGGGGTAGAGAAATATTAAACAGTGACATTGGTTTAGATTTGCTTAATAAATTAAGAACTGACATGCATGATATAGCTCAAGTAGATCAGGAACCATCGCTTGAAGGAAGGCAATTACAGATGGTTTTGTCTCCTCTTAAAAAGAATTAAATAATTTAGAAAAAATATGGGATACAAATTAAAAACACATTCTGGAGCAGCCAAACGTTTTAAAAAAACAGGCTCTAGTTTAAAGAGTAAAAGTGCTAACAGAAATCATATTCTTACTAAACAGTCTACAAAAAGAAAGAGACATAATAGGGGTTTAAACAAGTTAACTGGAACTGTTCTTAAAATGGCTTCAAAATTAATAAATAGGTAAAAATTATGCCAAGAGTAACTAAATCAGTAACAGCAAAAGCGAGACATAAAAAAATTCTTAATGCTACTAAAGGTCATTATGGTGCAAGAAGTAGACTTTATAAAACGGCAAAGCAATCTAATATTAAGTCTCTCCAGTACGCGTTCAGGGACAGGAAAAATAAGAAAAGAGATTTTCGGTCACTCTGGATAGCTAGAATTAATGCTGGAGCCAGAGAATTGGGTTTTTCATATTCAGTTTTAATCAACTCATTGTCTAATAAAGATATTATTTTAGATAGGAAGATATTATCTGATATTGCTATTGCCGATAGTATAACTTTTGAGAAGATTGTAAAAAAAGCCACAAGTTAAAAATGCATCCGTCAAATGTCAAATAATAAAGACATTTCACCTCCTGAAATAATTAAGGACAAAGGTTCAATTCATCCAATTAATAATATGAAAGACTCAATTATGAGTCTACTCACCTCATTTGGTTTCGAAATTGTTGACGGCCCAGAAATTGAAACAGAAGAGTTTAATTTTGATATGTTAAATATAAAAGAAACTCATCCTGCAAGACAAATGCATGACACCTTCTATATAGAGAATAAAGCAAATCTTTTAAGAACGCATACCTCACCAGTTCAAATAAGAGGGATGCTAGAGAATAAGCCTCCTTTAGCTTTAGTTTCTGGTGGAAAGGTTTATAGAAAAGATGATGATGCTACTCATTTGCCAATGTTTCATCAGGTAGAAGGTATATTTATTGATGAAAATGTAAACTTTGCGCAACTAAAGGATTTAATATATAAAATCATACATTCTTTATTTGGTGAAGATGTTGAACTAAGATTTAGGCCGTCGTACTTTCCATTTACAGAACCCTCTGCTGAGGTTGATATTTTATCAAAAGAAGGCAAGTGGTTAGAAATTCTTGGATGCGGCATAGTAAACCCAATTGTGCTAGAAAATTGCAATATAGATTCTAATGATTACAGCGGACTAGCATTTGGACTAGGCATTGAAAGAATAGCTATGCTTAAGCATGAAGTTAAAGATATAAGAGAATTTTATAAGTCTAATTTAGATTTCTTGAGCCAATTCAAATGAAAATTGTATATAGTCATTTAGTTAAACATATCAAAGAGAATCCAAGCATAAAAGAAATCTCTGAAAGTCTTTTTCAGCTTGGACATGAGCACGAGATCGAAGGAAATATTTTTAATATGGAGCTTACTCCCAACAGAGGAGATTGCCTTTCAATAAATGGCCTATTAAGAGAATTATCAGTTTTTTATACTGTGAATAGAAATCAAAAAATATATACACAAAAGCTTGATGAGCTAATATTAGATTTTGAAAACTCATCACAAGATGTTTGTCCAAAAATTTCATTTTTAAGATTAAAAATAGATAAAATTCCACATAAATATAAAGAATATTTAAATAACTATTTCATAGATCTAGATTTGAATAAAAATAATTTTTTTACTGATATTTCTAATTATTTGTCCTACGAAACTGGTCAGCCCACACACTGTTATGATGCAAATCAAATTAATGGAAAGTTAGTTTTTGCAGAATTAGACCTCAACACAGAGTTTGAAACCTTGCTTGATAAGAAGATAAACTTAACTAATAAAAACGCAGTTTTTCTTCTAGATAAAGAGGTTATAAATCTTGCAGGAATTATTGGTGGAAAGAAAACGTCATGTTCATATGATACAAAGGAAGTCTTAATTGAGTGTGCCTTCTTCAAGCCTGAAGCTATTATAAGTAAGTCTATTAAGTATGACATTCAATCAGAAGCATCTCATAAGTTTGAAAGGTTCGTCGATCCAGAATGCCAAGATACAGTTCTAAGAAGATTTATTAATATAGTAGACGAGCACGTAAAAATAAAAGACTTATCTATTGTCTCTTATAATTTTAAGGAAAAAAAGGTAAATCAGATTCCCTTCGATGTTGATAAAATCAATAAAATTATTGGTATTAAAATTAGTGAAGATGAATATTTAGATCACATTTCAAAACTAGGATTTATTAAAGAAAAAAATCAAATTATAGTTCCTTCTTTCAGGGACGACATCAGAACTCAAAATGACTTAGCAGAAGAGGTTGCTCGAGTAGTGGGTTATGATAATATCTTAAAAAGTGAATTATCTATTCCCAAATGCAAAACATCCCTAAGGCATGATATTGAAAACAAGTTAAGATATTTCTTAATTGATCATGGTTTTTATGAAGTTATAAACTCTCCTTTTGTTGGTAAACATATGGATAAATCAATTAGGGTTGATAATCCTCTGGATTCAAATAAAGAATTCTTAAGAACAAATTTAATTGATTCACTATTAGATAACCTCATTTTTAATGAAAGAAGGCAAAAAGATTCAATTAAGTTGTTTGAAATATCAGATGTTTATAGCACTAACGGCAGTGAAATTAAAAAGGTTAGAAAAATTGCAATCATCGGCAGTGGCAGAGTTGGAAGAAACTATAAAGATTTCTCAAAAAAAATAAATATAAAGCATTTGTCAGAGGTATTTCGCGAAGCATTACCAAGTGAAAATTTTAATTTCTATGAAATAGATAGAAGCTCTTTAAATACAAAAATAAAAAATAATATAGTTGGCTGTGAAATAAATATTGATAATTTTTCTCCAGAAATTCTTAACTATAAAGAACAAACAACTCCCCCTAAAAACTTTATTAAGTATTCTCCAATATCTGAATTACCATTTTCTAAAAGGGATTTATCTTTTTCAATTAAGGATTTTTCCAAATGTAAAACCTTAGAAGAATATATTTTGAGTTTTGAAAATAGGTTATTGAAAGATGTTTTTATATTTGATTATTTTCACAATAAAAAAAATGCTGAGATTAAAATAGGGTTTAGATTTATTTTTCAATCATCCAATTCAACAATAACAGAATCTCAAGTAAACGATGTGATAAATGTTATAATAAAATACGTAAAAAATTTAAAAGGAATTTCCATACCAGGGTTGACCTAGAATAAATTTGATATTTTTAAGATAAGGTATAGCGCAAAAGATTATGAAAAAAATAAATTTACTATTTTTGTCCTTAATGGTGTTTTCTATTAACGCTCAAGAGCTCGATGAAGATTTCTTAAATAGTTTGCCGGATGATGTTAGAAAGGATCTAGAAGAAAAGAATTCTAAACAAGGACAAAATTCTCAGGAAACATATAGGCCTTATTTATATTCATCAAAACTTAGTCAATCCGAAGAGCTTATTAACTTAAAAGATAGATTGGAGTTAGATTTGTTAGAGCTTGAAAGAAGGCTGAATTCTGGCGATAGTTTAAATGCTGAAAAGGATTTAAAACTCTTTGGAGCAGATTTTTTTAACACTTTTCAAACCTCATTTATGCCAATAAATGAACCAAATCCTGATTCTGGTTATATGCTGGATGTAGGAGATGTTTTAAAAATTCAACTAGTTGGTCAATACGATTACATTGAAGATTTTTTAATAAATCGTGATGGTTCAGTGAATGTTGAAGATATAGGAAAAATAATTGTTGCCGGCCTCTCATTAAATGATGCATCTCAATTAATAAAATCAAAAGTGAATTCAGCCATGATTGGGACTGAGGCATTTATTAATCTTGCAGAAATTAGAGATGTTAATATCTTAGTTTCAGGAAATGCTGAAAACCCTGGAATATATACACTAACGGGAAACTCAAATATTTTGCATGCAATATCAGCTGCAGGAGGCATAAGCGAATTTGGTTCATTAAGGAAAATAAATTTAGTTAGAGATAATACTATTATAGAGTCTTTAGATATCTATGATCTGTTAATTGAGGGACAGTACAATATAAAGAAACGTTTAAGATCAGGTGACATTGTTTTTGTAGAGTCAAGAAAGAACATAGTAACTATTGAGGGTGCTGTATATAGGCCTGCTAAATATGAAGTTTTGGATGATCAAAATCTTTTTAGTATTATTAAGTATGCCAATGGAATTAAACGAACTGCTGATCGCGAAAATATTTCTCTTGAAAGAATTCTTGACGGAACCTTAAAAACAATTCCAGTAAGAAATGAAATCCAGTTTAAAACAATCGAAGCTCTAGATGGAGATTTGTTATATGTTCGAGAGTTTCCTTATAGGCAGGCAAAAATCTCTGGTGCTGTTATCAAACCTGGTTCATATACCATGGCAGCTGGTGAAACTCTAAATGATTTGGTTCTAAAGGCTGGCGGTTATACAAATGATGCATATCAGTTTGGTGCTGTCTACACCAATGAAGATGCAGAATTAATAAATGAAAAATCTAAAGAAATTTTATATCAAGAATTTTTGGATAACATTATAGCTGTTAGTCAACAAAATATTGGTGGAAGTTTTGACCTTACCCCAATTATAAAATTAACCGAAGAACTTAAAAATACTGAAGCCAATGGAAGAGTTGTTGTAGATCTTCTAAATGACAGTTCTATTGATTTATACACAGTTAAAGAGGGAGACGAACTATTTGTACCTGAGAGGAATAATGTAGTTTATGTATATGGTGAGACTTCTTCTGAAGGAGCTGTAATGTTTTCCAGTAACGAAGGTGTAGAATATTTTATAAATAAATCAGGTGGCTTAAAGAAGTTTGCAGATAGCGAATCTATATATATTCTTCACCCAAATGGAGAGTCGCAGTTATATAGATCAAGAAGAAGTATTTTTGAAAACTCTCCTAAAAGTGAAGTAAAAATTTATCCAGGTTCAATTATTTTTGTTCCTAAAGCATTAAATGAATCAGCTCCAAGACGATTAGCAGCCCAGGCTTATATTTCAATCCTTGGTAATCTAGGCATTGCTTTAGCATCTTTATCAGCATTAAATAATGATAATTAGATAAAGATGAATGAAACTAAGCGCTTATAAAATAATTAAAAATTTTTTATTTTTAGCATCACTATTTCTTGTAAGCTCAGTATACTCAGATAGTTTTAAATACAATCTTTATAACAACCATGGCACAGTTGGATTAATAAATCTTCCAACAGCAAGATTTTTTAATGAAGGAGTTCATGGAGTTACTCTTTATGATGGAAGTCCTGATCAGAAAGTTACACTTTCGTCAAATCCTTATGACTGGTTTGAAGCTTCTTTTTTTTATACCAATATTCAAGGTTTAGCATATCCAGGTTTTGAGTATCAAGATTATAAAGATAAAGGCTTTAATATCAAATTAAGACTTAAAGAAGAAGGCTTATTACCTGCAATAGCCATAGGTGCTTATGATTTTGCTGGGACCGGTTACTATAGCTCAGAATACATAGTTGGTAGTTATGGTATTGATAAATTTGACTTTCATTTTGGAATTGGATGGGGTCAACTCAGCGGATCAAGCAAACAAATTAGTAACCCTCTTGGTTATTTAAAAGATAGCTTCAATTTTAGACCGTTAAGAGCACAAGGGTCGCAAGGTGGTAGTTTTAATACAGGCGCATATTTTTCAGGTGAAAAAGCATCACCCTTTTATGGAGTTTCATATAGTCTTAGTGAAAGATTAATGCTTAAAATTGAAAAGGATACCATTCTTGTAAGGGGCTCTAGGATGCCTTATGAAGAAAGAGAGAATGATATCTCTATTGGCTTGGATTATTCAATCAACGACAATTTTAATATAGGAGCATCATTTGAAAGAGGAAATTATTTTTCAATCAAGTTTGTTTACAGGAATGATCCAAAGAGAACAATCAAGAACTATGAATATAAAAAACCAACGATTGATGAAAATGATGATAGATATACAAAATTAATAAAAAATCTTGAAGAAAACGGAATAGGAGTAAATAAAATTACCGAAACTTCAAGGTCTATAGGCTTGAGCTTAACTCAATTTATTCACCCTGACATAAGGATTGTTGAGCAAATAATTAGTCAAGCATCAAGAGATTCTGGGATTAATAAAAATATTAAAAAAGATATCAGTATAGCTAATTTAGAAGCTATTAAAGAAATCGATGATAATTTTGAAAAAAATGCAACAACTATCTACGAAAGAAAACCTTCTAGAAAAGTAAATACCTCAACTCGCCTCAATTTCAGGCCATTCATTGCTTCTCGTGAGGAATTTTTTAAAGGGGCGCTTCTTTTACAAAATGATACAGAATTTATTATCAGAGATAATTTATTTTTTAACACAAATCTTAAATATAGCTTAGCCAATAATTTTGACGATTTAAGGTTCCCACCAAAAGATACTTTTCCAGCTCAGGTTAGATCTGATGTAAAGCAATATCTTAAAAATATGGATAAGGGAATATTAATCGGAAGAGCTCAGCTAGATTATCACTTAACACCTAAACAAAACCATCACTTGATGTTTACTGGTGGAATACTTGAGGATATGTTTTCTGGAATAGGCTTTGAGTACTTATACTTTAAACCTGATAGTAATTTTTCTTTTGGTATCGAAGCATTCAAAGTTCGTAAAAGAGATTACTTTTGGGGATTTGGACATTTAGATTATGAGAATTTTACTGCAACAGCAAACCTTTACTACAGAAATTATGGATTAATTCCATTTGATATGAAAGTTTCTGTTGGAGAATATCTAGCAGGCGATATTGGATCAACAATAGAGTTTTCAAGGACATTTGAAAGCGGAGTTAAATTTGGAGCATTTGCTACATTTACAGATGTAACATATCAAGAGTTTGGGGAGGGTAGTTTTGATAAAGGGATTTTCTTTAAAATACCTATATATGGAAATTTAATAGACTATACATGGAGACCGCTTACAAAAGATCCTGGAGCACGATTAAATAGAAGAAATACTTTACATGATCTTTTGGTAAAATTTAGACCTTTAGACTAGAACTAATCAAAGTTTTTTCTAGCTTTATTAATAATATGCTTATATTATAATCATATAATAAGTATTAAATTTTATTTGTTTGAATTAGCAAATAGACAAAAGATGCTATACAATGCTATTCTCTAATATCAAACAGTGAATTTTATTGATATTAAAGTGGGGACTAATTTAGAGGAAACTAAAGAAATGAACAAATTTAAAAACATGAATATTTTGACCTTAGTAACTATACTTTGCCTACTAGTTACACTTCCAGCTCAGGCGAATGATTATGGTATATCTGGTCAAAAACTTAATGAAATAAACACACGAGTTAACTCAATGAGTTTTGAGCAGCTTAATGCAAGGACAATAGCCCTAGTTGCAGAGCAAAAAACCCTTGAGCAAAATCTTCAAGTGTCTGGAGAAATGGTGCCTGGAGAAAAGGATACTGGTGCAAGTAAAGGTGCCTCCTCATCAAGATTGGCAGAGATTGCAGCAGAGCTATCAATGATTCAAAAAGTATTAGTAGCAATAGCTGGTCTAGGAGCAGTTTCTGCTCTCACAGATGATGGATATAACGATAATGTTCCTCCAGTAATTACAGTAACAGGATCAAATCCTGCTACCGTCGAACTTGGAACTGCATACTCAGATGCAGGTGCTACTGCTTTTGATGAATATCACGGAACTACACCTGTCACATCCTCAGACAACGTTGATACATCAACTGTTGGATCATACACAGTTAATTACACAGCAACCGATTTAGATGGTAATACGGCAACCGCATCAAGAACTGTAAATGTCGTCGACACAACAGCACCTGTGGTTACAGTTACAGGTGATAATCCAGCTACAACAGAATTAGGCGCAACTTACACTGATGCTGGTGCAACCGCATCAGATGCTTCTGGTTCAGTAGATGTTGTTACTTCAGGAACAGTTGATGTAAGTACGGTTGGTACTTACACATTGACATATACATCAACTGATGCTTCAGGAAACGCAGGTACAGCAACAAGGACTGTAAATGTTGTAGATACCACTAATCCAGTATTTACATCTTCATCAACCTTTACAGTTGATGAAAACGTCACATCTGTTGGTACCGTTACAGCTACTGACCTTGCAACAACAACTTTCACTATAGGTGCTACAACCGGACCTGAAACACGTGGGAATAGAGCTAGTTCACAGTTATTAATAACAACTGCAGGTTTGCTATCCTTTGATATTGCTCCGGATTATGACCTTCAAGAACCTGATACGCGTGTATTTGATGAGTTTGGAAATCAACTTACAAGAACCTACTCTGGTTATGTGACTGGTGCCACAATGGACTTCACAGCAACAGTTACAGTTACAGATGCTTCTGGCAATGCTTCAACTCAAGATATAACTGTTAAAGTTAGAGATGTTGGTGGTGTTGATGATGATCCTGGTACAGGAACAGGCACTGGAACAGGTTCTGGAACAACTACTTTAGGAACTGGAACTGGTACAGGAACTGGTACTGGGACTGGAACTGGAACTGGTACAGGAACAGGCACTGGTACAGGAACAGGCACTGGTACTGATACAAGCACCAGCACTAGCACGAGTACAGCTACTTAAGTAAAGCAAAACATATATGAGCCTTGGTAAAAAGGATATTGTTAAAAATATCTCAACCAAGGCTAATATAACCATTGATAATAGTTCTCACTTCTTAAACAAGTTCATAGAATTCATATCACTTAACAGCAAAAAAAACAGCATTAAAATCTCTAATTTTGGTGTTTTCTATACACACACATCTCCAAAAAGATTAGGTCGAAATCCAAACACTAAAGAAGTGTTTCAAATTACACAGAGAAGTAAGGTTACCTTTAAAGCCTCTAATAAAATAAGATCTATTATTAATTAATTACAATATTGATGGTCGGGATGGCCGGATTTGAACCGACGACCACTACACCCCCAGTGTAGTGCGCTACCAGGCTGCGCTACATCCCGAATTTGTATATAATATAGAATCTAATTTTTTTTTAAAACATATACCTCTAACTAAATTATGAAAAGATCATGGCCATTAATTCTTATTGTGTTTTCTCTATTAGCTATTACAGATGATTTAAAAGTTGTGACATCATCAGGCATTACCGAAGGTTATGTTAAAAATAGTGTAATTAATTGGAATGATATTCCTTATGCAGAACCCCCAATTGGAGATTTGAGATGGAAAGCACCAATAAGCATTCAGCATAACTCTAATTTAATAATACCTAAAGATAATAACTTTTGTATACAAAGAACATCAATATTGGGTGGTTCTGCTCAATTTTCTAGTGATGAAATCTCAGGAACTGAAGATTGTTTATATCTTGATATTTTGGCTCCAAAAAAGAAGTCTGAAAAATTACTTCCTGTTATGTTTTGGATTCATGGAGGTGGGAACACTTCTGGCTTAAAAGATTTATATGATTTTAGCAAGTTAGTTAAAAAACATAATGTGATAGTTGTTACTATAAATTATAGACTTGGTCCGTTTGGATGGTTTACTCATCCAGCAATCCAAGGCTTGCAAGATGGCTTGAATAAAACCTCTAATTTTGGAACACTTGACATTATTTCTGCAATCGAATGGGTAAACAAGAATATTAGTTTATTTGGAGGAAATCCAAATAATATTACAATTTTTGGAGAATCTGCTGGAGGTCATAATGTTCTGTCTTTACTTGTCGCCAATAAAGCAAAAGGCTTATTTCATAAAGCAATATCAATGTCAGGATATACAGAATCAATTTCACTTGAAGATGCTTATAGACAAAACATTCAATCGCCCACATCAAATTACTCTAGCTGGAAAGTTGTTAATAAGATAATTAATGATCAATTAAATGAGAATAAACAGTACTCAATTAAAGAACTTAGAGATGTGTTGTATAACCTTTCAGGAAAAGAGTTTTATCAATATTACGTAAACAGAAAATCATATGAAGAATTACCATTACTCACCAATGATGGTTTAGTGATACCTAGGGTTGGACTTAAGGAAGCACTATCTAAAAAAGAGCATGTGAATATAGTTCCAACAATTGCTGGTTCAACACGAGATGAAGTTAAAATATGGCTAGCTTTCTCAGAATATTTTGTGGCTCTTGATAATTCTGCTTCTAGCTATTTATTTAATCTCCCAAAGGTTGTCTTGAAAAATGAAGATGCTTACGAAGCATTTAGTTATTATAGAAGCAATGCATGGAAGATTAGAGGTGTTAGTGAGCCGCTAAATTCATTGGCGAAGGCGGGTAATCCGAAATTATATTCTTATAGATTTGACTGGGATGATCATAGAAGGTTTCTTGTTGCTGATTTTAAGAAGCTTTTTGGGGCTGGTCATGCATTAGAAATTCCATTGTTGACTGGAAATACCAAGTTAGTAGGAGGACCTCCTGTTTCTAATTTTATGTACCCTAAGGGCATCTCATATTTTTATACTTCTAGAAATATGATGAAATTCTGGAGTAATTTTGCTAAATATGGCGAGCCTGGACATTCTACAAATAACATTGAGTGGAGCTCATACAATATTGATGAGAAATCTCACCCTTCATATCTTGTTCTTGATAAAAGAAAGAATCTCAAAATGTCATCAGACAACGTAACCCTGCAGAAATTATCCAAAGAGATTAGTGTTGACGAAAGACTAACTGAAATTGAGAAGTGTGTGATTCTCTATCAAATGTTTACTTACGTGGGCAATGATGCTTACGACGAAAACATAAAAAAATATCCTGGTACATGTGACAGAATTGCATCAGAAGATTTCATTATTAATAATGCAAGTGTTATTGATTTTTAGATATATCTTTTAATTTTAGAACCTCAACATTCTTAATTTTAATTAAGTCAGCAACCCTTCTTACTAAGCGCTCTTCATCAACATCTAATTTTCCATCAGCATAAGCCGTTTTCCACATAAACTTTAAAAGCGATAACTTTTCATCTTTTGAATAATTTATGTTTATGTCCTCTATAAATTGATAAAATGAAACACTGTCATTACTATAGATTTCAATCATTTCGAGTATTTCCTGCTTTTCTTTTCCAACTTTTCTAGCAATTTTTTCAATTTCTTCCATTAATATAACCAATTCAGATTCACTTATATCACCATCAGATCTTGCTATTTCATATGCCAAGACTGCTGCAGTAAGTTCAATTTCAAATGTTATTTGATTCTCGGTATTATTTGATTCTTTATTTTTTTTCTTAAATATATTAAACATGATTTACTTTCTCTTTAAATCTCTCAATATCGTGAATATACTTTTTATGAAGCCTTCTTTTAAATGAATTAAAAAAGGTAGCAAAAAATATTTCAACATCTAGTCTATTTGTTTTTTGTTTGATGTATAAATTATCAACCATTGCTAATAGTTCAGGACTACTCATATCATAACCCAGAACTTGAGAAAGGCCAGTAATGCCTGGATTAACATAATAAACATTATATTGTTCTCTATAAGCTGTAAGCTCTTTTTGGTTTGGCAGCCCTGGCCTTGGACCGATCAAGCTTAAGTCACCTTTAAAATAATTTATTAGTTGAGGCAATTCATCAATTTTAAGCCTCCTAAGAACAGAGCCAAATTTTAAATGATTTCTATTTTCAACTTGGTGTGTTCCCAAGCTAGGAGTGCTGTTATACATTGTCCTAATTTTATAAAGGCTGAACATTCTTTTATTCAAACCAAGCCTTTTCTGTATAAAAATTACAGGATTTCCGTCTTCATACCATACAAGTATTAAACCAAAAATTATTACTGGTAGTACTAAGATAAATCCAAATATGAAAATTATTTTTAATAAGTTGCTCACAGGTTTTTATTATATATACATACATCTTTTTAAAGTAGAATTATCTTATGAATATTGCGATTACTGGCGGCAATGGCTTTATTGGAAGTTATTTGTCTAAAATGATAAAAGATATCGGTCATGAAGTTATATTTATATCTAGATCAAAAAAAAATAAAGGCAATAATTATTTTAGCTATGATGATTTATTTTCATTTGAAATAAAAACTAATATTGATTGCTTCATCCATCTCGCCTCTCCAAACTATGATTATGCTAGGAATAATTCGCTTGAAGATGGAATAGTTCACCTGACATCAAATATTTTGAAAGTTCTAAATAATTATAACTGCACAAAATTTATTTATTTTAGCTCTGCAAAGATATATGGTGAACCTTCTTTAATAAGAGATTATATTTTTAATGAAGATAGTAAACCCAGCCCAGTTTCTGACTATGGAAAGCAAAAGCTAGAAGCCGAAAAAAAAATAATTGCTCATGCAAGTAATTCTGATTTAGAGTATCTTATTTATAGAATGCCGTTTGTTTATGGAAGTGGCAATAAATCCAACATAAATAAATTATTAAAACTTATCAAAAAATCATTTCCATTTGTCCTTTTTTGCAATTCAAAGCATCTAAAAAAATCACTTATAAGCATCGAAAATATAAAACTTTATATAAAATATAATATTGAGAATCTTGATACTATTAAAAATAATATATTCAATATAA
>MDTB01193485.1_pt1 | contig 14024 bp, 10 predicted proteins | sample 811161 | NCBI WGS metagenome assembly MDTB01 (sample SAMN05326650, study PRJNA326480) | marine metagenome | isolation source: seawater | place: Mediterranean Sea | collected 2009
CACATAATTGGTGATGGTAAGGAAAAAGAACGACTACTTTTTGCTGCCCATCAATTGGGTTTGGCAGAAAATGTTCATTTTATAGGGAAATTGGAGAGGCACGATATAATTAAATATTACAAAGATGCTCACATCTATTTACAGTATAGTATTCAGGAAGGGTTTTGTAATGCTGTGCTGGAATCTCAATCAATGGGTTTGTTAACAATAGCCTCCGATGCTGAAGGCCTTCAAGAAAATATAATTTCTGGAAAAACTGGATGGATTATCCCTAAAAGAAATCCAGAAAATTTATCCAAAAAAATTATGGAAGTTGTCAATCTTTCCTTGGATGAAAAAATGGCCATATCAGATAGAGCGATTCAAAGAGTTAGAAAACATTTTGCTTTAAATTATCAACAAAAATTGATGAATAAATTTTTTACTCAGATTTAACTTATTTAAATAATTCTTCATGAATTTTTCTAATATAATATTTTTCATAAATAGACATGCGTTCTTTTTTGGAATAATCTTATCAGTTTTTTACAACCTTCCATATCTAATTCTATGGGAAAATGCAGTTTATAATATAGGTGATTGCTTAGACGGTCTGCCTGTTATACATAGTACCGTGAAAAGTGAATATTTTTTCTCATTTGGAAATAATAATTTTTTAGAAGCTTACCTTGGTGGAGCAATCCCAAGGAATGCTTTAACTCCCGGACCGCTGAACATAATGAATATGGGTCATTATATTTTCGAACCCTTAAGTGCTTTTGTTTTTAATAAATTGATTTCAACAATTATCGGTTTTATTGGTATGTTTTTATTTTTAAGAGATAACATTTTACTTAGATTCAATCAAAGAGTTATGTGCTTAATTATTGCACTAACATTTTCATGTTTACCATTAAAAGCTCATTTTGGTTGCGGTGTATTTACAATTACTCCCCTAATATTTTATTCATTTATAAAAATATCTGATAACAAAGACATTCTAATTAATCTAGGTATTTTGTTCTTTTCTAGCTTTGCAGGTTCTATTGTATATAACTCAGTATTCATTCTCTTTTATTTACTCATCTATTGGATATTTAGATGTGTGAAGACTAAAAATATAAAATATCTACCACTCTTTGGTATATTTATTTTTCTAGTGGGAGTAGTACTTTGTGATTTAAATATTTTGATATTACATTTTTTGGATAACGAATTTGTTGGGCATAGAACATTAAATCCAATTGCATCAAGTGATATCCAATCAATCTTTTTCAATTTCAGTTCATTTTTTTTTAATGAAAAATATGCGCATGTTGTCACGCTTCATAATGTAATTATTTTATGGCTTTTTGTACTCGGTATTTTCTGGAGAAGAGTAGAAAAACGTAATTTGCAAAAAGTAGTTCTTTTTTCAGGCATTATCATTTTTAATACCTTATTTGCTACGCTTTTGTCATGGGAAATATTCGACCCAATAAAAAAGAAGATAAACATTCTTGGAAGTTTTGGATTTTACAGATTCACCTGGTTAAATCCATTTTTCTGGTGGGTTTTATTCGCTTGCATAGTGAAATGTTTTTTCCAATTAATGACTCTAAGAAACTGTAAAACAAAAACGCCAATTTTATTAGTTATGTTGTGTACTTCTGGAATATTTTATGTTGTTAAGAATAGCTGGGAATACAGATCAAACTTGAATCTATTGTTAAAAAAATCTGAACACTCATATAACTCAAACACATTAAGTTTTAAGGATTTTTATTCTGAACCACTATTTGAGAGCATTAAAGAATACATAGGTAGAGATCAAGCCTTCTATAAGGTTGGAAGTATTGGTCTTCATCCTGCTGTGCCCAGATATAATGGTTTCCATACAATAGATGGATACTACCCAATATATAGTTTGAATTATAAAACTAGATTCCGTGAAATTATAATTGATGAACTTGATAAGGTGCCGAAACTAAAGTTAAAATTTGATAATTGGGGGAATCGGTGTTATTTGTTTTCTTCTGAGTTGTATAAAAAATGGAATCATAAAGACTTTATAATTTCTAAAGACAGAAACCTAAAGCTTGTTAATTTAGATTTTAAGTTCGATAAGCTAAAGTCCTTAGACTGTGACTACATATTCTCTACGGTAAAAATTGAAAAATATAATCACAATGAATTAAGCTACCTTAAAAATTTTGAAATGAATGATTTACCGTATAAAATATTTCTCTATAAAGTGTTATAAAATATTATATTAAAATTAGTGTGCTATATGAAACGAAAAACAATAATTAGAGTTTAGGGTGTTTGATAAAAAACCTCTTGTAATTTTTGAAATGGCAAATAACCATATGGGTGATGAAGATTTTGGTTTGGAGATAATAAACTCATTTGGAAAGTTTGTAGAACAGTATCCAGATTTTAAATTTGCATTCAAATTTCAGTTCAGAGATATTCCAACTTTTATACATCCCGATTATCAAAATAAAAAAGAAATTAAGTATGTAAAAAGATTTTCAGAGACCTGGCTAAGAAATGAACAGTTTTCTATTTTATTTGAGAAAGTGAAATCTCTCGGTATGAAAGTCATTGTCACTCCATTTGATGAGATATCTACTCAGAATGCAGTTGATCTAAAAGTTGATATTATCAAAATTGCTAGTTGTTCATGCGGAGACTGGCCACTGATTGAAAAAATAATAAAGGTGAAAAAACCAATAATTTTTTCTACTGCTGGGTCTCAGTTTAGCACCATAGATAATATGGTGAGTTTTTTTCAGCACAGACAAAAGAACTTTGCCATCATGCACTGTGTTGGGGAATATCCGACTCAAGACGACAATTTACAATTAAATCAGATTACTGAACTAAAAACAAGATATCCAGGCATCCCAATAGGTTTCAGTACCCATGAGAATCCAGATAATTTTAATTCAATTTTTATTGCTATTGGGAAAGGTGCTATGATTTTTGAGAAACATGTATCTTTAGAAACAGTAAAATTTAAGAAAAATAAATACTCAGCAACCCCTAAAGAAATCAGATCCTGGTTAAATAATGGTTTATTAGCATATAAAATGTTGGGTGAAAATGGAAAAAGATATCCTATTTCAAAAAAAGAACACTCCGATCTGAGACAGTTTAAACGTGGGGTTTTTGCAAGAGAGGATATTGCGAAAAATTCTATTCTAAATATAAGTAATTCCTTTTATGCGTGGCCTCCAAATGATAAACAGTTACTTGCAAACGATTTATCTAAATATAAAATAATCAAGACAAATAAAACGATTAAAAAAAACGACCCTATTTATTTTGAAGATGTAGAAATAAATGATACTAAAAAAATATTTATCGATATTATCGAATCCGTAAAGGTTATTATAAATAGAGCTAACCTGATATACCCTGGAGGAACGGAACTGGAAATTTCGCATCATTATGGAATTCAAAATTTTCATCAAACAGGCACCACTATAATACCAGTGATCAATCGAGAATATTGCAAAAAACTAATTATCATGCTACCTAAACAAAAGCACCCAGAACAGTTTCATAAGAAAAAAGAAGAAACATTCCACATATTATACGGTGACCTTGACCTTTATCTTGATGATAAATTATATAAACTTCATGTTGGAAGCACAATTACTATAAAAAAAGGCGTGAGACATAAATTTCATACCTCAAAAGGTTGTGTTTTTGAGGAAATTTCATCAACGCATTATCTGGATGACTCCTATTATACTGACGACGAAATTAACCAAAACTCAAATAGGAAAACATTATTTAAGCATTGGTTGTGAGGAAGATTTGTTTTAATGTATTCTTTCAAGATTTCACAAATAGAATAATTACGTTATAATTACTTTAGACTTTCAAAAAAAACCTATTACTAATTACTAACTTGACTATTCCATCTAATTGAGAATTTTACAATCAGCTAAAAAAGCGAAAACTTAAGAAATATTCCAAATAATTATGAAACTTTCAGATTACGTAATTAAGAAAATTTCAGATATTGGTGTGAAGCATGTTTTCATGTTAGCTGGAGGTGGAGCAATGCATCTTAATGATTCACTGGGGCGTTCAAAGTATTTGCAACATGTTTGCAATCTCCACGAGCAGGCTTGTGCCATTGCCGCTGAGAGTTATGGACAATATACAAATAATTTGGGAGTCTGTATGGTTACCACAGGACCTGGAAGCACAAATACACTAACGGGAGTTGCGGCAGGTTGGATGGACTCTACACCTATGCTCATTATTTCAGGTCAGGTAAAAAGAGATGATCTCTGTCATGGATTAGGGGTACGTCAAATGGGTTTTCAAGAAATAAATATTATCCCGATCGTAGAGACAATTACCAAATATGCTGTCACAATAAAAGATCCGGAATCCATAAGGTACCACATGGAAAAAGCAATTTGGTCAAGCCAAGAGGGTAGACCTGGACCATCCTGGGTAGATATTCCTCTTGATGTGCAGGCAAAAATAATTGATCCTCATAAACTTATATCTTTTTCAGCTTCTAGAGGGGGCTTATTAAAGAAAAAAAATCAAAAAATATTATCAAAAGACGTTAGCAGATTTCTAGATTTAATAAAAGAAAGTGAAAAGCCAATAATCTTAATTGGAAACGGTATTCGATTAGCCAAAGCGGAGTCAAAAGTCGATTCTATGGTTAAAAAGTTAAAAATCCCTTTTTTAACAACTTGGAAGGCAATGGACTTATTTCAAGAAAACAATCCTCTGTTCATTGGAAGGCCAGGCGCCATTGGTCAGAGAGCTGCAAATCTTGCTCAACAGAACTCAGATCTTTTAATTATGATTGGTGCGCGCATGGATATGGGCCAAACAGCGTTTATGCATCATTATTTAGCGCCAAAGGCAAAAAAAGTGATGGTAGATATTGACAAATATGAAATAAGTAAGATGAAGATGGAAATTGATTTACCCATAGTACAAAGTGCTGATCTGTTCATTGAGGAGGTATTATTTCAGCTTAGCAAAAATAAAGTTGATGGACAAAAGTTTTCCTCATGGCATAGACAATGTATTGATTGGAAAAAGAAATTTCCCGTTGTAATTGATGAGTATTGGAATTATAAAGACGGTGTTAGCCTTTACGCTCTTGTCGAAGCAATATCTAAAATAGTCAAGCCAGGTCACCTTTTCATACCTGGTAGTTCCGGAGCATGTAGTGAAGTTTCAATGCAGGCTTTTAAAGTAAAAAAAGGGGTAAGAGTTTTTAATAGTGAAGGTTTGGGTCCGATGGGTTTTGGTATTTCAGCAGCACTGGGAGGTTGTCTAGCTTCAAATAAGAAAAGGACAATATGTATTGATGGCGATGGAGGTTTTTCTATGAATACTCAAGAGCTAGAGACAATTCGTAGATTAAACCTACCAATTTCCTTTTTCGTTTTAGATAATAAAGGTTATTCTTCAATTCGGTCTACCCAAAAATCATATTTTCATAGTAGGTACATTGGTTCTAGTGAGCAAGGGGGAGTTACATTACCTGACCTAAAAAAGATCTCAAGCGCATACGGTATTAGATATTTTCAAATAAAAGATAATGATTCGATAACTAAGGTACTTAAAACGATTTTTAAAATTAAAACGCCCGTCATTTGTAGAGTATTAATAAGCGAGAATCAAGTAACTGCTCCTAGGGTTATAACAAAAAAGAATGATGATGGTACTATGGAAACGGCTCCCATGGAAATAATGTGGCCGCCTGTCAAATAGAGTTTATAAAATTCTAATCATTAACTTCACTTCATACATCCATTTTATGAATCTAAAATATGATAAATAATAAGCTATCATCATATATTGAATTGGGAAAAGTGATTAGATACTTAAAAGGGTTGCTGGGGGATATAAACATTAAATTAAATAAAAACTTTATCACTTTATTGGGCTGTAAAATGGTCGGAATTAACATTGAAGAGTTAACATCATATAAATGGATGACGAATCATTACCTAATTGACTCCTTAGGGGTAGATTCTCTCCCTTCAAAAAATGTTGTAATAAAAATTTTTAAGCAATCAAAAAATTATCAAGAAAGCATTAGCCAAATCGAAAAATTTTTAAATCAAGAACTATTGAATGATAATACAGAATCTTTATATGATGAAAATTTCGAGCATACTCTGGATCAACTATCATCCTTGATAATTGAGTATGCAAAAAATAAAAAAATCATAGCAGTTAAAAATAATTATATATCAAAAAAGCAATATTCTGAATTTTTAGATGATGGATATCTGATTATTGACTCATTTTTAGGAGACGATCAAATAAAGAAGCTCCATGATTTAACTTTATACATCGCTGAGGAAGAAAAAAAAAGAAATGTGGCTTATGAGTATGGTGGAGCTGAGAAAAAAATTCAACGAATATATAATTTAATCTCGAAGCATCCATGCTATGTAGAATTGTTAGAACTTCCAATAATAACAGAAATTTTAGAAAAATACTTTTATAGAGACACGTTACACCATAAGTACGTCTTAAGCAGTTTTCAATCAAATATATTATGGCCAGGTAGTGAGGCTCAGCAACTGCATATTGATGGTTGGGGAGGTTCAATAAATTCTTTACCAGATTGGCCAGTAAGGTTGAATATTAATTTTTTATTAACCGATTGGAATAAAACAAATGGTGCAACTCTTATTTGCCCTGGTAGTCATAAATATCTTAGACCCCCACAAAAAAATGAAATTCCAAAACTAAAGTTAAAGCAAATAATTGCTCCTAGGGGGTCAATAGCTGTATGGACGGGTCACTTATGGCACAAAAGTGGAGATAATAATTCTGGTGATCCTAGGTTTGGCTTATTTTCATGTTTTGCTGCTTCACATTTGAAAGAGGTCTCAACAGAAGAGGAACATTTAGAAGTTGTAGACAAAAGGGTGATTGATAATTTATCTGAGGAAATGAGATTTATGATAGGTTTAGATAGAGGTGTGAAAAAAGGGGCGTTGCATAGAATTGATTTTGCAAATACTAAATTTAAAAAAATGAAATTATAACATATTTTTGAAAGATTATTTTGTCAATGAGTGAAAGAATTGCAAGTGCCTGTGTGTGTTGTGGTGGGACGAATCTAAATAAATCTCCAGCAATTTTGATGCCATTTATTGCAGATAGAGTTTTTGGTTGGAAGCCAGTAAAAATTGATGCCAATTGGCACCTAAATACAATAAAAAATGGTATGGCATATCCAATTTGCAATTCAGTACAATGTAAAGACTGTAATCACTTATTTCTCGATATAAGGTTTAGTGATATTGAAATGAGAAAACTCTATAAAGATTACCGCGGAAAAGATTATTCCCTTCTGAGAGAAAAATATGAACCTGGATATCTAGAAAAAAACAAAAAACTAAGTTACGGTCATCAGTACAAAAAAAAAGTTGAAAACTTTTTAAAACCATTTTTGGAAGAGCCAATACGTATTTTGGACTGGGGAGGGCATGATGGACGCAATACACCATTTAAAAAACAGAGTGAATTATTACACATTTATGATATTTCAAATGCAAGATCAAATAATCAATTAAAAACTTTATCAAAAGAAAATTTAAAGAGATATAATTATAATTTAATAATCTGCGGGAATGTTTTAGAACATGTTCCCTTCCCAATAACAACACTTCAAGAAATTAAATTTTATATGGATTTTAAAACTATTTTATACATCGAACTTCCATATGAAAATATTGTAAGAGAAGCGGAAGATATAAGTATGCTTTATAAACAAAAAAAGCATTGGCACGAGCATATAAACTTCTTTAACGAGATTTCAATTTTAAAAGTGATAAATTCATTAGAAATGAAGTTATTGAAATTAAATTATTTAGAAATTCAAGGGGAGACCTCTGATCAGATTTTTCAGGTTTGCCTTAATTTAAAATAACAGTTTCAGAATAAAATAAATTAGTTAAAGTTGGTGAAGAAATTATTAGTAACTGGGGCAGGTGGTTTTATTGGAAGGAGCATCACCGAAAATTTTGAATCTTTTTATGAGGTCCACCCATTGAATAGGAAAGAATTAGATTTGAACGATTCAAAATCAGTATTGAAAAAATTAAAAAAAAATCAGTACGATGTAATAATCCATTGTGCTAATTATGATGCAGCGCCTAAAAATAGTCTTAGAAACTCATCTCTTGTCATAGAAAAAAATTTATCTATGTTTTTTAATATCACAAGATGTTCTGACTATTATGGAAAGTTAATATATTTTGGCTCTGGCGCGGAATTTTGCAGGAAACATTGGGTTCCCAATATGAGTGAAACTTATTTTGATGAATATGTACCTAAAGATCAATATGGACTGTCTAAATATATAATGACAAAATATACCCTAAAGAGTAAAAACATCACTAATCTTCGTCTTTTTGGGGTTTTTGGCCAATTTGATGACTGGAGGTATCGTTTTATTTCAAATGCATGTTGTCATGTAGTCTTGGATAATTCGATTAGAATTAATCAAAATGCCTTATTTGATTTTCTTTTTATAGATGATCTTTTAAAAATTATTAAATGGTTCGTTGATAACGAATCAAATTTAAAAGTAGTTAATGTTTGTACTTCAAAAACGTTAACTTTTTTGGAAATTGCAAAAAAAATTATAAAAATCTCCAAAAAAAAAAATAAAAATTAAAATTCAAAAAGAAGGACTCCGGACAGAATATAGTGGAAATAATTCCTTGCTATTATCAAAAATGGATAACTTTAAGTTCACATCAATTGATTCTTCTCTAAGTGATATGTACTATTGGTATGAAAAGAACAAGGGAAAGATTGACCCAAAACAATTTCACTATTAATGTGGCAGCAAATATTATGTTGAATATATGTATTTTAACCTTTTTTGGCCTGAGCTCTTTGAAATTAATAAATTTTAAAAGCTAAGGCGTGAATATAACTTGTAAAGTTTGTTTAAGCAGTTTTTTAGATCCTCACTTTTTAACTCTTGAAAACATGCCCAAAGGTGCTCAATATCTTCCTTCGAAACAAAATCTTGAAAATGATCGTGGTGTACATTTAAAAATAGCGCAATGTAAAGGCTGTGGTTTAGTTCAGTTATTAAACGAGCCAGTTCCGTATTTTAAGGAGGTCATCAGGTCTACCTCCTTTTCGACAGAAATGACCAAGTTTAGGAAAAAACAATTTAAAGAATTTATTGATAAATATCATCTTAATGATAAAAAAATCGTTGAAATTGGCTCCGGTACTGGCGATTATTTGTCAATAATGAACCAGCTAAATATCAATGCATACGGTGTTGAATTCTCTCAAAAAAGTGTAAATGTATGTAGAGATAAGGGATTAAGTGTTGAAAAAGGTTTTATTAATAGTACTCAAGATAAGTTGAGTAATGGCCCATTTGATGCCTTTTTTATGATGAGTTTTCTTGAGCATATTCCATATCCTAATGATGTCTTGAAAGCTATAGTTTGTAATTTAAAAGATGATGCTATTGGAATAGTGGAAGTTCCTAATTTTCAATTGATGATAGATAAGAAGCTTTTCTCGGAGTTTATTTCTGATCATATTTTTTACTTTACAATGGAAACCATTAAGCAAACATTAAGATTAAATGGATTTAATATTTTGGAATCTAGCATTATCTGGAATGATTACATTATTTCAATAATTGTAGAGAAACGTAGAAATATGAATTTTACAAGAATCATTGATGATAAGGAAAGAATAAGATCAAGATTTAAACACTTTATTAGTCAGTTCCCAAAAAAAACAATAGCAGTTTGGGGTGCAGGGCATCAATCTATAGCCTTGATTAGTTTACTTAATTTGGGTGATCATATAAAATACGTTGTAGATTCGGCAACTTTTAAGCAAAATAAGTATATGCCTGTAAGCCATATTCCAATAAAACCTCCAGAAATATTAAATAGCGATCCAGTCAGGGCCGTAATTGTAGTAGCTGGAAGCTATGGGGAAGAGGTAATAAATCTGATAAAAAAGAATTATAAATTAAATATGAAGGTTGCAGTTTTTAATGAAAACGAATTGAAGATCTCTGATCTGACTTATCATGATGATTTGGCCTAAATATCTTGAAATAGCCTAAAATTAAAAATGTCCTCACATCTAGAAATATTAGAAAAATCAGCTTCCTTGACAGCGGACGAGGGAAGAAAACGTAAAGATCAAAGCAAAACACGTCCTCGAGTTCATGCTAAAATTCAAAATTTTTTTAAAAACATGACTAAGGGTGCAATAAGTCCAATCCTCCGACTCAAAATAAATCGATCACTGTGTAATTTTAAGTGTGAACATTGCTGCGAAGAACCGTATATGAGCCGAGATTTATTGGAAAAAACAGGTTCTGTAGATCCTAGGAAACAAATGCAAATTGAGGATTATGCTAAACTTTCAGATGAAGCTGACAAATATGGAATTTTTCGATTTGTATTAACTGGTGGGGAGGCTTTACTCGATAGAAATTTAGAACAAATCATTAAGGCAATAGACCCTATGAAGCATCTTGTAATTTTAGATACGAATGCTTGGTTTTTTGATGATGCTAAAGCGAAATGGTTCGCGGATCTGGGAGGTTACAAGGTTCAAATATCTCTTGATAGTTTCATTGAAAAAGAACATGATGCTTTCAGAAACAAACCTGGCTCTTACAAACGTGTAATCAAAGCGATTCATGCATCAAAAGAGGCAGGACTTGAATTATTATTATCAACCTGCATTGTGAAAAATCGTGTTTTCAGTAACGAATTTGAAAATTTTCTCCAATATTGTAAGACAGAGGTTATTCCTCTCTATGTTACGCTTGCAAAACCAGTTGGAAGTGCGCGAGAACACGAAGAATGGATATGTGAGAAAAAAGATATTGACTATTTAAAAAGTTTAGAGGATGAGTATAATGTTTTTACCCATATGTCTCCATCATATGGACAACCGGGTAGGTGTATCACAGTTAAAGGAATAAATACAATAAATCACGATGGTGAAATAGTTCCATGTCCATATATGGATTTATCTATTGGTAATGTGATGGATATGCCACTAGCAAAAATACTTGAGCGCGGTATGAAAAATAAATGGCTAGGACCTTATCGAGATGAGTGTATCATAGGTGAACACCCAGAGTTTATTCAATTTCATAACAAAACAGTTCTAAATTATCAAAAAAACGTATCCCCTCTTCTTCCAGTACCATACGAAAAAGGTTTTGCCTTATGTGGAGAAATAGATGAATGATGGTTGATTCAAATGTAGATAGTTTATTTGATCAAAGTGGTCGCAGAATACCATTTGAGGGCATGCGTGTTTTCAATTTGATTTCTCTTAAATTTTATAAGATTAAACAGCCACAACTAAGTTTTAAAAGTATATTAAACAGAAGTAAGAAATATCTTGGCGTGAGCGAGAATATTTCAGAAAATTCTTTAAAAATTGCTTGTGACAAAATTAAAAGAGAAGTCTCAGCTGATTCAGCATTAAGAGGTTTATTTAATGGTGTACATGTCCCTTTTATTTGTCCAAAAAATTCACAAGAAAAAGATTTAGGTTTTGAACTAGAAACTAAAAATTTGCCATCTGTTGAATCATCATTCAAATCCGAATATCCAAACTTGCATTTTAAAAAAAATTTCAATGAAGATTTTGCGGTGCGTGGTAATCTGTATCTTGCTGAGGGGTCCAGATATGAAAATTTAATTCAGTCGAGAAAGAAAAGTTCTCTTGCTGGTTGGTATTTCCCCCAAGCTCTCCAAGAGTATGATATTCCTTCTCAGCGAAAACAAATGGATACCTTACCATTTTTTGATAATTTAATTTTGAGCGGTATAGTTGATGTTTCTGCAGCACTTGTGGGCTCCCCTGGACTATTAATAAATAAAGATAGTTATCCGCCAATATTGTGTCTCTCCGCAATAGAGCACAAAGACCCTGGATTAACACTTTGTTACAAAGCTTATGGGCTGCATTTAGAATTTTGGTGCATGAGTATGATGCTTACCCCGTCCATAACTCAGGTTTCTGAACAATGGACTGGAGGCTTGTCTATCTTCACCTCGTTGTGAAAATTTCACTCCGTTACAATTTTGGATAAAAAAATATGTTGTCCTAAAATAAGACTTGGGTATTGATTATCCGATCCATTCAAAAATCAATATTATTATTGATTACTCAATAAATTATATCTTTCTGTAACTTTAGAAAAATTAAATAATTGAAAAAACATGTCAACTAAGAGCGTAACAGTATTAACACCTTGTTTTAATGAGGCAGACAACATTGAGCCTTTATTTGATGCCATATCAAAAGAATTTGAAGGTCAAAATGAAATCCACTACACTCATCTTTTTATTGACAATGCCTCTACGGATGGTACCCAAACAATATTACGTGAGTTAGCAAAAAAGCATAAGAATATTCGTGTCATAATCAATAATAGAAATTTTGGACCAATAAGATCTATGATGCATGCTTTGATTGAAACTTCAGATGACGCTGTTATTCATATGGTAAGTGATCTCCAAGACCCTCCAGAATTAATTCCACAGTTTATAAAAAAATGGTCTCAAGGGAACAAGGTTGTAATCGGCATAAAAGAAAAAAATCATGACTCATATTTAATATCTTTTATAAGGACATTCTATTATAAGTTGATTAATAAATTATCTGAAGCTGAATTAATTCAACATTTCACTGGTTTTGGTCTTTTTGATAAAGAGGTCATAGACAAAATAAGAAAATTAGATGATCCTTATCCATATTTTAGAGGTTTAATTGCTGAAATGGGATATGAAACGGCAAAAATTGAATATGTTCAACCTCCAAGAAAAAGAGGGAAATCAAAACACACATTTTATAGTCTTTATGATATTGCAATACTTGGTATCACAAGCCATTCCAAAGTACCTTTAAGGATAGCAACATTTACAGGTTTTATCATTTCTATACTCAGTTTTCTTGTCGGATTAATCTATTTTATTTATAAACTATTGTTTTGGGACTTATTTGAAGTAGGTGTTGCTCCAGTTTTGATTGGTATTTTCTTTTTATCCTCGGTCCAAATATTTTTCATTGGCTTAATAGGTGAATACATAGGTTCAATACATACACAAGTGCTGAGACGTCCGCTGGTGGTTGAAAAAGAAAGAATTAACTTCTAGTAAAAGTAAAATAATCGATTAATCTTTTTTGAGTTTTACTTGAACTATTTTATCCCAAATGATATTGATTTTAGACTTAAGAAAAAACATTTGTTCGTTTTAGTTAGACCTTTTTTTTCAGATAAAGGATGGATTCAGCAAGGTAATAAGTTTAATGAATGGGGCCTGCATTCAAAAGACCACAGGCTAGTTGAAAATATTGAAATAGCTGATATATTGATAATACCTTTCCCGATAAATTATTATCACGAAAAAAATAAAATAAGCTTACTAAATAACTATAGTCATCTATGTAATAAATACAAAATAAAAGGATTTGGATTTATTGGAGGCGATTATGGCGTTGAGTATCCAGACCTAGAACATGTGACCTACTTTAGAATGGGAGGATTTAAATCAAAACTAAGTAAAAATAATATTGGATTTCCAGCGGCATTATCTGACTATTATCTTAATCTTTATAAATCTAATAAAATAAAAATACGACCAAAAAGTGGTATGCCCAAAATTGGATTTTGTGGACACGCAACTTCAAATATTTTGGTTCGGTTATATCAAATATTAAAATACTTTAAGGAAAACTTGTATCGTTTTTTTAAAAATCCAAAAAGATTTGATTATGAGCCATATTTTCAATCTGCCTATGAAAGATATAGACTACTCAAAATATTTGAAGAGGCAAAAGATATAGAGACAGAATTTATTGCCCATTCAAGATATAGAGGCGGAGCAAGGAGCAATTCTGATAAAGAGAGGTCAACAAAAGAATATTTTAATAATATAACAAATTCAGATTACGTAATATGCTTACGAGGATCAGGAAATTTCTCCATTCGTTTTTATGAGACGCTTATGATGGGGAGAATTCCAATA
>MDTB01068471.1_pt1 | contig 14022 bp, 11 predicted proteins | sample 811161 | NCBI WGS metagenome assembly MDTB01 (sample SAMN05326650, study PRJNA326480) | marine metagenome | isolation source: seawater | place: Mediterranean Sea | collected 2009
AATTTATAGTGATTATAAGGCTAATCGATCAGAAGCGCCTGATGATTTAGCACCTCAATTTGAATATATAAGAAAATCTGTTTTAGCTTTTAACCTACCTTCGGTAGATCTTGCTAATTATGAAGCAGATGATCTCATAGCAACTTATGTAGAACAAATTTTAGAAAAGGGAGCAAGAGTAACAATTGTATCTTCAGACAAAGATTTAATGCAGCTATTTAAAAAAAATGTACGAATTTTTGATCCTATGAAAAATAGATTTATATCTGAAGAAGATGTTAAAAATAAATTTGGTGTAGACCCCTCAAAGGTGATTGATGTTCAGGCTTTAGCAGGTGATAGTAGTGATAATGTTCCTGGAGTGCCTGGCATTGGAGTAAAAACTGCTGCAGAACTAATAAATAAGTATGGGACTTTAGAAAAACTTTTAAAATCTACAGATGAGATCAAACAGAATAAAAGACGAGAAACTCTTATAGAAAATAAAGACAAAGCTTTAATTAGTAAGAAATTAGTTACTTTAAAGCATGACACTCCGGTAGATAGAAATTTATCTGAATTTAAATTAAAGCGAATTGATAAAGATAAACTTTATAAATTTTTAAGAGAAATGGAATTTAATAGGTTATTAAGTTCAGCGATATCAACTTATGGGGAGCCAAGTCTGGATAGTGTTTCAAATGATGTGAAAACAGAACAAAAACAAAATACTATTATTAAAAAAGAATATTTTTTAATTACTGATCCTAAAGATATAGATGATTGGATTAAAGAAGCAGAAGAAGCAGGAGAGGTGGCTGTAGATACTGAAACTAGTTCTTTGAATCCCCAGGAAGCTGAACTAATTGGTATTTCTTTAAGTTCCAAAATTGGCAAAGCTTGTTATATCCCAATAGGCCATAATTCAAAGAAATGTGTAAGTAAAGATATAGTTATTAAAAAATTGAAACCTTTGCTTGAAGATTCAAGTATAAAAAAGATAGGACAAAATATAAAGTTTGATTTTATAGTTTTGTTTAAGAACGGCATTAATATTTCATCATTAGAGGATACAATGCTTATGTCTTACGTATTAGATGCAGGTAAAAATAGACATAACATGGATACGCTTTCTGAAATTCATTTGAATCATAAAACTATTACTTTTAAAGAATTAGTAGGTACAGGAAAAAAAGAAATCAATTTTAGAGAAGTTGATATTGAAAAAGCAAAGGATTATGCAGCCGAGGATGCAGATATAACATTAAGATTGTATAAAAAGTTTTTTAAAAGCCTTAAGGAAGAAAAAATGATCAATATCTATGAAGTTTTTGAAAAACCGATGATAAAAATTTTAGCTAATATGGAAATAGAAGGTATCAAGATTGATTATAAATTTCTAAAAACTTTGTCTTCAAATTTTGGAAAAAAGATCGAAAATATTCAAAAAGATATTTTTAAAATTTCTAAAAAAAATTTTAATATTGCTTCTCCAAAGCAACTTGGAGAAGTTATATATAATGATTTAAAGATTGCTGGTCTAAAAAAAACCAAAAAGGGAGGTTTTGCCACAAGTGCTTCAGTTCTAGAAGATCTAGCATTTAAAGGTAATAAATTTCCTAAATTAGTTTTAGATTGGCGACAGATTTCGAAATTAAAAAATACTTATTCAGATTCTTTACCAGAACATATCAATCCAAAAACAAGAAGAGTTCATACATCTTTTTTACTGGCTGCAACAACAACAGGTAGATTGGCTTCTAGTGATCCAAATTTACAAAATATTCCAATTAAATCTGAAGATGGTAAAAATATAAGGAAATCATTCATAGCTGAAAAAAATCATGTCCTAATTTCTGCAGATTACAACCAAATTGAAATGAGAATTTTAGCAGATTTAGCTGATGTCAAAGAACTTAAAAAAGCATTTAGAAATAATGAGGATATTCACTCATTAACTGCTAGTCAGATATTTAATGCGGATATTAAAAAGATTAATCAAGATCAAAGAAGAAAAGCAAAAGCTATAAATTTTGGAATTATTTATGGTATATCTCAATATGGTTTAGCTAAACAAATAAATGTTTCTAATTATGAAGCAGAAGAATTTTTAAATTCATATTTTTCTAAATTCCCTGAAATAAAGGTCTATATGGATAAAACAATTAAATTCTGCAGAAAAAGTGGGTATGTAAATAATATTTTTGGGAGAAGGTCACACTTTATTAATATCAATGATAAAAATTATAATGTCCGTAATTTTCAAGAGCGAGCAGCTATAAATGCTCCAATTCAAGGATCAGCATCTGAAATTATGAGATTAGCTATGATTAGGTTAGATAGAAAACTAAGAGAGCAAAAAAATCAAAAAACTAAGATGCTACTCCAAATTCATGACGAATTAATTTTTGAAACCCCAAAAGATGAGGCAAAAAAAATGAGTAAAATAATAATAGAAGAAATGACCAGTGTGGCTAAAAGTGATCAACACTCATTTTCCGTACCATTGACTGTAGATTTAAATATTGGTGATAATTGGGGTGAGCTTCACTAATTAAATTGTATTGCCCAATTTAGAACAATTTAGTATTTTTATATTTAAGTATGCATAAACAAACAATTGCCCTTGTAGATGACGATAGAAATATTCTTACGAGTATAAGCATAGCACTCGAAAAAGAGGGTTTTAAAGTCCAAACCTATATCGATGGTGAGAGTGCTTTGATAGGTCTTTCGAGGACTCCACCAGATTTAGCAATTATTGATATCAAGATGCCCAAAATGGATGGAGAGGAATTATTAAAAAAATTAAGAAAAAAAACCTCTTTACCTGTAATATTTTTAACATCAAAAGATGAGGAAATAGATGAGCTGCTTGGTTTAAAGTTGGGGGCTGATGATTTTGTTAAAAAATCAGGGGGTTTCTCAATAAAAGTTTTAATTGAAAGAATAAGAATTCAACTTAGAAAAAAAAATACAAAAGATTTAATTGAAGAGAACAAAAGTATTATTTCTCATGGTAAATTAAAATTAGACCCTTCCCAATTAGAATGCGAATGGAATGGAAAACAGTTACCTGATAAACTTACAACTACAGAGTTTTTATTAGTAAAAGAACTAGCAAAGCGACCAGGTATAATAAAGGAAAGAGCTCAATTAATGGATATAGCTTACAGGGAAGATACAGAAATAGAAGATAGAACTATAGACAGCCATGTGAAGAGAATTAGAAAAAAATTTAAAAAGGTTGACCCAGAGTTTTCAGCTATAGAAACTAGATATGGAAGTGGATATAGATGGAACGTTAGTTAATGTTTAGTAGTTTTCTTCAAAATATCCCGATTTTAAAAAAGTTTTTATTAATAAATTTAATTTTTTTTACAATTATTGGATTATTTACATTTATTTATTTAAAAAATGTGCAACCTAATTTAATTAAAAAAAAATCTTCAAATCACATAGAAGTTATTAATAATACTATTGATAACTTAACTAGATTAGATGTAAAATTTGTTGAAGAAGATATAAGAAGATTTCTATTTTCTACGAGATTTCTTTTTCAAAATCTTGATAGAGTTATATTTTTTGATAATGAATTAAATTTAGTTGGGGATACAGATACCCTTGATCTTGATCCCAGGTCATTTACTTCGAGATTAGATATGGTAGAGCTCGAAATATTAAATGAAAAAAAAACTAAAGAAATAACAGAAAGAAAAAATATAAATATTGGAACTGACAATAATGTTTCTTTGAATGATATTCTACTTAACTATGCTGGATCAAAAAATTTTGGAATCCCTTTTACTTTTACTCAAGAAGATTTTAACAAATTTAAACTAACAACAATTAAAAATGTAATGCAAAATGGAAAAAATATAGGTTATCTTGCTATTACAGAAAATGCCAATGATATTAAGGCAGCAATAAATGAAAGAAAATCTTTTGTAATTAGAACTGCAATAGCTGTAGGAATAGTAATAATAATATTTTCTTTCGTTCTAAATAGATATTTTTTAAAGCCAATTAAAAACTTGGTAAATTATACAAAAACAATAAGAAAAAAAGATTCAACAACTACTAATATAGAATCTTTAAAATTAAGAAAAGATGAGTTGGGATTATTATCAAATTCATTAGATGATATGACATTAGAGTTACAAAAAAGAATTTCACAAGCAGAAAATTTTTCTACAGACTTAGTTCATGAAATAAGAAATCCTCTTGCTTCTTTAAAAAGTGCATCTGAAATTTTGCATGATACAAATGATAAAGATCAAAGATTTAAATTAATTGACATATTGAGTCATGATGTACAGAGAATTGAGAGATTAATTACAGATTATTCACAAATGTTAAAAGATGAAGTGGCGTTAAGTAAAGAAAAGATTAAAAGATTAGATATCGAACCAATAATTAAATCTGTTGTAGATGATTTTAATAATATTTATAAATTAAAAAGAGGTATCAAAATTTTTTATAAAAATGACAATAAAAGTAAATATTTTATTAATGGTATAGAAAATAGGATTGAACAAATAATTGCTAACCTTTTGGATAATGCAGTTTCTTTTAGTGAAGACAATAAAGATATAATTGTGCAAGTTTCTAAAACAAAAAACAATGAAGTAACCCTTAATATTTTAGATCAAGGTCAAGGATTTAAAGAAAAAGATACAAATAAAATATTTAATAGGTTTTACAGTAATAGACCTGATAAATTTGGACAGCATTCAGGGCTAGGTTTAAATATAGTTAAAAATTTGGTCGATTTGCATAATGCTAAGATTAAAGCTTTTAACAGGACGGATCAAAGAGGAGCAAGTATGGAAATTATATTTCCAAAAATCTAAAGAGTTTTATTGATTAATTAATTTTTTATTGTTAAAAGTATTTTAATGGAAGATTTTAAGGTAAAAAATATATCTGAAGCAGAATTTGGACGTAAAGAAATTTCAATAGCTGAAAGTGAAATGCCTGGTTTAATGGCCTTAAGAGAAGAATATTCCGGTAAATCACCATTAAGAGGTGCTAGAATTATTGGTTGTTTACATATGACCATTCAGACTGCAGTTTTAATTGAAACATTGGTAGATTTAGGAGCAGAAGTTAGATGGTCATCTTGTAACATTTTTTCAACTCAAGATCATGCTGCTGCAGCGATTGCAAAAGCAGGAGTGCCTGTTTATGCATGGAAAGGAGAAACTGAAGAAGAATATTGGTGGTGCGTTAAACAAACAATTGAGGGCAAAAAAGATTGGAAACCAAACATGATTTTAGATGATGGAGGGGATTTGACAGCTCTGATGCATAAAGATTATAAGGATTTGATGAAAGATATAAAAGGTTTATCTGAGGAAACTACCACAGGTGTTTTAGCGTTAAAAAAAATGGAAAGTGAGAAAAAATTATTAGTACCAGCAATTAATGTAAACGACTCTGTAACAAAGTCTAAATTTGACAATTTATATGGATGCAGAGAAAGTTTAGTTGATGGTATAAAGAGAGCTACTGATGTAATGATGTCTGGAAAGGTAGCAATAGTGGCTGGTTTCGGTGATGTTGGTAAGGGAAGTGCTGCATCTTTAAGACAATCAGGTGCAAGGGTTATGGTAACGGAGACGGATCCTATTTGTGCCTTACAAGCAGCAATGGAAGGTTATGAAGTTGTTACTATGGATGATATGATTAGCCATGCAGATATTGTTGTAACTGCTACAGGAAATAAAGATATTGTAACAGCCGACCACATGAGAGAAATGAAAGATAGAGCGATTTTATGTAATATTGGTCATTTTGATAACGAAATTCAAGTTGAAGCATTAAAAAATTATAAATGGGATGAAATCAAACCTCAAGTTCATGAGATAACTCTACCAAGTAAAAAAAGAATAATTTTGCTTGCTGAAGGAAGGTTGGTTAATTTAGGATGCGCAACAGGTCATCCAAGTTTTGTAATGAGTGCGTCTTTTACTAACCAGGTAATTGCTCAAATAGAGTTGTGGAATAACTATAAAAATTACGAAAAAAAAGTATATGTTTTGCCTAAACACTTAGATGAAAAAGTTGCAACTCTTCATCTTAAAAAAGTAGGTGCGAAGTTGACTAAATTATCTAAAGACCAAGCAGATTATATTAGCGTTGGTGTAGAAGGTCCCTACAAACCAAATGCCTACCGCTATTAATAGTGATATAATTGAATTATCATCTCAAGGTAAAACACAGAAATTTGTAAATAAAATTTTAAAAGAAATCAAAGTTGGAGATGTAATTTTCTTATATGGGGAAATGGGTGTTGGCAAAACTACTTTTGTTAAATATTTAATTAATGAGCTTCAAAAAAGAAATAAACTAAAACTAACAGAAGTTACCAGCCCTACATTTAGTCTATTAAATGAATATCAAATAAATGAAATAAAAGTTAATCATTATGATTTATTTAGACTTAAATCTACTGATGAATTGAAAAATTTAGATTTATTTGCAGATAGTTCAACCACAATCACAGTTATTGAATGGCCACAAATAATCAAAGATAAGCCAAAAAAATTGATAGAATTAACTTTTAAATATACAAATGATTATAAAAAAAGGTCAGTACAAATTAAAGGTATAGATTTATAAATTTCTTCAATGAAAAATTTAGAAAAAATAAAAGGTGACGCTTCATTTCGAAAATTTTTTAGAAAAAAAAAAAGCTTTTTTACATCGATTATTGTTTTTTCCAAAAAAGATAAGATTAAAAATCTCTTAGTATATGATGCGGTAAATAAAATTTTGATAAAAAATAAAATTTTAGCACCAAAATTATATAATGAAAATTATTATAAAAATTACCTTGAAATACAGGATTTTGGAAATGATACTGTTTTAAAAGTCTTAAAAAAGAAAAAAAATAAAAAAATTTTTTACTACAAAAAAATAGTTAAGTTATTAAATAAAATGCAATTAATTAAAGATAAAAGTATTAAAAACTTTAAAAATAAAAATTTTAAAATTCCAAGATATGATAATAAAGTTCTTATTAGTGAAGCTTTTTTATTTTGTGATTGGTATGTAAAAAAAAATTTAAAAACAAGAAATAAGATTAAATTTGTAAAAGAATTTAAAAAGATAATTAAAAAATTAGCTTTAAGCCTCAAATTGAAGAATAATGTTTTTGTTCATAGAGATTTTCATGTCTCTAATTTAATGAAAGTTGATAATCAAATTGGAGTAATTGACAGTCAGGATGCAATGATAGGAAATAGAGCTTATGATCTAGCTTCTTTAATTGATGATGTAAGACTAGAAACATCATTAAAACTAAAAAAAAAAATTTACAAATTATATATTAATAAACAGAGAAAATTAGATAAGAATAAGTTTAAAAATGATTTTGAAATACTATCAATATTAAGAAATCTTAAAATAATTGGAATATTTACACGTTTAGCATTTAGAGATGGAAAGAAAAAATATTTAAGACTAATCCCCCATGCTTGGAAATTAATTGAAGTAAGAATTAATCAAAATAAATTATTTTTAGATTTGAAACAGCTGTTAAATACTAACTTTAAAGGAAAATTAAATGAAAATTAATTCTGCGTTAATACTCTGTGCTGGATTAGGAAAAAGATTAAATCCTTTAACAATAAAAACACCCAAGCCGCTCTTAAAATTAAATAATATTACTTTGTTAGAAAGATGTATAAATTTAGTTGTTAAGCTTAAAATTCAAAAAGTTTTTCTTAATACTTTTCATTTAGGACATCAGATTTTTGATTTTATTGAAACAAAAAAATTTCCAATTGATATTCAAATAATTGAAGATGGTAAGAATATTTTAGATACAGGTGGAGGAATACTTAATATGGCTAATCATTCTCCTTATGATGATTTATTGATTTTAAATCCTGACACAGTTTGGACTGAAAAATTTATAGATGAGATTAACGAGATGAAAAATTTTTATTTTTCAGAAAATTTAAATAATACTCTTTTAGTTACAAAAAAAATTTTGAGCTTTGATCAAAATTTAAAAGGAGACTTTGATTTAAAAAATAATTTATTATTGAAAAATGATAAAAAGGATTTCATTTATATTGGATGTCAAATTCTCAATAAGAATTTATTTAGGAGTTATAAAGTACATAATTTTTCTATTTCTAAAATTTGGGATGAATTATTAAAGAAAAATGAATTAAATGGTTTTCAAAGTCTTAATAAATTTTATCACTTAACAAATTTAGAAACTTTTAAAAGACTAGAAGACTTTTAGATCTTTTTTCGTCAAGATACTTAGAAGTTATTATCTCAAGTTTTTTATTTAATTCTATGATTAAAGGATTTCCTGTGGGTATTTCTAAGTTTGGGATTTGACCATTATCTAATTTGAATAGATACTTGCATAAGGCCCTTATAGAGTTTCCATGAGCTGATATTAATATGTTTTCATTTGATAATTTTCCCTGGATTTCATCTTTATAATATTTTAGAACCCTTTCATGAGTATCCTTTAAAGACTCTGTATCTGGTATAAATTTAGAAGAAATTTTTTCATAAATTTTTATATTTAATGGGTGGTAAGGACTACTTTTATTTAGGGGTTTTGGTTTAACATCCCAAGATCTTCTAAATTCATGCACTTTGTCTACGCCGAGCTTTTTCGCCATTTCTATTTTATTCAAACCTGTAAGTGCTCCATAATGTCTTTCATTTAGTTGCCATGCTTTTGTAAAGTTTTTTTTACTATTTAAAACTTTTTGTATTATTTCCAAGGTATGATTCGCTCTTAGTTGAAAAGAAGAATAATAATGATCTATATTAATATTTATATCTTTTATTAAAGTGCCAGCTTTTTGAGCCTCTAATTTACCTTGTTTTGAAAGATCAACGTCTACCCAGCCGGTAAATTTTTTCTCGAGATTCCAAACACTTTGTCCATGTCTTACTAATATTAAAAAACTCATATTGTTATTTCTAAAATATATTTATAAATAAAACTACACAATTAAATGACAAATTTTTTTTCTAAATATAAAGTATTTTTTTTTGTTATTAACTTTATACTTATTTTTTTATACCTTTTTCCAGGAAGCTTTATAGGATCACTTGTTTATGATGACAAACAAATACAACCACAAATAACACCAGATTTTATAATATCATCGAATCATTTTTATACTTTTACTTTTATTTCGATAATTGGTCTTTTGAGTTATTCAAAATTAAAACAACTTAAATTTTTGATTTTTTATCTAGTTTTTTTATCCATAATTCTAGAAGTCTTGCATTTAATTATTCCATACAGAATTTTCGAATGGCCTGATCTGTTTGGAAATTTGTTTGGGGTCATTGTTGTACTTTCTATTAACAATCTTATAAATAAACATGGAATATTTAAGAAATAAATTAATAATTTTATTTTTTTTTTTATTATTAGGATGTTCTTCAATACCCAATAACACATCCAACAGTTGTTCTATCTTTAATGAGAGGTATCTTTGGTACAAGCACACAAAAAAAGTTGAAAAAAAATGGGGAACTCCTATTTATGTTCAGCTTGCTATAATTAAAATGGAGTCAGATTTCGACTGGTTAGCTAAACCAGCTAGAAAAAAAATTTTCAAAGTTATACCCTATAAAAGACCATCAAGTTCTTTTGGTTATTCACAAGCAGTAAAAGGAACTTGGGATCAATATAAAAAAGAAACTGGCAATAAATTAGCTACAAGAGTAAGATTTAAAGATAGTGTTGATTTTATTGGTTGGTACACAAATAAAACAGAATCTATTTTAAAAATCTCTAAAAAAAATGCTTTTAAACAATACATTGCATATCATGAAGGATGGGGGAACTATAAATATTATAAGAAGAATAAAAAAGTTATTCGACTAGCAAAAAAAGTATCAAAACAATCTAATATTTATAAAAAACAATTATCAAAGTGTAGAAATTCTCTAAATAAAAAAAAATATATTATTTTTTAGATAATTCTTTTTTTAATTCTAAATCTATGATGTCAATTCTTTTAGTATTTTTTGCTAAGGCCAAATACATTGTAGGCGTTACGTATAAAGTGAAGAAAGTTGAAATAATCATTCCCCCTAAGATTGTTGAACCTACAGCAAGTCTTGATCCTTCTCCTGCACCAGGTCCAATATTTCCAATCACAAGAGGCATCATTGCTATCATTGTACTCAGTGAAGTCATAATAATAGGCCTTAATCTTATTGAACAAGCTTCTCTGACTGCTGTCTCAATATTCCTTCCAGTAGTTCTAATTTGATTTGCATAATCTACAATTAAAATACTATTTTTTGTCGAGATACCTATAAGTATTATTAAAGCAATTTGAGAAAAAATATTAACTGAACTATTGAAGAATAAAATAAATACTAATCCACCAAAAATAGCTAACGGTACAGTTAAAATAATTATGAATGGATGTATAAATGAATTAAATGTTGCGACCATTACTAAATAAGCAGTTAATAAAGCTAAAGCAAATATTATAAATAATTCATTACTTGTCTCTTTTATTTCTTCAGACTTACCTTTCCAAGTAATTTGATTTTTTGGAGCTAAATCGACCATTATATTTTCTAAAAATCTTATAGCCTCAGTTAAAGTATAGCCCTCATTAATATTTGCTGAGATAGTTACTGCTCTTTGCCTATTGTATCGTGCAAGTTGTTTAGCTGCACCTTCATTCTTAAAATTTACAAGATTTGCTAAAGAAATCAGTTTTCCATTGGTTTCAGAACGTACAAATATTTTAGATATACCATCCTTATTTCTTCTGTCAGATAAATATTGTTGGACAACAATAGGGTATTCTTTTCCAAGTTTATTGAAGGTTGTTATTTTTTTTCCTCCATAAAGTGTTTCAAGTGTTTCACCTATCCTTTTAGTCGAAACACCCAAATCTTTTGCCTTATTTTTATTTATTATTAATTTAACCTCAGGTTTATTTCGATTATAATCAGAGTCAATTCTTGAAAAGTTTTTATTTGATCTTAGTTTTCCAATCACTTTTTTTTGAATTTCTTCAAGTTCCTGATAAGTACTTCCATAAATAACCATTTGTAATGGCTTATTATAATTAGATACTCTAATTGATTGAGGTGATATTGGAAAAGCTAAAGCTTGAGGTAAGGTAACTATTTTTCCGATTGCTTCCCGCAAGATAACTTCTTGACCTTTTTTCCTATTTTTCCAATCGTCAAGTAATGCAATGATTATAAAACTATTATATGAATTAGCAGAGTTTCCAAAACCAGGGACTCTCATAATAAATCTGGAGTATGGACTGTCTTTCGCTTGCAGAAGAGGTAGTAATCTAGCTTCAACTTTTTGAGCCTGCTCCTGAGTATATTCAAAAGAACTACCTTCATCTGTTGAACCAATTATCAAGTATGCACCACGATCTTCCATTGGTAATAATTCTTTTTTTGAAAAATTAAATATTAGGATCGAGGCAATAACTATAAAAATGATAAAAACGCTAATTGATTTAATTTTAAAAATTATATTAACTAAAGTTTCCTCATAAAAACTTTTGAAACTTAAAAAAATTTTTTCAAATTTATGAATAAAAATATTCTTAGATTTTTTTTTGTATAAAAATTTACTTGCAAGCATTGGAGATAAAGTCAAAGCGACAAATGAGGATACAACAATAGAAAAAGATAATGCGATAGCAGTTTCTCTAAATAATGTGCCTGATATTCCTTCAATGAAAATTAATGGAAGAAAAACTGCTACTAAAATTAATGTGGTAGCTATAATTGCAAACGAAATTTGTTTAGATCCCTTGTAAGCTGCAACTAAAGGAGTTTCACCATTTTCAATTCTTCTATATATTGCATCTGTCATTATGACTGAGTCATCAGTTATTATTCCAATAGCTAAAATAAAACTCAAAAGAACAAAAATATTTATTGATAGACCAAAAATATAAAGACCTAAAAAGGAGGCCACTAAACTAACAGGAAGAGCAATAGCGGGAACTATTACAGCTTTAAGATTTCCCAAGAACAAATAAATTATTAATACGACTAAGATAAATGCAATTATTAAAGTTTTATAGACCTCTTCAATAGCTGCTTCTACATAATTTGCTCTATTAAAGGAAACCCTGAGGTCTAATTCTTCAGGCAAAGATTTATTAACTTCGATTATTCTTCTTTTTATATCTTTTGAAAGCTCTACAGTAGAGGCTCCGCTTCTTGCATAAATACCTATCCCAACAGTCTTTAAATTAACCTGATCTTTAGTTTGAGCTTTAAATAATGTTTTTTCTGAAACAGGGCCAAATTCAATATCTGAGATATCTGATAATAAAATAACTTTATTATCAGTTTTTTTTATAGGTAATTGTTTAATAGAATTAATATCATTATATGATTTATCTAAATTAAGAGTTAAATCAATATTGTCTGCCTCTAGTGTTCCAGCCGGAAGACTTATATTCTCACCCCTTAAAGCAGATTCAACATCTTGAATTGTTAAATTATTTGCTGCAAGCTTAATAGGGTCAATCCAAACTCTTATACTAAGCTCTCTCAATCCTCCAACTCTTATTCTTCCTACATTTTTTACACTTGAAAATTGATCTATGAGAAAACGTTCAGCATAATCTCCTAATTCTAAATCGCTCCAAGTAGATGAAGATAAGGATAACCACATTGTAGTTGTAAAACCTGCTGCCCTTTTTAATATTTGAGGAGGGTTAGACTCTGAAGGTAAATTATCTACAATTCTTGCTACTCTTTCTCTAACGTCATTCGCAGCATTATCTAAGTCTATAGAGGTTTCAAACTCTATGTTTATAGTGCTTCTGCCATTCTCAGATTTAGAGTCAATATTTTTAATTCCTTCTGCTCCTCCAATAACATCTTCAACAACTTGAGTAACTTCTTGATCTACAATAGATGCAGCTGCGGATTTGTAGTCCACCTGTACTTGTACTACTGGTGGCTGTATACCGTTTGGAAGTTCTCTGACGGGTAATTTCCAAAAAACGAATAAGCCAAAAATAATTAGAATTAAAGACATTACCCAAGAAACGGCTGGTCTTTTAATGCTTAGTTCAGTAATAAACATTTATTTACTTATGGGTTTTATTTTACCTTGTGGTCTGACTTTCTTTAATCCCTCAGCTACAATAATATCTCCTTCATTTAACCCAGAGATAATTTCAATACTTTTATTAGCTCTTTTTCCCGTGACTACTTCAATTTTATTAGCAGTATTTTCGTTGTCAATTTTATAAACATATGATTTATCTCCTTCAACCATAACACTTGTATCAGGAACACCTAATGAATTTCTTAAATTAAACTTAACACCAACCTCTAGCAAAGATCCTGAAATTAATTCTAAATTTCTATTTTCTATTTTTATTCTAGATAATAAACTTCTCGTATCTGCATTAATTCTACTAGAAACAAAATCTACTTCCCCCTGAAAAATTTTATTTTTAAAGCTAGATAATTTAACCTCTACTGGTAAGCCTTTTTTAATTGAGGCAGAATAATTTTCTGGAATTTTTATATCAGAATATATTATTGAATTATCATCAAGAGTTATGATGAATATATTATTTGATACAAGTATATCTTCTGTTAAACCAGTGTATCCTAAAACCCCATTAAATGGAGCTATAATATTTCCACTTTTCAACCTTATTAAAATATCACCTTTCTTAACCTTATCCTTTAAATTCAAATCTTCAAAAAGATCGTCTTTTTTAATCTTAAAAGTTTTAGATCTTTTTGATATAGCTGTCCCAAATGTTTCTATCTTTTCTGAAAATTCGTTTTTAACAACTTCCGTGACTATTACTCCTGGCGGTGGGCGTTTGCTGAATTTTTTCTTAAAGTGATTACCAATCATTAATCTTCCAATAATCACGATTGCTATGATTAAAAAAAATATCGATATTATAGAAATAATTTTTTTTGATCTTTTCATACTTAGTTAAATTATGCCGTATTCAGCCCAAGAGCCATCATAAATACAAGGGAGATATTTATCATTTATTAGAGAATAAGCTA
>MDTB01031865.1_pt1 | contig 14020 bp, 11 predicted proteins | sample 811161 | NCBI WGS metagenome assembly MDTB01 (sample SAMN05326650, study PRJNA326480) | marine metagenome | isolation source: seawater | place: Mediterranean Sea | collected 2009
ATAAATACAGTAAGTTATATTTTAGATAAATATATTAAGCACAGCGTATATTCAGATAAATATATAATTTTAGGAATGCCTGTAATTACTACCGATTATAAAAATATTAAAAAAAGTATAGAATCACTGCCATATAGTATATATGCCATTCAACACAGAAATTTAAATAATAGATACAGATTAAATGAAATAATCAATAAAAGTGTAGACGAAATAAAAACATTTTTAGTCGAACCAACATTAAAAACAGACATTTATCAACTATATTTTTATAATAAAGATAAATTAGAAAAACATTCACAAGCATTAATCAACACATACAAATTAAGTGTGTATATGAATTCTTTATTTAGAAATATCCGAGAAAACAATGATTTAGATTTGATAGAAGAAAGTGATGATGAAGAAGATTTTGAAAACGTTAATCCAGATAAAAATGTCTATTTAGAAAAAAAATACAATTTCAAATGCGTTTATAATAAAAAATACAATTTATGGACTCCTATTGAATTGTCCACTGATAAAATATCATCAAAAAAAGATATATATTTTATTGAAAAAAAATAATCATTTTAATATATATATGGACTTTGTTAATAAAAAAAATCAACATACAGGCGCATTTAAATTTTCTAACAAACAAGGTGTAAAATGTAAATCAGGAGGTGGTTCAAGATATGGCGTAAACAATTCTACGTTATCAGACTCAGCCAATAGCGGAATGGGTCGAGGTTATCCATTAATCAAAAGTTCAAATACTTGTGGTGGACAAGCAAACCCTTCTAATTTAGGAGCAGCTACTATTCGAGGTGGCGGTAAACCATACAGTAGTTTTAACAATCTTAGGTCATCTGCTTATGGATATACATCAAAAGGAGCTGCTTTGGCGAATACATTTAGAGGAAGTTATGCTGCACCTAGTGAAATAAGAAGGTCTCAATGTGGTGGTAGAAGACGACGTAGAAAAAGTAGAAAAAAATCACATAAAAGAAAATCACGTAGAAGAAAATCACGCAAAAGAAAATCACGTAAAAGAAAATCGCGTAGAAGAAAATCACGTAGAAAAAAATCACGTAGAAAAAAATCACGTAGAAGAAAATCCAGAGGTAGACGCACCAAACGTAGAAAAAGACAAAGAGGAGGCAATAGATGGTCTCAGGCTGGTAGTAATAAAGCATTAGGATATAGATATTCTTCACCCAATTTTAATGAACCTATGCCATGGGCTTTAGGTGGACCCGGAAGTAAAGTAGTATCACCATTAACTAGATAAATATAATTAATTCATTTATAATAAATTAATTATATCAAATTCACATTTACCATACATTGACCCTGTAATAAAGGCTCCGTTTCTACAATTATTTTACTTTTTTTTGGATTTTTACTTCTCTTAAAAATATTTTTTTTCACATCGATTATAGTATTCCATTCATCTTTAAAATAACCTTCTTTGTCTGTTTTTATCACCTTAAATTTTTGTTTTCTATAAAATGTTTTTCGTTTAGCCCAATGTCGCTGAAATACAGGATGCTGATCAATTATGTCTATTACAAGACTCTCTTTCCTTTTTTTTCTTAATATTCTACCAATTGATTGTGTGACATCTACTTTAGGCGTAGCCATCAATAAAGTAGTTAGCGTTTTAATATCCAACCCTTCTTCAGCCATTGCATATGTAGCAATTATTACTTTTTTACTTTCACTAATTTTTAAATCTACCTCTTTCATACCACCAATATAATATCCAACGGGTGCTATATTTCTATGTTTTATAGCATCATATAAATATTGTAATAAACTTTTATTATGCGCCAAAACCATTATTTGTTGTTCATCATTACCTTTTTTTAATATATCATCCAATACATTTATAATAAATTCACTTCTTCTATTGAATTCACACAATTTTTTTATCATTGTCGTATAATTTGTTTGTCCACGATAGTTTAAAGCTACTCTTGAAAATTCCTCATCTTCATGATAATATTCAATTGCTTTTACTAATACATTGTCTTCTCCTTTACGAACTTTTTTTACAACTACTTCTCCCAAAAACATTTTAAATACTTTCGATAAACCATCTTTTCTTTTCATTGTAGCTGATAAACCCAAAGAATATTGTGTAACATTTCTAAACAATACCCTACTAAATACTTCAGCACCTATATGATGCACTTCATCGTAAATAGTTAAACCAAAATCCTTGAATAATTTATCCGAATAATCTTTCATGCTCAAACTCTGCAACATACCTATTACTATATCCTTATCAATAATATCAATAACATTTCCTTGTATTTTTCCTACTCTAGCACTCGGTAAAAATTGCTCTATACGTTCTAACCATTGTCTCAATAAAAATTCCTTGTGAACTATTATAAGTGTTTTCACACCCAATTGTGATAATATATTTAAACCTATAACTGTTTTTCCAGCACCAGTATGAAGTTCCAATAAACCTCCACCGTGTCTTTTAGCATGTTTTAAAAATGTTTCGACTATTGGCTTTTGAAAATCACGCAATTCACCATTAAAATCAATATTAATATGGGTTCCTTTAGATAATTTACACGCTTCTGGCTCTCCATAATTTTCTATCCCATAAAATCTAGGTATATATATTTTTTTATTTGACTCCCTGTATATTGGAAATTCAGAAGGTTTTTGCAATGAAGTTTTAGGAACAAATGGACGAACCATTAATTCTTTTCTTATTAATTGTTGTTCATGTACTGTTAAATTTTCCTTTTTAATCGTATAACCTTTATTTCCTAAATAAGTTGACACATCGTCATCTATTTTAGACATATTATATTTTATGCTTTATTTTCTATATAGTTTTTTCAATTTATTAGACAAGAAAAAATCTACAGTTATGATATATGAATCTTTCAAAATTATTAGGTAATAAACCCCAAAATCACATTTTAGCAATATTATTAACCGTATTTGTTGTGTTTGATATACAATTACCTTTGTCTATTGCTGTTTTAATTGATAATATTTTAGGTAAAATTGTTGTTATCGGTATCGCTTTATCATTAATGAAATACGATAGATTAATTGGTATTTTAGCATTAGTTGCTTGTATTGTTTTAATCGAAAGAGCCTCTAACATTACTGGTTCTGGTCCGCTTGTTAAATTTTTACCAAACGAAGATACAAAACATAAAGAAATGGTAGCAATGAATCCTGAATTTCCTGTATCATTAGAAGAAGAAGTGATCCAAAAAATGCTTCCATATACAACACCAGATTTAACAGATCCAGAATATAAACCGGTTCAAGAAAAGGTTCATGATGCACAAAGAGTTTAATTGGTTTATTTATTTTTAATTAATATTTTTAGGTCTTTAAAATATTAATTGGAGAGAATTTCAATACTATCGTCGCCTACGTCTACCACCACCACTAGTTGGTCCGGGCGGTGTATCCTTCTTTTTTTTAAATCGTTTACTTATGTTATCCCACGCTGGTTTAGCATAAGGAATTATTACATACCATCCCAACAATAAAACACCTATAACAACACCAACAATTATTAATATAGTTTTTGTTTTTTCACTTAATTTGGGTATATTAGGAACTACAAAAGAAGAACGTGGTCCATCTGCTAAATATTTATCATTTTGATCCACAATAGGATTACACGTTAATTTCCACTTTCCTTTTTTTTTTCCTATACTTCCAGGCCCTCTTGAAGTGCCTTGACCATTCCATATTAATTTTTTATAATCATTATTTGTTTTTACATTGTATCTATTTAATATCGAAGGCGATGATAGTTTTGTTTTTATTTTATTATAATCACTACTATTTATCGTTATAGCATATTCTGGGTCAAATAATAAAACAGCACCGTTTGTATGACAAGGCGATTCATGCATAGAACCATTAAAAATAGCAAAACCACATTGTGGTATAACATCATTTAAAGTATAATTTTGAACATTTACCTGATGAGATTGATTTGTATTTGGAACATGATTACTAAATTTACTAAACCATTTAGTAGAATTTGTATTGTTTGAACTAGTTGTTTTTATAGGTATACACAAAGTAACAGATGGTTTTTGCATACCACCAGAACAATATACAATTAATTCACCTTGATGATGTGAATCATTGAAATAATTCAATGAAGGAAGATATAATTTAACTTTTTCAACTCTTAAATCCGAACCATTATATGTTAATGTATTGTTATTTTTACAACAATTAATATCTAGGTATGTAGATTTGTTTGTAATAATACAAGGACAATTGCTAAAATTATAAACTAAATCACACATATTATTATTACAAGGCGTTGCTTGTTCTTTTATTTCTCTAAAATTCTTAATATGTAAAGGACCTTTATTATTATGTTTACAAGACATTATATTAATATAAGTTTATAATAAAAAAATATATAAATTTATGTATATAAGATATGCGAATTACAAAAAAAAGATTAAATAAAATAAAGAAAACTAAATATCAATCAAGGAAAAAATATAAAAAAAAAAGACGAAAAAAGAGAAAAAAAAAAAGAAATACATTTAGAAAAAAACGTAAGATTAATTTAAAATATAATTCGCTTAAAAATAAACATAAAGGAGGCAATAAAGACAATGTTCATATTTTAATGTCATCATACGAATTTACCAATTCACCTCAGCCGTCTGATTCATTATATTATTTGATAACTGCTAAATATTTAAAAGACAAACACGAAATTAAGGTGGATAAAGGAGCAATAAATGGAGCGTTAAAGGATAAGAATGTTCTTAGTGGTATATCTTATGATTTGCCTATTGGTTATACTATGCCAGGAGCTATCGAAACAGGTATATTTAAAAACCAGAAACCTATAGTAGTTTTAAATGATATATTAATTTATTTACAAAATAATAATATTTTAAAAAATTTAAATGATATACGAGAATTTCTAATGTCTCCATTTGGTATTATGAGATTATTTATTTCCCCAACATACGATAGAACATTATACAATTCTTTAAATAAACCTGAATCAAGAAACAAAGTAGTAAAAATATTAGAAGAGGAATGGAACAAAATAAAACAAACAAATCAAAAAGAAGTAGAAGCAGCAACAACGATACAAACTAAATTTCTAGAAAGAAAACAAGAAAAATTGGCAAAAGATAATGCTAAAAAGTGTCGCACAGAATTAATAGATGCTAAAAAAAAGAAATGTGGTAAATTTCGTAATTGGGAAACAGACAAATCGTGTGAAACACCATCCTGTCCATCCGATGTAAGAGATGCTGTTGTTAGTAAAAATCAAAAAATTGAGGATGCATTATCTGGTATGTCAGATAAACAAAAGAGAAAAGTTGTTTCTGGTCAGGCCGCACTTCATGGCGCTGTTAATGTGCAAGGACAGGAAGAGGTACCAACAACAGATACACCTACAGTTTCAGTAGCAACAACAACAGATACACCTACAGTTCCAGTAGCAACAACCTCAGGTGATACCCTCACAGATGAGCAAAGAAAAAATAAAATTATTGAAATGTTAAAAGAAAAATACAAAAGATTGCTTGTTGATGAACGAGATGATGGACATTGTTTATTCAGAACATTTGCTAGATTTTTATATGGAGAAGAAGATTGTGTGCCAAATACTAGTGAAATCACCGAACAACAAATAGAAGAAGGTAAAAAATGTAAACATTGGTTGATTCGCGACAAAATAATCAATCATATTCAAAACAATCCTGATAAATATAGTGGATTTTTCACAGACGATAACCCATTCAATACTTATAAAAATAGAATGATGAATTATAAGGCAAATCCTGATGAACCTAGAGGAAGATTCGCCGGTGCACTAGAAACTTCCGTATTTGAAGAATTATATGGTATAAAAGTATACGTATATTATTGGGACAAAAATACGAAACAAGTAAAAGTTATTGGTTCTGAAAATATTCCAATAGATGAAAATATTTTACAAATCTTTTTTGATGAAAAAGAAATACATTATCAATCTACAATATCTAGCGACCCAGTTTTGCGTGAACAAGAAAAGGAACAAGAAAAAAAAAGACATGCTAGATTTTTACAAGAATTAAATCAACCCCAAACTACAACTACAGGTTCAATCGTTCAACAACCAACAGAACAATCAACAGAACAAGCTGTCGATTCTCAACAAAGAGAAGAAGAGATTTTACAAGAAAAGTTTCCAAGTAGTAATTTTAAAAGAATTACACCAGATAAACCTGTATATAAATCCAATGATGACTATCCTAATACATTTATTGTTAAATTTTACAAAAAAAACCCATCAGATGGTGGCAATATGAGTATTTTAAATTTATCGAGAAAAGCAGAAGAAAAATTTTTAGGACCTAAAGTATTTAACATAGGTAATGCTGTTGATACATATGTTTTAAAGGTAAATGAAAATCCACCATTATGGATAATGAAATACGGATGGGCCGGACGAAATTTAAAAGAAATTACTAATGATGTTAGAAACGCAGCCGCATTACGCCCTTTATTTATAAAAGTATTAAACTTAATTGAGCGAATTGAAAATGTTAATAAAGTTGAAAGTGGAATAGATTATTTTCAACACGATGATTTATCGCCTTTAAATATTGGTTATAGTGGGGCAGGATTAAATGATTTGAATGAACCAGAATCTAAATTATTAGTTTTTGATTGGGGTGAAACAGGAGCAACTCAACAAAATATGAGAAACGGCTTTAGAACTAGTTTGGATCAGATGACAAATACTCATTTAACTTTATCTAAAATAGAAAGACAATGGGATGAGGCAATTATTGAATTTGATGAAAGTAGGAGACCCGGTGGACAAGAAAGTGGAGAATCAGATACTATACCAACGAGAGAACCTATATCAGATTCCAGTGATGAGGAGAACGATGGCGATGATACTGCACAATCGAGTGAATCTAGCGATCTTAAAAATATAAAACCAGAAGATTTATTTACTACTGGCAAATTATCCGAAACAGATAATGAAAAATTATATTCTACAATATTTTCTACACTTGCAGAATCAGAGTTTAATAGAACAATTAAAGAGGTACGTTTAGAAATGTGGAGACAGTTAATTGATTGGGATAAAGCAAAGAAAAGAATGTTGTCTATTTGTAAAATTATTGATATTCGACATCACGTTGATTATTTAATTAAAAATAATAAAACACTTTTAGATCATGAAACCAAAGATATAAATTATCAAGAAATAGAAAAACGGTTAATATTGCCTCTAATTACAGAATGGGATTTAAAGTTTTTTTTAACAAAAGATGGTAAAAAATTATTAAAAAAAATAGGAATAAAAGGGTGGACGTCGAAAAGATTTATTCAGCTAACACCTTTACTTGAATATGCTGTTAATCATCCTGAAGTATGGAAATTATACCATATGGATCGACATGAAATGAAATTTAAACCAACAATTAGAGTTCTCAGTGATACAGTAAGACCTAAGGGAATGTCTTGGGGATTTTCAAAAGGTCATGTATATACAGGACAATTGACCATTGAATATACGCCAAAAGGTCCTGTTGATAAAAATTATAGAAAGAATACATTGTATTTAATTGTTTCTCCAAATAGGGAAGGAAAACAAACAAAACTTATTCACGGTAGTACAACACCCGGAATACATTGCGTTTTACAACCATTGGGCGAAGGCGGCTCTGTTGACGATAATCAATATTTAAATAATAGTAAATTCAGCGAAGATAATTTGTTGTATAGATATGCACATGAAACAAATTATAAAAAACCGGGAAATGAATTTGCAAATGTTATCAGCGAGTATCAAGGTAAAGTAAATGGAGCTGGTAAATATTCTGGAGAAGGATTTTCTAATGTAGCTGAAATATACGAAAAGATGCAAGTTGATGGGCTGGATAAAGATTTAATCAAAATATATAGAAATACTATTAAAAACCCCGACGCTGTAGAAAAATTCATTAAAGACACTGATCTCGCTGTATCTAGAGAATTGGAAGAAAAAAAGAGAGCGAGACAAGGACACATTGATCAAATAAAAAGTGAAATAGAAAATAATTTGATACAAGATGAAATAAATGAATTGTTTCCAGGAAAAGAACCAAAAGATTTAACTATGAATAATGTTTTAAAAGCAAAACAATTAAAAAACACTAAACAAGAAAAACAACGAAAAGCATTTTTGGTTAAAAAATATTTAATTGAATTATATGGTGATAAACCAAATATGCTTGATTATACTGATGAACAAATACGAAAAGCACAGGAACAAGAAAACAAAGCACCTATTGAACCTAGTTATATTTTAAGTAGTGTAGACCCATCTACAGAAATCACACAAGAAAAGCATCAGGAAATTGAGAATAATGTCGAACAAAAAATAAAACAAGCTATCAGTAAAATAGGTCCCGATTATAAAATAGGCAAACCACTTACAGGCGAAGAAACTACCGACCCACGAGGAGAAAAACCTTTAGATATAATAATGAATGAATTGTTAACTGAAGACCCAGATATAACGGTTGACTATAAACAATTATTAAAACAAGCCATAAGTGAAGAAATTACCAATGCTCAGGGAAATACAAATAATCCTGATACAAATTTCAAAATATTAAAACAATTTATAGTATTACTTGAAAGGGAAAAAATATTGTTTAAAGCAAGAAAAGATAAGTTGACAAGTGAAGAACAACAAAACACTGATGGAAGTAATTATAGCGAAGAAAAAAAAGCCACAATTATGCCTGCTATAAATAAAGTTTTTGAGGAAAAATTAACAGAACAGATTAAACTTTATCAAACGGACAATTTTAGAAGTGGTTTAGGGTATGGTACATCTACATCTAGTGAAACAGTATCTGATAGCACTGGTGATGGTACTGGAGAGCAACCTTTAGATACTGTAATTGATTCTGGTCGAGAAACACTCGATTTAGAGGAAAAAACCGGAGAGGATAGAGAACCAACAACAAACCCAGATGAAATTGCGGAGGGTTTAGGTGGAGATTCAATCGAAAGTTCATCTAGAAGAAGAACCGCCGATGATTCCTCCGACAGAAGTGATTCGGTTGATTTAGGGGGCGATGAAACAGCACCAGAACCACAAAACGTAGGTATTCCATATGATAAAGAGAATTCACCATCTAGTGCTAATATATTTATTGAATTTGGTAAAGTAAACCCACAAACAGGAAATCCAACAGCCCCACGTGTCGTTTTAACACAAACAAACACAGCAGATAGTAAATCGACTAGAAGATGGTTTGAAGAGTTATTTGATTCTGATAAAGGAACACCTGAAAATCCTATTGTAGGCGAACCAGTCGTCGGTGGATATAAAAAGAAAAAAAGAAAAAATAAATCCAAAAAAAAGAAAAAAAGAAAAAAACGTCGTAAAAAATCAATGAAAAAATAAAATTTATAAATAATTATTCTTTATTAAAAAAATTATTTATATAATACCATCAAAATAATTAGGAGGAATATATAAATCATCAAAGGTATGAAACAATTTACCATTTCCTGATTTTTTCTTTTCATTGTTTGATTTATTTACTTTTTCTTTAAAATCTATTAATGTTAAAATTATGCTGTCTATCTTTGCAACCATTTTTTTTGTATCAATATAGGTTTTTTTTAAATTATATAAACCTTGTATTATATCATTAATAAATATTAATAATTTAGTAATACAATTTTTATAAAATGTATTTAAATTTACTTTTAATAGTAAACGGTCCAAATACTTTACAAATTTTGTAAAATCTTCATCTAAATAATTCCAAGTGTTTTCTCTATTTTCACTATACCAATATCTCCAGAATGTTTGTGTATAGCCAGATTTTACAATATAATAATCACCTGTTTTATATTTTCCTATTTTATCTCCTATTTCTATTTCTTTAAAAATATTTAATTTTGTCATGTATTTTTTTATTTCTTTATTTGTTTTTTCTTCATAAGTCAAATGTTTAATTGTATCACTAATCATTTATATATAATATAATTTAGATAATAAATTATATTATTTACACGTATGGGATGTAGGCTGGTGTATTGTTCTCATAAATTGTAACATTGAATGCATCTTTATATCCTTCAACATAAACACTATCTCCATTATATAAATCATTACAACCATATTCTCCAGTGCAACTACGACCATTTTTACTGATTGGAAGTTTTACAGACATGTGTTTATCACTCATTGTATAAAATTGCCATTTTCCTCTAGCATTATCTAAAGGTCTTCCCATCAAGGGTAATATAGTTTCATTGCCATTTTTTCTAGTTAAAATTCCTACTTGGCGATAACTCGATTCAAATCCACGCGTTCGTATATTTATAGGGATACCTCTAGGATCTGAACTATTTTTTGGAAAATAATTACCATCTCTCATAGGAGGAACAAACGGATTTTGTAATACATTTGATGGTATATTAAAATTAAAACCACTATGTGGCATAGAATGAGGTTGACGCAATGTATGAAATATATTTACATTCGACTTACCATTTTGTCTGAAAAACAAATATATTCCTAAACATATAATTGCTATTAAAAATATTAATGTAATATTTTCAATACAAAGAACACCCGGAGGACATTTCTTTCTTCCCATATATATTATAACTTTAATTTTTCTTTTTATTATTACCTCCATTTAATTTTGACATCATATCTTGTAAACCTTTAATATCGCCTCCTAAGTCCAGACCATCTAAAGTTTGTTTTGCGCTTTTTAATATAGGAGTCATACTTTCCAAAGATTTCATTAGGCCTTTTTGTTGGTTTACTAATTTTTTTGTTTCATCCGTTAAACCCTTCATTCCTTCACTTCCCAACATTTTTTCTAAATTGTCATATGCACCTTCAATTGTTGCCGCATAATCGATTCTATCTGAATCATCATCATCATTTCCGTCAACAGGAGCTGCTTTACTTTTTGGCACATTTCTTTGTCCAAATCCTTGTTTTTTATCTGTTAATTTGCCACATTTATCTTTAGAATATGCCCAGCACATTGGAGATGGACAGTCTTCTTCACTCGATTGATATTTTTCAGGAGCCGATTTCCAACCATCTTTTTCTTCTCTCCAACATTGTTTTTGTCTACTTTTATCTTTATTTTCCATACCTTCCATTATTCCCATTTGAAAAGTATCTTGAATATAATTAAAATTAGCTACAGACATTGCTAAAACTAATACAACAACCATATTTTTTGTAAAATAGCTTGACAATAATCCCACTATACTTAAAAGTAATAATGAATCATAATCTCTTTCATTTAACAATGATACAGCATTAATTATTGCTAAAACTAATACTATGTATAACACATATTTGTTGCTTACAATCTTAGGTAATTTCATTTTATATATAAAATACATAAAATAAAATATAATATTATTGATTTAATTTCCACCATCAGTTGACAACATTGGGTCGTTTTCTACATTTTCAGAATTTGCTGCTGCATTTGATGCGTCCATACATGCTCCAGCTGCTGCATCCCATTGACAAGAACCAGTGCAATCTTTTTCTGATTTTTCGGCACATTTGCCTGCCATTTTTTCTAATTTGTGAGACATTGGTTCCATGCCTTCCTTAAGACGACCACAACCAAAAACAAAATTAGCTACAAACAAACCTGCTAATATAGCACAAACTTTGTCTTTACAATAACAGTTAGCAGAGTAAGCGGTTAAACCAAACAATGCTAAACATTCGTAGGATTTCATACCTAAATACCCCAATACGTTAAGCACGGCTAAGGCATATACAGCATAACAAACATACTTGTTTTTAAATATTTTTGGAACTTGCATTATATAATAATACAAGTAAAAAAAATTATATTAAATAATAATTAATATAATTCCTAAATTATTTATCTTTTTCTACGTTTTCTTCTTCTACGTCTTGTCCCTTTTTTCCCTCTATTTCTTGTTCTTCTTGTTTTACTGGTTTTTTTTAAGGATTTACTACGTAAACTTTTAACACTTCTTAATGTTCGAGAGCGTTTCTCTTCTTGTGGACTCATATCATATCTAAATCCTCCTGTGCGTCTATGTGTTCTACGTCTACGTGTTCTACGACCACCTTTTCTACGCATATTTACATTACGTCTAGATTTTCTTTTACCACCTGACGTTGGTGGTTTGTCCCACGTTTTGGATCCTTCAGGATCATCCTCCCGGTAGTAATATGTTTTACCGCGTGTTCCTTCTTGATTACTTACAAGAGACTTCCAGCCATCAGGTAATTCTTCTTTTCCTCCCGGCACTAGTCCCGTTGTTCCCTCAATAGAACCCTCAACATTATCTCTTACGGCATCCCAACCCGATTTTGTGTTCGATGCCACACTTTTTTGTGCTGGTAATTCTACAGTAGCACCCAAAGCCTCTTGTAGTTGTCTTATATTTTCTTCCAATTGGGTTAAATCAACATTATCCGTTGCATTTTTTACCTCATTTAACGTATTGGTGTATTCACTTAATTTATCGGCTATATCCTGCAAGGTTTTTTGATTTTTTGATTCACCTTTTTTTGCTTCCTCTTTTAATTCAATTATTTCTTCTTCAAATCCTTTTCTTACACTTTCTATATTTCTATTAGAACTAGCGTTTATTTTTTTTAATTCTTTTATTTTTTCTAACATTTTTCCCAGATTCTCGGCGGCAGTGTTAATAGCACTTATTTTATTGTTCAATTCTGATGTAAATTTAGTGCGAGCTGGACCTATTTCTCCTAATAATGTTAAATGTTTTGATATTTGTTCCATAGGATTAGTCATTATTTATATATATATGTTTAGTTAATAATTTCTTCCGAAGTGTTCACTAAATTATCAATATCCATTTTTACTTTGTCTAAATCTTTTAATATTTTTTCTTGTTCAAATTTTGCTTGACGCATTTGTGTTTCAGATAATTTCGACTTTTCCATCTGATTTTTTAAATATTCCGAAATCTTTTCCAATTCGCGCATATATTTCGTCTTGCTTTCTGCTATATGACCGTGATATCTTTTATAATCTTCGTGAACTCCGCGTAAAAATTCATTTTGTTGTTTTATTTTTGCTATTTCACGTTGTTCCATAAGCATTTGTTCCCTATTTCTCTGAGATTCTAATTGTAATTGCTGTAAAATTATAGATTTTTCCATAAAATTCATAAATATATATAATATATTTATAATTTTTTTTTATTATATACGAATTTCGAAAAGAAAGTCATATTTATTTTATATTTATTTACTACATCATCTAGGCAATAATATATTATATGAAAATAATTTAAATCTTACCCAATATTATTTAGGATGTCTAAAAAAAACGGAGAATTACTGTTAACCGAAAACCCAGATCGTTATGTCATGTTTCCAGTGGCTAATGATGCCATTTGGAAAATGTACAAAAAAATGATGGACTCATTTTGGAGAGCCGAAGAAGTCGATTTATCGAAAGACCCTGCACATTGGGAAACCTTAAAAGATGACGAAAAACATTTTATAAAAATGATTTTGGCGTTTTTTGCAGCGAGCGACGGAATTGTTTTAGAAAATTTAGGCGAACGATTTTTATGTGAAGTTCAACTACCTGAAGCTAGAGCAGCGTATGGATTCCAATTGATGATGGAAAATGTACATAGTGAAACGTACTCGCTTCTTATTGATACATTGATAAAAGATGAAACAGAAAAAACAAAATTATTTAAAGCCATAGATAATTTTCCTTGTATCAAAAAAAAAGCAGATTGGGCCATTAAATGGATTAATGATAATAGAAGTGGATTTGCTACTCGTTTAGTGGCATTTGCCTGTGTTGAAGGTATATTTTTTAGTGGCGCTTTTTGCAGCATTTATTGGCTAAAGAAAAGAGGAATAATGCCGGGATTAACATTTAGCAACGAATTGATTAGTAGAGATGAAGGAATGCATACCGATTATGCTGTTTTATTATACAAAACATTAAATAAAAAAATGAAAAAATCAAAAATTGTTGAA
>MDTB01208933.1_pt1 | contig 14020 bp, 14 predicted proteins | sample 811161 | NCBI WGS metagenome assembly MDTB01 (sample SAMN05326650, study PRJNA326480) | marine metagenome | isolation source: seawater | place: Mediterranean Sea | collected 2009
GCAAATAAGAACGCTTTTTCTTTAAAAGGGATAGTTATATTTGCACCGTACCCTTTTTTTGAAAAGAAGCTTTGTGTATGTGTTTCAAAATGCTCCTCTGAATCTGGTTCAATCATTTTATATTGAATGTTTAAGCCATGTTGTTTTGCAAACTCCTTATGGATTTTTGGTGACAAGCTATGTTTTATTGGAATTCCTATTACGGCGAATTTCTTTATTTCATCCATTTTAAAGCATCCTTGGCATAATAACTAATTATCGCATTCGCTCCAGCTCTTTTCATGGACATTAGAGTTTCGAGAACAATTCTTTTCTCATTGAGCCATTTATTTTGTGATGCAGCTTTTATCATTGAGTATTCTCCACTTACTTGATAAACAAAGATAGGTACATTAAATTGACTATTAATTTTAGAAACAATATCCAAATATGGCATTCCAGGTTTAATCATAATAATATCTGCTCCTTCAGATATATCCATCTCTGCCTCACGAATCGCATCTTTACTATTAGAGAAGTCCATTTGATAAGTATCTTTCTTAGAAGCGCCAAGATTTTTAACTGAACCTACAGCATCTCTAAAAGGGCCATAAAAATTTGAGGAATACTTAGCTGAATAAGATAAAATTTTAGTATCAACAAATTTATTATTTTCTAGCGCTTTTCTGATAGATTTTATTCTACCATCCATCATATCTGACGGAGCTAATATATCTACTCCACATCGTGCATGACTCAATGATTGTTTAACTAATATTTCTATGGTTTCATCATTAAGTATTTTTTTGGTAGGACTCAATATCCCATCTTGTCCGTGTGATGTATATGGATCCAGTGCTACATCACTTATTATCGCAATGTTCTTAACTAATTTTTTGATACTTCTAATAGCTCTTTGCATTAAACCATCATCATTATAAGATTCTGAGCCATAGGCATCTTTATATTTATCTTTGATACATGGAAATAGTGCTATTCCTTGAATTCCAAGTTTTTGTAGTATTTTAATTTCTTTGATAGCTAGGTCAATCGTCATTCTATGAATACTAGGCATAGATTTAATCTTTTCTGTTTTATTTTTCCCATCAATTAGGAAAATTGGCTGTATCAAGTCATGTGCAGATAACACATTCTCTCTTATCAAATTTCTAATTGGACTATTACTTCGAAGCCTTCTTAGTCTTATATTTGGGAAACTTTTTTTCATTTTATTAGTCTAACACTTTTTATTTTAAGAGAAGATGCTATATTAATCTATCTACAAATATAACAAAGGAGGCTAAATGTCTATTTGGCATGAAAAATTCACCCTAGAACATGTTATTTCACTAAGGAATAACAATTTAAATAAACATTTAGGTATCGAATTTATTGAGTTAGGAGAAGACTATGTTGTTGCAAGGATGCCTGTTGAAGATTTTACAAGACAGTCAAGAGGGATATTGCATGGGGGAGCCTCATGTGTTCTTGCAGAAGCCCTTGGAAGTATTGCGTCGAACATGTGTATTGACATGAAAAAACAAAAAGCAGTTGGATTAGAAATAAATGCTAATCATGTAAGACCTGTGACCAGCGGTTATGTCACTGGTAAAACGACAGTTGCTAGCCTGGGTAGATCTGTACATGTATGGAATATTGATATACGCAATGATGCTGGAAAAATGAATTGTGTTTCTAGATTAACAACAGCTATTGTTAACTTAAGTGAAGACGAAATTATAAAAAATACAGAATTATTAAAGAACCTTCTTGGTAAATAGGCTATAAAAATTTTTTCAAATCTTTTTCATATTTATTCAGAATTGAATTTTTCTTACTGACCCACATCGCTTTTGGTGGCATTGACATTAAGATAGACTCAGGCCTTCCACCAGATTGTAGCCCAAATATTGTGCCTCTGTCATAAAGAAGGTTGAATTCGACATATCTAGCTCTGCGCAAGTACTGAAATTCTTTTTGGGTTTTAGTAAATTTTTTTCTATACCTTTGTTTTATGATATCAGCGTAACTTTCTATATATGTTTTCCCGACATCATTTAAGAAGGCACTATAAAAATCTTTATTTTGTTGATTAAGATTATCAAAGAATAATCCCCCGATACCTCTTTTTTCTTTTCTATGTTTATTATAAAAATATTCATCACAATTCTTGCTAAATTCCTTATAGAATTTAGGATTATATCTATCACAGACTCTCTTAGCGGATCGGTGCCAGTTCATTATATCTTCCTTGTATACAAAATACGGTGTTAAATCAAAACCGCCACCGTACCACCAACTATTTTTAGATGAACTGTTAGTCTCAAAACACCGAATATTCATATGCGAGCATGGTACAAATGGATTATTGGGGTGTATAACTACAGAAACCCCAGTTGCAACAAAATTTTTTATACCACCTTTTATTTTTTTTGCTAACGCACTTTCTGGGAGTACTGTTCCTTTAATAGATGAAAAATTTATCATTCCTTTTTCAATAATATTATTACCTAAAATTTCACAACTTAAGCCACCGCCACCAGTTTTATATTTCCAGTTGGTTTTATGCATTTTTATTTTCGAGTCAATAGATTTTAATTCATTAATAATATGTTTCTGTAATTTTTTAAAATCTATTTCAAGTTTTATGAAGTATTTTGATTTTTTCATTATCTCAATTTTTCTCCCGTAATCATATTTCTTATTATACTAGGTTTGTCAGAATTGCCTAAATTTCCTTCCACAAAGTAATCAACCGTTTGTGAAAAAGTATGTATAAAAGTTGTTTTGCCTATTATGTTTTCATCGCCACTAATATTTGCACTTGTTGAAATAATCGGATTTTTAAAATGATTGCATAGTTCAACTATAGTTGGGTGTTTTGAAACTCTTATAGCAATTAATCCACTATCTTTATCTACGAGCCACTTCGGAGTATTTTTTTTTGCAGGTATCAGCCATGTTGTATGACCCGGCCAAGATTCTAGTACCTCTTTTGCTATATTATCTGTATCTACAAGTTCAGTTAGCTGATTGATCTTCGATGCAACTAATAAATATACTTTACCTGCTCCACGTTTTTTTATTCTATTTATTCTAGATACACTGTCCTCATTCCAAGGGTCACATCCTAACCCATAAACGCCTTCTGTTGGATAACCTATGATTTTGCCTTTTCTGAGATAATCTATAGCGTTCAGAGCACTACCGATAATCATGTTTTTCTTGCTCTAAACCTACGTTTACCTTTTCTTTTTGGTGGAGCATTTTTGATCATTTCAATACATTTATCTTCATCTAAACTCTTAGGTTCTATATCTTTGGGAATAGTTACATTAACTTTCCCATTAGTAACATAAGGTCCATATCTACCGTTAAGAACCTTAATACCAGATTCTTCAAAAATATTTATATTGATATTGGCATCTATTTCAATTTTTTCTTTAATTAATTCTATAGCTTCTTGTTCATTCACATCAAATATATCACGTTGTTTTACACTTACATTAGTTTTACCATTTTTTAAATATGGTCCATACGGCCCAATGTTTGCCAATATATCTTCTCCATTATAAATACCAATTTTGAGTGGCAAAGCAAATAACTTTATTGCATCTTCCATTGTTATAGAGTCTATATTTTTTTTCATTTCATATGTTAATGGTGCCCATTTTGGTTTTTCCTCATCATCCTTAGTACCCATTTGGATTGTCGGGCCATATTTTGTTAATCTTACTGTGACAGGTCGTCCTGTATCAGGATGAGTTCCAAGATTTTTTAATTCTCTTTGTTCTGATATATCTACCGTTTTAAGTTTTTCTTCTAAATTCATTCTAAATGGTTCATAGGTACCTTTAATGCATGTCATAGGATCTTGTTCACCGTTTGCTATCAAATCAAGACTATCCTCTAGTCTTGCAGTGAATTCAAAATCTACCAAATCATTGCTAAAGTGTTTTGTTAACGTATCACATACGACCGAAGCTAAAGCAGTGGGTTGAAAATTACTTGCCTCTGGATCTACATAGTTACTATCTAATATTTTTGAAATAATTGTTACATAAGTTGATGGTCTTCCTATTCCCAATTCTTCAAGCGCTTCAATTAAACTTGCTTGATTATATCTGGGTGGCGGCTGAGTAAATTTCTGTTCTATGTTTATATCTTTTATATTTAATTTGTCTCCTTTTTTTAGATTTTCTAATATTTTTTTATTAAGCTTATCTTTTTGATCATTCTCTGATAAGTCATAAATTTCTTTGAAACCATTATGTTTAAGAAATGATCCGCTATATTTAAACCCAAATTTTTCTGCTAAATTGAAATCAATAACAACCTGCTGATTAACCGCATCAATCATTTGTGAAGCAACTGTTCTTTTCCAAATAAGTTCATAGAGTTTATATTCCGCATCTTCAAGATATTTTCTAATTTTGTCTGGGGTATTCTCAATTACAGTAGGGCGTATTGCCTCATGAGCCTCTTGTGCATTTTTAACTTTTTTAGAGTACTTTCTTACTTCACTTGATTTAAGTTTTGGATATTTTGAATCGAGGAAATTAGATATATCTTTTATACAATCAGTTGATAGATTAGTAGAGTCGGTCCGCATATATGATATTAAACCAACTGTTGTCCCGCCTTCTAAAGCAATTCCTTGATAAAGTCTTTGGGCAATACTAGATGTTTGCTTAACAGAAAAACCTAAAGTAGAATATGCAGCACGTTGAAGGGAAGCCGTAGTAAATGGTGCACTTGGCCTCATCTTTCTTTCAGATGTTTTTATATCATTTATCATCACTTCTTTATATTGATCAAGTTCTCTTTTAATAGACTCAGCATCTTTGGAAGTCTCAATATTTGTTATCTTGCCTTTTTTTATCTTCTCCCCATTAATGCTTATCAACTCCAAGTCAATACAATCCTCTTTGGCACAGGCATTTATAGATGCAATCCAATACTCAACCGGATCAAAGGCCTTTATTAAGTTTTCTCTTTCAACAATTAATCTTAATGCAGGGCTTTGTACACGACCTCCTCTTGCATATCTACTTACTTTTTTCCATAAAAACTCAGATATATCATATCCCATTAGATAGTCTAGAGTTCTCCTGGCAAGATAAGCATTCCAAAGATCATTTGATATTTCCCGAGGGTTTTCCATAGCCGATAGAACTGCTTTTTCGGTAATTTCATTAAAAGCAACTCTATAGGTTTTTTTATCTTTCAACAGTTTTGCTTTATCTAAAATGTCATATAGATGTTTTGAGATTGCCTCTCCTTCTCTGTCTGGGTCAGTAGCAAAATAAACTGTTTTTGCATCTTTAGAAAACTTTTTAATTTCATCTATAACATCTTTTTTGCCGCTGGAAACTTTCCAAATCGGTTTATAGTTTTTTTCTACATCTATACCTTTTCTTGCGCTAGCTATTAAATCTCTCACATGACCCACAGACGCTAGTACTTTATAATCAGCACCTAAGAACTTCTGAATAGATTTTACTTTGGTGGGAGACTCTACAATTAATAAATTTTTCATTTTTCTTGTTAACTCTTATAAAAATATATTTTTTTACTTTATACTATTAAAATGAACATAATTACAATACTTTTTGAAATACTTTAATAATGACTATACTAAATATTCTACATTTTCCTGATAATAAGCTGCGCCAAAAAGGAGCAAATATTGAGATTTTTGATGAAAAATTAAAGGAAATTGCACAAGATATGCTTCAAACGATGTATGAAGCAAAAGGTATAGGCCTTGCCGCAGTTCAGGTAAATCTACCTATAAGATTAATCACCATTGATGTTAGTGAGAAAAGAGATCAACCACTAATATTGGTTAATCCAGTGATATTTAAAAGAGATGAGAAAATTACTTTTGAGGAAGGGTGTTTATCAGTTCCAGGTTTCTATGAAAAAGTAGAGAGATATAATAAGATTGACTATTCATTTTTTGATATTGATGGTGTTGAGCATATTAGTAATGCTGATGGTCTATTATCAGTATGTATTCAACATGAAATTGATCATTTAGATGGCAAATTATTTGTTGATTATATATCCAATATGAAAAGAGACAGAATTGCTAAAAAAATTAAAAAACATGAATTACAAGGTACTGTTGAACAAAGAAAAAAAGTACCTTATTCAATTTAAAATTAGGCGTCTCAATTGAACATTATATTTTTCGGAAGCCCACAATATTCATGTAAGGTATTAAATACTTTAATATCTAGCAAACATAAGATTTCAGCAGTAGTTACCCAGGACTTTAAGCAAAATAAGAATAAAAAAATTAAAGATACATTTGTAGGGCAGTTTGCTTCCGACAATAATATAGATGTTCTCAGACCAGCCAATCTATCGGATAATAGCTTCCGCGACAAAATTAAATCTTATAGAGCAGATCTTTTTATCATATATGCATATGGGAAAATATTACCATTAGGGATAATATCATTACCAAGTAATGGCATTATAAATATTCACTGTTCACTTCTTCCTAAATGGCGTGGAGCAGCTCCCATTCAAAGAGCACTAATGAATGATGATTATAATACAGGAGTCACTTTTTTTAAAATTGATGAAGGTTTAGATACTGGTAAAATTTTGAAGTATTATGATTATACAATTCTTGATGAAGATGACTCATTGATATTACAAACAAAACTCTCTGATTTGGCTTCTGAAAAAATAATAGAAATATTAAATAGTGATATTCAAAATTTAAAATACCAAGCACAAGATAATAGTTTGGCATCCTATGCAACAAAAATAAAAAAAGATGAGGCGGTAATTGATTGGAATGAGCCATGTAGAAAAATATTTTGTAAAATTAGAGCTCTAGTTGGTTGGCCTGTTGCTGAAACTCAATTATATGGTGAACGTTTGAAGATATGGAAATCAAGTTATTTAAATAAAAAACATGTGTTTGAAACTGGCTCAGTAGTAGATTTTACATCAGAAGCACTATCAATTGCTGCTATTGATGGAATAATAAATATTGAAAAACTTCAATTGCCTGGCAAAAATATTGTTACAGCACGAGATTTTTATAACTCTAATAGTAATCTTACTAACAAAATCAAGGGTTTTTTTCATAAATAAAACTATCATATGTATATTAATTGTTTTGATTTAGTGTAGAATGAAATCGTGAAAATAACCCAGTAGAAGAAATGAAAAAAATCATAGTCTTTGGCGGTGGTCAAGTTGGTTCATCCGTAGCCAAAATACTCTCAGACGATGGAAATGATATAACTCTTGTTGATTATGATAAGGATGTTTTGTCAGACTTGAGAGAAAAAATGGATATCAAAACAATACATGGTTTGGCTTCTTATCCATCTGTTCAAAAACTTGCTGATGCTGAAAACTCAGACATGATAATAGCTGTTACAGGTAGTGATGAAGTTAATATGGCAGCATGTCATGTGGCTAAATCAATTTATAATGTACCAAAAAGAATTGCTAGGCTAAGAGCAAATGAGTATTTAAGAGATGAGGATAACTTTGATAAATCAGCATTTTCAATTAATGAAGTTATTAGCCCTAATATTCTATTAACGGATTATGTTAAAAATATTTTAGACCATCCTGGCGCATTCCAAGCTTTTCAATTTGCTTCAGGTCGAGTACAGGTCTTGGGTGCAACAGTCTTGCCAGATAGCCCTCTTGCAGGTAAAAAATTATCTGAATTTAAAAATCATATGCCAAATGTCGAGGTTCGTGTAGTTGCAATATACAGAGATAAAAAGCATCTAATTCCTAATGGTGACACTATCGTCCTGCCTGATGATGATGTATTTTTCTTGGCTACAGAAGAAAATATGCGTTTTATGAGTGAATTGAGAAAATCAACTGCTCGACCACATAATGTCATGATAGCTGGAGGTGGCAGAGTAGGATCCGCTTTAGCAAAAAAGCTAGAGTCAATATATAGCATTAAATTAATAGAAAAAGACAAATATATTGCGAAGCAGGTTGCTCAAGACCTTTCATCTACTGTCGTTTTGAATAATGACATAGCAGATGAAACATTATTAAATAATGAGAATATAAATGAAGTAGATTATTTTTGTGCTGTTACAAATAATGACCAAATGAATATTCTATCTGCTAAGCTCGCTAAGGATATGGGAGCAAAAAAAACAATTGCTATCGTCAACAAATCATCTTATAGAAATCTCGTGTCAAAGGAGATAGATATTGTAGTTTCACCAGAGGACGTAACAATTGGATCTTTGTTAGCATCCGTTAGAACTAGTGATATTGTCAATGTACATCAATTAGGAACTGCTGATGCTGAAGCTATGGAAATTATAGTTCATGGTGATAAAAAAACTTCAAAATTAGTTGGTAAGAAAATATCTCAACTTGAATTACCAGATAGTGCTCTTATAGGAGCTATAGTTCGAAATAATAATGTCTTGTTGGCTAATGATGATTTCATGATAGAAACAGGTGATCATGTGATAATCTTTGTTCTAGAGAAGAAAGATATAACTAATATAGAAAAAATGTTTCAAGTGAGTGTTGGCTTCTTTTAAATATGAATTACTCTCTAATCTTACGAATAATTGGAATCATGTTAATTCTTTTTAGCATTATGCTTTTTATCCCCATCATCGTATCAATAATTTATAATGATGGTAATCTCAGTACATTTTTACTGTCGTCATTAATTATATTAATCACTGGGCTCATATTATATTATCCCAATAAGAACTCTAAAAATGATATTAAAACTAAAGAAGGATTTCTTATCGTAGTAGCGTTTTGGTTTATCCTAAGCATCTTTGGATCTTTGCCGTTTATGTTAGATAAACAACTCACATTGTCTTTTACAGATGCTTTCTTTGAATCAGTGTCTGGATGGACAACAACTGGCGCAACAATCATTACTAGTTTAGATATTCTCTCACCATCAATTTTAATATATCGTCAAGAACTTCAATGGTTAGGCGGAATGGGTTTAGTAATCTTGGCGATAGCGATACTTCCTATGCTAGGCGTAGGTGGTAATCTCCTATATAAAGCTGAATCAACGGGACCAATTAAAGATACTAAGATCTCCCCAAGGATTGCAGAAACTGCACAAAGTCTTTGGTCAATCTATCTTGGTTTAACTATTCTATGTTCGCTTTTTTATTATTTTGCGGGTATGAATTTTTTTGATGCAGTTGCTCATGGCTTTTCTACCATTGCTATAGGTGGTTTTTCTACACATGATGCAAGTATTGGTTATTTCGATAGTTATTTAATAGAGATTATTTGCATAGTCTTTATGTTATTATCTGCGATGAATTTTATATTACATTTTATGTTGTTAAAATCAAAAAATATACATACATATTTTGAAGACACGGAATTTAAGTCATATATTTTCATTATACTATTTTTACTGTTAGGGCTTACAATATTTACTGTTAATGGTAATTATAGTGATATTACTGTTAGGCAAATTTTATTTCAAACAGTATCATTTATAACAACCTCTGGCTTTACTAGTACAGCATATGATGTCTGGCCCACGTTTATTGTATCTACACTCATTACTATCAGTTTTATTGGAGCATGTGCAGGTTCAACTGGCGGAGGATTAAAGGTGATAAGAGTTTTATTAATGTTTAAACTTCTTAAGAAAGAACTACTAAAAATTTTACATCCAACTGCAGAAATACCGATAAAACTTGATAGTTCTTCAATCAATGATGATATATCTACAACATTATTTAATTTTTTTATATTTTATATTCTCTCTTTTTTATTTTTATCGTTTCTTTTACTTTTAACAGGGTTAGATGTAACAACGTCTTTCTCTGCTGTTGCTTCATGTATAAACAATCTTGGTCCCGCCCTCGGATCAGTGGCAGATAATTACTCTGGTATTAGTATTTTTGCCAAATATGTATTATCGTTTGCAATGATTTTGGGAAGACTAGAGATATTTACTCTGTTGATTGTTATGACACCCTATTTTTGGAAATTCTAAAAACATTATGGAACAATCCTCGAAACCATTTCTTTCAAAAAATAATCCTTTAAATATGAGTATAGATGATGGTGAGAAATTCTCTTTTAACTATCTTCTACCAATATATTGGTTTACATGGTTATTAATATTTTTTTCTTTTATTTTATCTTATTCGCCGAAATTTTTTCGATCTCTCCTTGGTAGCCTTGTTGGAACTCTCATATATCATTTTAATAATAAGAGAAGAAATATTAGTAAAAAAAATCTATCACTATGTTTTAAAAAAATGAGTTCTCATGATTTAAATAATTTATGTAAAGCTTACTTTTCATATTTAGGTAAAACATTTATAGATCTTCCTTTGCTATGGTGGAGAAGTAATTTATCGTTGCAATCTCAGTGTCAGATAATTAATAGCGAGTATATAGATAATGAGTTGTCAAGAGATAGAGGTGTAATTCTTTTGACAGCGCATTCAGTTTCGCTTGATTTTGGAGGAAGATCATTGTCTAAGTATCCTATTATTAGTATGTACAAACCTTTTAGAAATAAATTATTAAACTGGTTTATTGGTAAATCGAGAAGCAAATCTACAGATAATGTTGTTGTTTTCCCACGAGATAATTTTTCATTTAAAAAAGTAATCAAAGCACTTAAATCTCAGAATATCTTTTATTATGTTGCAGATGAGGATTTAGGTAAAGATAACTCTGTTTTTGAAAATTTCTTTGATGAGCCAAAATCAACGTTAATATCAATAAGCAAAATTGCGTCCTTATCTAAAGCAAGTGTACTACCTTGCATTAATCATTATTGTCCTATTACAAAAAAATATATTACTTTTATTGACAAACCTATCAATGGTTTTTCTGAAAATGACATGGAAAAAAATGCTAAATTGATAAATAGAGCATTAGAAAAAAATATTAAACGTAATCTAGAACAGTATATGTGGAGCTTGAGATTATTTCAAACTAGACCCGATGATAGGAAGTACCCATATGGATAATGTCATACAATTATTTCCTAGCATAGATCCTTATAAAATCTTAAATGTTAATGTCTCTAGCAATCATTGTCTTTATGTGGAACAATCTGGCAATCCTAAAGGCATCCCTGTGATTTTTCTTCATGGAGGTCCTGGCGCTGGTACAAGTGCTATATATCGTCGTTTTTTTAATCCAAATATTTATAGAATTATACTATTTGATCAACGAGGTTGTGGTAAATCTAGTCCTTATGGAAGTATCAATAATAATACAACGCAGGATCTGATTAATGATATCAAAGTAATTTTATTAAAACTTAATATAAAAAAAACTATTATATACGGAGGGTCATGGGGTTCAACTTTAGCATTGTTGTTTGCAGAGTCTTACCCAGAACTTGTAAGCTCCCTTGTTCTAAGAGGCATATTTCTATGTAGACTATCTGATATTAAATGGTTTTATCAGCATGGTGCTCATGAAATATTTCCAGATCATTGGGAAAAATTTATTGCTGATGTTCCTCAAAGTGAAAGAGAAGATATTTTAAAAGCATTTCATAAAAGAATTCATGGCAAAAACAAAAATATAAGTAGTCAATTTTGTCAGAAATGGGCGGAATGGGAAGGTAAATCCTCATCTCTACTTCCCTCAAAAAACATAATAGATCAGTTTTCTCAATGTTCAGAATCACTATCCAAAATAGAGACTCACTATTTTATCAATAACTGCTTTATTGATGAAAATCAAATTTTAATTAATATCAATAAAATTAAAGATATTAAATGTGAGATTGTTCATGGTAGGTATGATATTGTCTGCCCCTTTAAACAGGCTTTTGATTTGCATAAGGTATATCCTGCATCAAATTTAAACATAATAGATAATGCTGGACATTCTCTATTAGAGCCTGGCATCAAAAATAAAATATTAGAAATATTTAGTAAACCAAATGAGCTTATTTAAAGGATATATCCATTTTTCCCTCATACTGCTTTTAGCGCCAGTCTATTCATATTCAGTAGAAATACCCGATTATAAAAGAGAACAAAACATAAATGAACAGATTATAGATTATGTTATTGACGGAGATGTGATTACTCTAAATTCTAAACTTGAGAAAAAATTTAATTTAATTGTCAATAAATTTAGCAATACATCGTTTTCTGTTTTAATGTTGCATGGCAGGGGCCTTCATCCAGTAGAACCAAATGTTATGGAGCCTATAAGAAGTTTTTTGATTGATCAAAAAATTAATATTTACTCTCTTCAATTACCGGTTCTTAGTAAAGGAAAAACATATAATGATTACTATAAAATATTTGATTATTCTGACGATAGAATATCGGAGGCTATAAAATATATAGATGATGATAAAATAATTATAATTGCCCATAGTTGTGGCGTTCATATGATTTCATCATGGCTTAAAAAAAATCAAAAAAATAATATAGACGGACTTGTGTTAATAGGTTCTGGCGCTGTTGACAAAAACCAAAATAATAAAAGCTCCATAAATTATAGCAAACTCAATATGCCCATTTTAAATATCTATGGAGAATATGACCATGGTTCTGTTAGGGAAAACTCATTTATGTTTCAACATGAGTATTTAAGAAATAAATATTCTTTATCTAGAAATGTCGAAATTTTAGGTTCTGACCATGACCATAAAGATAATTCAGATTCTCTGGTTGAAGCAGTAAAGCAATGGCTTAAATTATTATAATATGTTATAGATATCATATGAAAAAACGTATAGCTAATATAGAGAGACTTACCAAGGAAACACAGATTCATGCTAAGGTTAATTTAGATGGTGAAGGAACATCTTCTTTATCTGCAGATCTACCTTTCCTAGAGCATATGTTAGAGCAAGTTGCTAGGCACGGTATGTTTGATTTAGAAATTCATGCTAAAGGTGACTTAGAAATTGATGCGCATCATACGGTAGAAGATGTTGGTATTGTGCTAGGCCAAGTATTGGAAAAAGCATTAGGCGACAAATCAGGAATTAATAGATTTGGCTCTGCTTATGTTCCTTTGGATGAGTCGTTATCACGTGTGGTATTAGATTTTTCTGGTAGGCCAGGCCTTGAGTATAATGTGACATTCCCAAGATCACGTGTTGGTGAATTTGACATTGATCTTCTTCAGGAGTTTTTCCAAGGTTTTGTCAACCATGCAAAGGCCACTATACATATAGATAATATTAGAGGGGGTAACTCTCATCATATTGCTGAAACAATCTTTAAAGCTTTTGGTAAAGCATTAAAAATGGCTGTGTCTATTGATCCAAGGCAAGCAGATAAGATACCTTCTACTAAAGAAGTGATTTAATGGCAGATATTGTAATTATTGATTATGGTATGGGCAATGTTCATAGTGTATTTAAAGCACTAGATAAAATAACTGATAAACGATCGCATGTTAAGATTAGTAATTCTATAGAGGAAATAAAAAAATCTTCACATATAGTTTTTCCAGGGCAAGGTGCTGCTTCAGAATGTATGTTAAATATATCCAGATATCTTGATGTTACAGAGTTTAAAAAGATTATAAACAAAAAACCATTTCTTGGAATATGCATGGGGCTTCAAGTTTTAATGACAGCTAGCGAAGAAAACAATGGCGCTGATTGTCTTGATATTATTGATGGTCGTGTATGTAGTTTTGAAAATAGAATACAAGACAATTATAAAATACCGCATATGGGTTGGAGCGAAGTCATGCAAACCCGTGAGCACCCTATCTGGAATAATATTCCAGATAAATCTTTTTTCTACTTTGTACATAGTTATTTTGTAGATATTAATGAACAAGATAATATATTATCAAAAACTTCATATGGCCTAGAATTTACCTCATCATTGTTCAAAAATAATATTGTGGCTGTCCAGTTTCACCCAGAAAAAAGTTCTTCTAATGGGTTAAGACTTCTTGAAAATTTTATTAAATGGGATGGTCAAATATGATAAAAATATTTCCAGCTATTGATATAAAGGATGGCAAATGTGTTCGGTTAGCTAAAGGGAACTATGATGAGGTAACACATTATTATGATGATCCA
>MDTB01007359.1_pt1 | contig 14019 bp, 2 predicted proteins | sample 811161 | NCBI WGS metagenome assembly MDTB01 (sample SAMN05326650, study PRJNA326480) | marine metagenome | isolation source: seawater | place: Mediterranean Sea | collected 2009
CCCTATGGAGTGACAACTCTCATCTCTTTAGCAGAAAGTCACCTTTCTTGTCATACTTGGCCAGAAAAAGGGTGTGTAGCAGTTGATATTTTTACTTGTGGAAGCAAAAATCCACGCAGTGTAGCATGGTGGATACTAAATTACTTTGATACTGATGATTACGTTATGAATGATTATGCAAGATAGGGTATAAATAAAACTAAAAGCATAATAATGGCGATTCAACGCAAATCAAGAGCATTTAAGGATATCAGTTTGTCTTTTACACCACATCCAGTGACAAAAGACCTTCCCGTGCTTTCAAATGAGCGAGCAATAACCAGATCAGTGAGAAACTTGGTCGAAACAATACCAACAGAAAGGTTTTTTAATTCTGTTTTAGGTACAGACATTCGAGATTCTCTATTTGAGAACTTTGAACGTTCAACTGTCATGATAATTGAAGATCAAGTACGTAATACTATAAGGAATTTTGAACCAAGAGTAGGAAACATTGGTGTAGAGATTGATGCACTACCCGATCAGAACACATTTGAAGTAAAAGTGCTTTTTGAAATTGTTGGATTAGATGCTCCTGTTCAATCGTTTAATTTTATACTAGAACCGACAAGATAATATGCCCTTTACACAGTCTACATCACTAGACTTTGATCAAATCAAAGTACAAATTAAAGATTTTCTTCGTTCAAACTCAAATTTTACTGATTTTGACTTTGAGGGATCTAACTTTTCAGTTCTGATTGATACTTTAGCATATAATATGTATATTAATGCCTTCAATGCTAATTTAGTTGCAAATGAGTCGTTTTTAGACTCTGCAACGATTCGTGAAAACGTCGTTTCACTTGCAAGAAACATTGGTTATGTCCCCCGTTCAAAAACCGCTGCAATCGCTTCAATCAATATCGGTGATATAAACTTAGGAACTACAAATGATAGCACTCCAAGGTTCTTAACGCTCCGTTCAGGTCTAGTTTGTGTAGGTAACTCAGAAAATACAACTTATCGTTTTTCAATACCAGACGAAATTACATCAACAAGGGTAATCGACATCGATGGTACTTCATTTGCTCAATTTGTTGATCCAGTCAGTGTTTATGAAGGAACTTATCTTCAAAGAGTTTATAGAGTTGATGTATCTGTAGATCAGAGGTTTATAATAGATAGTCCTAATATTGATAGCTCTACATTAAGAGTATATGTAAAGGGAACTAATGATGTTGGACTTGGTAGAAAATATTCTATGGTGGACAATATATTAAACATAGGTAAAACATCAGAAATCTATCTTGCACAAGAAGTTCAAGATGAAAAATATGAAATTTTATTTGGTGATGGATTATTTGGTAGAAAATTAGAAAACGCTTCAGTTATCACAGTAAGATATATTGTAACTGAGGGAGAGAGTGGAAACGGTCCTTCTAATTTTAGTTTCCAAGGTTCGTTTACTAAAAGTGATGGATTACTCTTCACACCATCAGATAATGTCACTATCACTACTGTTTCAAACGCTTCTAATGGTGCTGAAGTTGAAGATGTGTCTTCTATTAAGTATTTTGCTCCAAGACTCTATTCAGCACAATACAGAGCAGTTACACCTAGAGATTACGAAGCTATAATTCAAAATATTTTTCCTAAAACTGAGTCAGTTGCAGTCATAGGTGGTGAAGAATTAGATCCACCTAAGTTTGGTCAAGTACAGATTAGTATCAAACCTAAAAATGGTACTTATGTATCTGATTTTGATAAAACACAAATAAAGAACAAATTAAAAAATTACGCTATCGCTGGTATAAATTCTGAAATTGTAGATTTAAAAATACTATATGTAGAACTCGATTCAACGATATATTACAACCCATCTCAGATAGCATCAGAAAAAAATCTTAGAACTATTGTGGTAAATGCATTGAACACTTATGCCAACAATATTGAAATTAATAAATTTGGTGGTAGATTCAAATATAGTAAAATTAGTACTTTAATTGACCGTGTAGATAATGGAATTACTTCTAATATTACAAAAGTAATCATAAGAAGAGATATGAAAGCATTATTAAATCAGTTTGCTCAATATGAACTTTGTTTTGGAAATCGTTTTAATATAAACCCTGCTGGTTTTAATGTTAAGAGTACAGGATTTACTATTCAAGGTTCAAGTCAAACAGCATATTTAACAGATGTTCCAAATAAAGATGCATCTGGTAATCTTGATACTAGTATGAAAGGAACTTTAAGTGTTGTATCTAGAAATAATAAAAATCAACAAGTTGTTTTGATAAAAGAAGCAGGAATAGTTGATTACAAAAAAGGTGAAATAATATTGAATACTATTAATATTACATCTACAACTGCACAAAATAATATTATCGAAGTTCAAGCTTATCCTGAGTCTAATGATGTCGTAGGATTGAAAGATTTATATTTGAGTTTTGACGTATCAAAAAGCACAATAAATATGTTTAAGGATGTAATTGCTTCGGGTGAAGATGTTTCGGGTGTGGTATTCACAAGAGATTATTATACATCCAGTTACTCCAATGGAGACTTAGAGAGGAAATAATTAATGTCTCAAATTGACAAACGAATAAAAGTCAATACTATTATTGAAAATCAGTTACCTGAATTTGTAATATCTGATTTTCCTAATGCTGCTGAATTTTTTAAGCAATATTATATTTCACAAGAATTTCAAGGTGGTCCTTCAGATCTAATAACTAATTTTGATCAATACTTAAAATCCGACAATTTAGTACCAGAAGTAATAACTGGAACCACTACTCTCTCATCATCTATTAACACAACGGATACTGTAATCTCAGTTCCAAGCACAAAAGGATTCCCTTCTGAATATGGTTTATTAAAAATAAATGATGAAATTATTTCATACACAGGAATTACATCAACATCATTCACAGGATGTATTCGTGGATTTAGTGGTGTATCTGGATATAATGTAGGAATTTCTTCATCTCTACTTGAAATAAATCGTGAGAGTCTTATTTTTGAAGATACAACAGCAGAATCACATACTTCTGGTGAAACAATTACAAACTTGTCAGTATTGTTTCTTCAAGAGTTTTATAAAAAACTAAAAAGAACATTTTTACCTGGTTTAGAGGATAATGACTTTGCAGAAAATATTGACGTAGGTAACTTTGTAAAATTTGCTCGTTCTTTTTACCAATCAAAAGGTATTGAAGAGTCAGTTAGAATATTATTTAAAGTATTATATGGTGTCGAATCAACTATACTCGATCTTGAAGGAAATTTAATTAAACCTTCTGGTGCAGAATTTATTCGTAGAGAAGTTATTGTCGCTGAACTAATAGGCACATTACGAGAACCTCAAAATTTAGTTGGACAAACTATTTTTAAATCTACAGACACTTCCACTAATGCATCAGTATCTGAAGTTGAAATACTGAGAAGAGATGGAAAAACTTATTACAAGATATCCTTATTTGTTGGTTTTAGTGATCGTGACTTAATTGAAGGTGTATTTAATGTGCCTGGTAAAACAAAAGTGCTTACATCAGCACCATCAGGATCTTCAATACTGTCTGTTGACTCAACTGTAGGATTTGGAACAACTGGAACTATAATAAGTGGACAAAATATTATTAACTATACATCAAAAACTTTAAATCAATTTTTCGGATGTACGGGTGTAGGTGTTCAGATTGATACTGCGGATGACATACGTTTAGATGAAACTATTTTTGGTTATGAAAATGGTAATTTATCAAAAAGAGTTGATTTAAGAATCACTGGTGTTCTTTCTGAATTAGTTACAGTTTCTGATGTAAGATTAATAAGAGAAGGTGAAGATATTTTTGTGAAAAACGTAGGGGAAAAAATAAAAAATAATAATGAAACATACAAACAGATTTTTGCTAATTCTTGGAAATATAATACAAGTTCAAGATTTCAAGTAACTATATCAGGATCTACTTTTAGTTTAAGGACTCCAATAGATAAATCTAATTTAAAAGTTGGCGACTCTTTTGATATATTAAAAAGAAATCAACAAGTTATAGTTGGAAATGGTCAAGTATCAAGTGTAGATTCTAATTTAAATCAGATAACTGCAACAAACATAGTTGGATTCACACAAGTTTCTAATCAATTCTATGATATAAGAAGAAAGGTAGAAACTGCAACTAGTTCTGGTATTGAAATTGAACAAGGTAATAATACAATAATATGCGATGTTTTAAATGTTTACACAGATGCAGATAAAGATGGATATGTAGCTTCTAATTCACTTCCCAATTATAATATTGAAGCAGATATTATTAAAGAAACAACTTCAGGTGATAGTTTAGATGGATTAAATTCAATTACAGACACATATAGTTTTTTACAATTTTCACCACCAGCAAATACTGATATAAAATTTATTCAAGGAGATGCAGTTGTGTATCTACCAGAGACAGAAGTATTATCAGGATTAGAGTCTGGAAGAACTTATTATGTTGACCCAATTGTTCCTTCTGCAAATCAAAGTATATCAAAAATAGCTTTGTATCAATCTGCTAGTCAAATTGGTTCTGCTAGTACGGTTCAGGTTGGTATTGGAACTACGACAGGTCATAATTTTGTTCTTCAAAAACATGCGAATAAAAAATTAGAAGCTGACAAAATATTAAGAAGAATTCCTTTATCTCAAAATTTATTCATATCTTCAAAACACGAAACTCCTACAAACAATGTAGGAATATTGAGAGACGGTGTTCAAATAAGATCACCAATATCAGATAATAAGATTTATTTTGGACCTTTAGATTCTGTTGATGTAATTAATACAGGAAGAGATTATGATGTAGTTAATCCACCAACAGTTCAAATAGAAAAATCATCTGGAGTTACTGCTTTAGTTGAACCAGTTATATCTGGTTCTGTTAAAGAAATATTAGTCGATCCTCAAGACTTTGATATTGACTCTGTTACTAGTGTATTCGTAACAGGAGGAAATGGTTCTGGATGTGTCCTTCAACCAGTTGTAGGTATTAGAAATAGATTTGTAGATTTTGATAGTAGAAATATATTTTTTAATGGTGGAATTGATATAAGTGACGAAACGATAACATTTAAAAAGAAACATAATTTAGAAAATGGACAATTAATTTATTATAGTAGTAATGGTAATACTCCTATAGGTATTGGATCTGCTTATGATGCTACTAATACAATTACAGGAACTTTATCTGATGGTGATCCTTATTTTGTTAGAGTTGTAAATCCTACCACTGTCCGTATATTTAATAGTAAGAGTGACTCTCTTGCAGGATCAGCAGGTATTAATACAGTTGGATTATCTACTGATTCTTCTGCAAGTGGTATCCATAGATTTAGAACTGAAAATAAAAAAACTTTAATTTCAATTAAAGTTATAAATTCTGGTTCTGGTTATACTCATCGAAAACTAAGAGTTCAACCATCAGGAATATCAACTTCATATGATTCAATTAATTTTAAAAATCATGGATTTTCAAGTGGAGAAATTATTGAATATTCTTCAGATAGTCCAATTGCAGGATTAAGTACAAATTTATCTTATCTTGTAAAAAAAATAAATGATAATTCATTTAAAATTGCTAATGCAGGTGCGACTGGAGCATCCACATCAGACTATGATAGGGGAAAATTTGTTAACTTGACAGAATTAGGTACAAATGAACATATTTTTAAATATCCAGATATAAAGGTAAATATAGAAGTTTCTTTTGGTTCAACTGTTACTGGTTCATTTAATTTGACCCCAAAAGTAACTGGTGAAATAATTGATACTTATCTTTATGAAGAAGGAACTAATTATGGTTCATCAATTCTTAATCATCAAGTAATTCCAGAAATAAAAATTCTTAGTGGTGTTAATGGTGAATTAAAACCAGTGATTGTGAATGGTAAAGTTGATAGTGTTGCGGTTGTTAATAAGGGAAGAGACTATACTTCTATACCTGATGTAGTCATCAGTGATACTGGAGGAGGAGTAGGTGCTGTTGTCAGACCTGTTATTGAAAACGGACAGTTAATTGAAGCAATTGTAGTAAATACTGGTATAGGATACAGTAGTCAGTCTGTTGATGTTCAATTAGTTCCTAGAGGATCTAATGCTGCTTTTAGTGCTAGAGTTAGAAGTTTAACCTTAAATGATGTTGGAAGATTTGGTAATTCTTATTTAACTTCAAAAGAAGATTCATTATCTTTTAGTATACTGGGATATTCTCAAAATATTGCAAATTCATTAGAGAATAGTTTTACTATTAGTCAAAATGGAGAGTTTAATCAAATTACTAGTCATTCGCCTATAATTGGATGGGCTTATGATGGAAATCCGATTTATGGTCCTTTTGGATATTCTGATGCAGATAATATAAACTCTGATTTAAAAATAATTTCAACTTCATATAAACTTGATGTTTCAAAATTAGTTAATAGACCAGTTGGATTTAAGGATGGATTTTTTATAGAAGATTATATATTTGATGGTGAAGGTGACTTAGATATTCATAATGGTAGATTTTGTAAAACTCCAGAATTTCCTAATGGAATTTATGCTTATTTTACATCAGTAGGATTAGGAACTGCTACAAATAAAATTGAAGGAGTTTATCCATATTTTATAGGTGAGAGTTATAGATCACCCTTTATAGTTGATAATCTTACCTTAACACAAGACTTTGATTTCAATAGTACAGATTTACTTAGAAATACTTTACCTTACGCTGTAAATGAAGAATTTGCTGATAATGATTTTATAATTGAATCTAATGAGTTTATTAGACAAAAAACAAAAGTAGAATCTGTAACAAAGGGAAATGTAGATAATTTAACAATTTTAGATGGAGGACTTGGTTATAAAATTGGAGATTTAGTAAATTTTGATGACACTGACATTGATGGATCTGGACTAAGTGCCGAAGTTGATGAAATTGTTGGATTAGGTGTTACAAGAATAGATACTAATTTACAAAGATTTGAAAATTTAGTTTTTGAATGGAAAAGTGATAATGAAGTAGTAGCAAATTATTTGCCTTTTGTAGAATTGCCTAATCAAGGTTCTACAAATATATCAGGACTCAATACATCTATCGTTAACTTATCTGGTTCTTTCTACGTAGGAATCTCTACTGATACTATCGGTTTAGCAAAAACCATGTCACTTGGTTCTGCATCTGGAAAAATTGAAGATATTTTTGTCACTGATATTCCCAATACAGTAGCAATTGGAGGTTCATTACGAGTAGGAACTGAATCTTTAAAAGTTTTAAATGTCTATGATGCACAAAAAATAATAAGAGTTCAGAGATATACTGGAATTGCACATACTTTAGGGTCTAAAATTGATGTTTTAAATAACAGAATAAGCATCCCAGTAAAAACTAAAAAGTTTGAATCAAAAACAAATGATATAATTTATTTTAATGGACCTCAATCAGTTGGACTAGGTACTACACCTGGAAGTGCAACAACAGTAGAATATGTTGTAGGAGAAATTAAAGAAAATGTCTCAATACCAACAAGAGCAATACGTATACCTAATCATCCATTCAAAACTGGTCAAAAAGTTAAATTAAATAAGAGAAGTGGTGCAAATAGATTTGATGTTGGTAGTACACCTAACGTATCTGAATTTAAGGTTCCACATGTGGGAAATGATTCTCTCGATGTTTATATTATTGATAAAGGTGAAGATTACATTGGAATTTTAACAACTAGAGTTGGAATCGGTAGTACAAGTGATGGTTTATATTTCTATTCAAAAGGTTCTACTACTGGTATTAACTCTGGCACATATTTCTTTGAGACAGACTTTACACAAGTTATAGGTGATATTGATATAGTAACCACAACGGTAACTACCAATGTATCTGCTGCAGACACTACATCTCATGGTCTTCTTGAAGGTGATATTATAAAGATGAATGTAATTCCAAATCTATCTGTGGGTATTGGAACAACAAATCCTATATCTGTTAATTACAATTCTGAATATGAAAAATTATTAATAAATCCTGTTAATTTTGCTGCTGCTGATGTTGAAACAAATCAAATTGATATTTCCAATCATGGATTAGAGACAGGTGATAGAATTTTCTATGATGGTTATGCAACTGGATTATCCACAGGTTCTTATTTTGTAAATAAAATTAACGATAGATATTTTCAACTAGCAGAAACTTCATCAGATTTAAACTCTACACCAGTCAAGACTGTATTAATAACTGCTAACACAGGTGGTGCAAATCAATCAATATCCTTAATTAATCCAAAAATTAATATTGTAAAGAATTCAAAATTAACTTTTGATTTATCAAGTACAACTTTGTCAGATTCTGATTTTAAATTATTTTATGATAAAAATTTAACAAATGAATATTTAAGTTCACAAGATTCAACTAATTTCAATGTTACTGGTGTTGGAACTGTTGGAACTACTGGTGCAGAGTTAATAGTACAATTCTCTAAGTCTACCCCCGAAAAATTATACTATGGATTATCTAAAGGAGGGTATATAAGTACTTCTGATACTGAGGTTCAAAATTACTCAGAAATTAGATTTGTTGATAGTGTTTATAATGGTGAATATAGAATATTTGATGTAACAAGTAATACTTTTAACTTCTCACCAAAAGTTCCAGAATTAACCACTTATTTAAACACTGACTGTGAAAAATTAGAATATTCAACCAAATCTAATAATGTTAATGGTTCTATCAAAGATTTAAAAATATTATCAGGTGGATTTAATTATAAAGAATTACCCAAATTTAAATCTGTAACAAGCATTAATGGTAAAAATGCAAATATAGTAGCAGTTTCAACTTCAATTGGAAGAATTAAAGAAACTAGAATAGTTAATATTGGTTATGAATATTCTTCAGATAAAACTCTAAGTCCAGAGGCATTCATATCACCAGTAGTCAATGTTGATAATCTTGATATTATTGATACAGTTACTATTGTTGATGGTGGAACCAATTATATTAATGCACCTAACTTAATCGTATTTAATCCAACATCAGGTAAAGTTGTAGATACAAATTCAATAGTTGCGATTACACCTAATCAAACCATATCCGATGTAAAAGTATTAGCACCTGTTACAGGTTTAGATTCTGTAAATCATACGATTATTGCAGTTAATAATTCAAATGGAGTTGGTATTGGATCGATACAATCAAGTAGTTCTGGTTTAGTTACCTGTTTTCTTGAAACACCTATGAATGGGTTTGTAGATCCTCAACCATTTGCTATCGGTGATAAAATATTTGTTGAAGGTATAGAGAGACTTGGTGAAACTGGTGTTGGTGCGACACAAGGAGGCATATCTGGAGATACTACTATTGGAGGTGATGGATTTAATTCTGAGAATTATAATTATGAATTCTTTACTATTCAAGACTATATTGGGGGCACACAAGCTATCCTTAAATTTAATTTAGCAGGTTTGACAACGAATCCTGGTATTGCAAAAACATTCCAGTCTGGTTATGCGAATATAGTCAATAAAAATAATTATCCAATTTTAGAACCTAAGTTATCAAGAGGTATTTTTGAACTCAGTGAAAAAATTCTTGTGAATGGAGAAATAAGTGATTTATCTGTTGTCGAAATAAGAGATGATTATATAAAATTAGATGGACTCTTTGAAATAAAGAGTGGTGATAGAATATTAGGAAGATCTAGTGGTGTATCAGCTGAAATTGCAAGTATTATAGAAAATAAAGCAAGATTCAAAACTGATTTTTCAAATCGTCAAGAATATGGATGGTTAGATGATATTGGTAAATTAAATGAAGACTATCAGGTAACACCAGATAATAATTATTATCAAAATTTATCATATACAGTTAAAAGTTCTATTGAGTGGGATAAGTTTGTTAATCCAGTTAATAGATTAGTTCATCCTGCTGGATTAAAGAATTTTGCAGATACATCAATAGAAAGTAAAGTAACTGTTGGTATAGGAACCACTGCAATGACAAAGGACTTGGTAGTTCTTGATATTAATAATGTTTTGGGATTAGAGGATAAGCAAAGAGTCGATGCTATCAATAATTTTGATTTTGCAAGAGATTATGACACTAGAACTAAAACCTCTAAATTCGTTGAACTGTCTAATAAAGTTTTAACAGACTTTACTAAATGTAAAACAAATAGAGTATTAATTCACGATGATATAAGCACTAAATTTTCAAGCACTGGATTCCAAGAAAATAATGTAATTATTGAGGAACTTAATGAAGATTTTGGAAACTACCTTATTCAAATTGTCGATCCTGATACTCAAGATGCACAACTTTCAGAATTAGTTACTCTAACCACAACTGACAATGCATATCTTTTAGAAAAAACAACAGATTTTACAACATTGAAGTTGGGAGATTTTTCTACAGAAGTAAATGCTAGTGGTATAAAAAATCTCATATTTACTCCTACCGAAAAATTTACAAAAGATCATAATATTAAAGTTCTTAAAACTGATTTTAATACTGATTTAGTTAAGTCAGGTTCTAATGCAATCGGTCATGTAGATTTGTCAGGTATAAACGCTGGTATTGGCAGTGGAGCAACAACTACAATAGCAGAATTTCCTAAAACTGATTTTAATGGTTTATTTGCAAATATTTTTGTTCAAGATAGTATTAGTAAAGAAATAAATTATAATGAAGTAGTTGTTGATTTTGATGGAACAGATACAACAATAGCACAAACTTATATTGATACTCTACCAGGTTTCAGTAATTCTGCTGTTGGTATAATAACCGCTATTTTTGAGAGTGATAAAATAAAATTACAAGTTATTAATGATACAGTCAATGATTTTGAGGTAAGAACAAATATAGTTGGATTAGGAACTACAACTTCAGGTGCAGGTAATTATAGATTTTCTGTTAGTGGTCAACCCGTAGGAGCTGAGAGAAGTGTAAGACTTGAAGCTAATTATGCCACTGGAACAGCAAGTACAATAACATACGCAACTTTAAATAAAACTTTAGATACATCTGCAAAATCATTAGTAAGAGTTTCTTATGGAGAGACATCTGCTATACATCAAGTATTAGCTATTAGAGATGCTGACGATATTTTAACAGTTCAATATCCTTTTGTTTCTGCTGGTTCAACTTCAGGTATCGGAACATTTGGAGGTGAAATTGTAGGAAATGATATACTTCTAAGATTCCATCCTGATCCAATAGTTCAATCTTTTATAGAGGTACAATCATACAATCAAGTATTATATACTGAGAATGATTTTTCAAATACTCCACCAGAATTAGTTTACGGTTCTGTATCTCAAAAAGTATTCCTTTCATCTTATGATGGTTTAAGTGGATTAAGAGCAAATAAAAAAGATTTTGAGTTAACTCATGAGGGAACTCCAATCTATTCAAAGACATTCAATCCCGCTGGAATCAATTCAGTAACTGATGGAGTTGGTCTTGTTAAATCTACTGGTGTATTCAATATACCAAATCACTTCTTTAGCACTAATGAGCAATTAATTTATACACCAGATACAACATTTATAGGAATTACACCCACAGCAGTTTCAATAGGTTCTACAGCAAATATAGCTGGTGTAGTGACCACAATCTTACCTAGCACTGTATTTGCCAAAGTTATTGATGAAAATCAATTCCAAATATTTACTCGTCCTGAATATGTTGCCACAGGTGCAGCAGTTACATTTACTAGTAGTGGTGCTGGTAATGCTCACAAATTAGCGATGGCAAAACAGTTGTCAAAAACAATGATAGGTCTCGATGGTGTAGTTCAACAACCAGTGACGTTTACTTCAATATCACATGAATTTGGTGTGTTTGATGGATTTACACATCAAGCTAGTGTTGGTGTAGGAATAACACAATTTGTTTTGAGTGGTATTAGTTCAATCACTACTTCTGATATTTTAAAAATTGGTGATGAATTTATGAATGTCACTGAAGTGGGTTTCTCAAGCACACCTACAGGGACTATAAATGATGCGACTGATGTATCACTAGGTATTGCTACTCTACCGACTGTAAAGGTTAGGAGAGGTCAATTAGGTATAGCAGCAGCGGGTATATCATCTGGAACATCTGTCAGGGTACATAGAGGTTCATTCAACATTGTTGATAGTAGAGTATTCTTTACAGATCCACCAAAAGGAAATACTAGAGCGAGAAGAGACGATACAAATTTACCATTTGTAAAGGCAGATTATAGTGGTAGAACTTTCTTAAGAAGTGATTACACTACTAATATGTTATTTGATGATATATCAGATGTGTTTACTGGTATCGGTAAGACATATAATCTTACTGTTGGTGGTGCTAATACTGCTGCGGGTATAGGAGTAGGAAACGGTGTACTATTCATAAATGGTGTATTTCAAACTCCATTAACATCTAATAATATAGGTAATAATTATGAATTTATTAGCGATGCTACTGCTGGTGTATCTACTGTTCAATTCACTGGCATCACATCTACAAATGGAGAATTTATTGTTTCAGAGTCAGATATAAATCAAAATCAAGTTCCAAGAGGAGGTATTATTGTTTCTCTTGGATCTACACCTGGTCTTGGATATGCTCCATTACAAGGTGCAAAAGTAAAAGCACTTAAAAATAGTGCTGGTGGATTAACAAGCATAGTTGGTATTGGAACTTCATCAAAATTTAGTCTTGGTATTCAAACTGCGATATATGATAACGCATCTGGTATCATTACAGTTACTACTAACAGTGTTCATGGATTTGGACTAGAGAGACCGAATATGGTTAAATTAAAGAATTTAAACTTTAATATAACTGGTGTTGGAGCAACATTATTTACAAATCATGATAGATCTTTATTTGTAGTTGGTATTGTATCTGATAGAACATTTGAAGTTAAAGCAGGTATTCAAACTCAAAATTGGGTTTATACTGGTGGAGGTAATACTTTTGAGTTCTTTGAAGATTTAACATTTGGTTCAGGATATCGTGGTGGTTCAGTTTCTATTGGTGTAACTGACCAAGCATATGAGCATAGATTTGTAAGTTCAAGTCCAGGATCAATCAAGAAAACTAATTTTGCGGGTCTAACCTTTACTGCTACAAATGCTAATTACATATCACATACAGGTAATTTAATACTTACAATACCTAATCATACATTTACTACAAGCGATTCAATTGGTATTGATACTGGTGGATTGACATTTAAATGCTCCAAAGATAACTTCTTCTCTAATCATCCTTATCCTCGTGATGTATCTAAAACAAGAGCCACCCACACTGATGGGGTTGGTGGGAAAGATCCATTTGCAGGTATAATGACTGGTATTGGTGCAACTACTATTGATACAGTAACATTTTTCGTTGGACAAGGTGGTGGAGGAGGAACTGGTGCAAACGTAACCGCAACTGTCGGAGTTGGTGGAACATTAGCATTTAATATCGTATCTGCTGGAACAAGTTACGTTAATCCAGAGATAATAATTCCTGAACCGAATTATGACAATTTACCAATAGTAGGAGTGTCACGTTTAGGTCAAGGTGCAACTACAGAAACAGGTTCAAACTTATTGATAGATGTTCAAGTAAGTGCAGCAAAAACCACAGTCGGAATAGGTTCAACTACTTTTGAAATATCAAACTTCCAGATAGCAAGAGAAGGTCATTCATTCAAGATTGGTGATAAATTTAAACCAGTTGGTTTAGTTACAGCTTCGCATTTAACATCACCAATACAAGAATTTGAATTAGAAGTATTACAAATATTTAATGATCAATTCTCAGCATGGCAATTTGGTGAAATAGACTTCATTGATAGTATTCGTAATTTACAAAATGGTTCGAGAAAAAGATTTCCATTATTCTTTAATGGTCAACTTTTAAGTTTTGAAAAAGATGATACAGATTCATTATCATCTTTAATAGATTTGGATGCTGTATTACTAATATTTGTTAACGGAGTATTGCAGAAACCTGGTGAATCTTATCAATTCCAAGGTGGAACTACATTCTCATTTATAGA
>MDTB01017136.1_pt1 | contig 14019 bp, 12 predicted proteins | sample 811161 | NCBI WGS metagenome assembly MDTB01 (sample SAMN05326650, study PRJNA326480) | marine metagenome | isolation source: seawater | place: Mediterranean Sea | collected 2009
AGCAGGTCTAACAGCAGCCTACCAATTAACCAAAGCAGGTTTATTAGTTGATATTTATGAGGCAGGTCCCTCTGTTGGTGGAATGGCTAAAACAATCAGCCTTTGGGGTAGAAATGTTGATTTAGGCCCTCATAGATTTTTTAGTAGTGACCATAGGGTTAATGCTATTTGGCTAGAAGTAGTTGGAAAAGACTACATAATGGTCAACAGATTAACTAGGATATACTATAGAGACACTTTCTTTGATTATCCTTTAAAAGCATTTAATGCACTAAATGGTTTGGGATTTGCTCAATCTATTTTATGTGTGCTTAGTTACCTTAAGTCTAAATTTATTTTTTCAAATAAACCTAAAACTTTTGAAGAATGGGTAATTAAACGTTTTGGAAGACGTTTATTTAATATTTTTTTTAAATCATATAGTGAAAAATTATGGGGAATAAAATGTGAGGAATTAGATGCTGAATTTGCAATACAAAGGATTAAAAAATTATCTCTTTATGAGGCTATAAAATCTGCATTAGTTGGTAATCAAGGCACAAAACACAAAACATTAGTCGATGAATTTGCCTACCCAGTTTCTGGTGCTGGTCAAGCCTACGAAAATATGGCTAATTATATTAAAAAAAAAAATTTAATATTTTTAAGGTCACCAATAAAGTCTGCAAAACCTGTTGGTAGAAAAAATTCAAAGCCAAAAATCGAATTGGGTGATGGTAATACAAAAGAATATGACCATATCATTTCTACTATGCCAATAACAAAATTAGTCGAACAGATGGATGCTGAAAAAGAGATAATTGATCATTCAAAATCTTTAAAATTTAGAAATACAATTCTTGTTTATTTACATGTAGATGGGGAAAATCTTTTTCCAGATCAATGGGTCTATATACATAATGAAAAATTAAGGACGGGACGTATTACAAATTTTAATAATTGGCTTCCAAAAGAAAAAAATCAATCAAACACTATTTTGTGTTTAGAATATTGGTGCTATGATGAGGACGATATTTGGAATAGTGCTGATGATAAACTTATCAATATTGCAAAAGAGGACATACATAAATCAAGCTTATTTAAAAGTGATAACAATATTTTAGACGGTAAAGTAATTAAAATACCTAAGTGCTATCCTGTTTATAAATCTGGTTATAAAAATCATTTAAAACCTATTGAAAATTTTCTAGCTAAACAAAAGGGGTTAAGCGTAATAGGTAGATATGGTTCATTTAAATATAATAATCAAGATCACAGTATATTAATGGGTATTCTTGCTGCAGAAAATATTACAAAAAATACAAATCATAATCTGTGGGAATTAAATACAGATTATGAATACCAAGAATCAAGTAAAATATCATCTACCGGTTTAATAAAGGAATGATTCCTAATCTAGATTTTTTATTCAAAGAGAAAAACAAAGACATTAAACTTGAATAGATATTAATATAATATAAATAAAAGCAAATACTATGAGAAAAAAGAAAATCACACTTATAATTATTTTGACTTTTTTTATCCTAGGCTATTTTTTCATAGCTAACTATTCTTTTAGCTTGAAATCATTTTTTGATAACAAACAGTTGCAAGTTATAAAACATTATATATTTCCATACAAATTAATATCACAACAAAAAGACAAAATTTTAGGTCTTGAAAAAATAATAGATCAGATACCTTTTTCAAAAATTGAAGTTAATTATAAGAAAAGTTTAAAAGATATAAAAATAAAAAATTTAGAAAAAACAAAATTGTCTAGCGGTCATTTGTTTGAAAAAAAATTACTGTTAGATGGCTTTTATTCTGGAATCCATAATATTTTTCCCGGAAGCGGTTACATTGACTTTCACAATGACGCTTTGTTTATATTATCTTCAAGAGGAGTCTTGGCTTACAATGAAAATTTAAATAATGATGCAAATTTTTTACAAATTAGGAATAATATTGATGAATTTATTAGTTTAAAACAATTTAATAAAAACAAATGGTTTTCATTAAAAGATCTATTAATAGATCAAAACCAAATCTTTATATCCTATACAGAAGAAATTGAGAATGACTGTTGGAACACTAGTGTTATAAATGGAAAAATTAATTATGAGGAAATAAATTTTAAAAAATTATTTTCTAGTAATAAATGCGTTTCACAAAATAATATAGATAAAGAATTTAATGCTCACCAATCAGGTGGTAAAATAATTAATTTTGATAAAAATCACATTTTATTAACCACTGGAGATTATAGAGAAAGGCACCTAGCACAAAACGAAGATAGTATAAATGGTAAAATTCTTAAAATTAATATTTTAGATTCAAGTTTTGAAATAATTTCTATGGGTCACAGAAATCCTCAAGGATTATATTTTGATAGACAAAATAAATTTATATTAGAAACTGAGCATGGGCCTATGGGGGGTGATGAAATTAATTTAATAAGTATCGATGAGATAAATAGAGGTAATACTTTAAATTTTGGTTGGGCAATTTCATCAGCAGGAGAGCACTACGGGGGGAAAATGAAAGATAATAAGAATAAATATAAAAAATACCCGTTATATAATTCACATAGTAAATATGGATTTATTGAACCCTTAAAATCGTTCGTTCCATCAATTGGAATTTCGGAGATTTCAAAAATTGAAAATAATACTTATGTAGCCAGTTCCTTAAAAGACAAATCACTTTATTTTTTTAATCTTAATAAAGAAAAAGAAATTATTAATCTTAAAAGAGTGGAAATTTCTGAAAGAATTAGGGATCTAAAATTTAAAAATGACAAATTGTACCTATTTTTAGAAGACTCTCCATCAATAGGTATTGTCGATCTAAATTAGTTTAGAGAAAAACTTTTTTGCTAACTTGTAACCTACTCTCATTCTTAAAAAATATCCAATTTTAGTGACAAAGCCTATATCATGATGTTTTCTAAAACAATTTATAATTTTATTATCTAATGAGCATTTAATATTTTTTATCTTTATTTTTGATAATTGTATGTACCAATGATTATTCTTAGTTAAATTGTGAGTGCCTAATTTATCCTCAAAACCAATATTTAGTACCATAGAATTTTTAGGTGTCACCGAATAAGCAGAATGAATAAATTGTGAATAACAAAAACGTATAGCCCATGAATCTATTTTGCCATTTTGTTGCAGCTCTAACATTTTAAACAAATCATTGCCGCCTTTTTCAAACTGTTTAATTTTTTGTTTATTTTTTTTTAAAATTTTAAAATCTTCTATAAACCAATCTACTTTATTCCATCTATCCAACCATGTAGACCAGCCCCATGAAGATGATCTTTTTGATAAATATACCTCTTTATTATAATCTTTTAAGCAAGGTAAAGAAGGACCATAACCAGATATTGACCATATTTTTTTATTTTTAGTATAATGATCTAAACAGGCATTCATATAATTTAGAAAATATGGAGATACGATTAAGTCATCCTCAAGAACTATTACCCTTTTAAATTTTTTGATAACAAAATTAACTCCACTAATAACTGAATTGGCTAATCCTTTATTTTTTGTAGACTCAAAAATATTGATTGATTTAAAGCCCTTAATTTTTTTTAAAGTTTTACGAAGATTTAATACATCTTTTTTATCATGATTTGATTTAAAGCCATCAGAGAAAATAAAAAGTTCTGAGCTAAATGCCTCTTTATTTTTTAATAATGATTTAATTAATTTTTCTATTTTTCTTCTATAACAAAAAATAATTACGGGCGCACTATCTTTCATTTATTAATCTTAACTTCAGATATAAGTTCATGGGAATATATAAAATTCTCATAATTCCCACGTGAACTTTCAAAACTGACCACGCCTCTTTGATGTTTTCTTGAATTTTTTTTCTGCCAATTCCATCTAAAAAAAAATTACAAATATCTAAATCTATACGAATTGCTTTACCATGACTTATATATTCAAAATAAGAATATAATTCTCCTTTTAGCTTGTAGTTATCTGGATATTTGAATTCAATGTCTTTATTGTAAAAAACTGCTTGGTGGCAGACTACTCCAGTTACAAATACTGTAAGATTAAACTTGCTCATTTTAAATGATTTTTGTGATTTAAGAAACTTTCTATTGCCACTAAATATTTTAGCATTTCCATAAACCATTACATATTTTGAATAATGATTGAATTGAATTTTTTCAATAACTTCATTATTGCAAAAAGTATCGCCACAATTCATATAATTGATCCATTGTCCTTTTGCTAAATTGGAAGCCTTATTCATAGCATCATAAATACCATCGTCTTTTTCAGAGACCCAATAGTCAATTGCATGCTCATATTTACGAACTATATCAATAGTGTTATCAGTTGATCCTCCATCAATTATAATAAATTCTATATTACTGTATGTTTGATTAATTATACTAAGAATAGTCTCTTCAAGGTGTTCTTGCCCATTATAAACAACTGTGACAATAGTTATTAATGGTTTTTTATGGGTGCTATCTTTTATATAGCCTTTAGTTTGTAACCCACCCTCTTTTTTAAATTTCATTTTTGTTATTTATAACTTTTTCGTAGACAGTATGATATTGTTCAATCACCACTTGCTGTGAAAATTTTTCAACAGCGCTTACCCTTGACTGTTTGTCTAGTAATTTTTTATTTTTTGCATCTAATACCCATGCTATTCCTTTAGCAAAATCTTCAGTATCAAAAGCTTTTGCAAGATAACCTGTTTTATGATGTTCAACTATATCCATCAATCCACCAATATTAAAGGCAACAACAGGAGTGCCGCAAGCATGAGACTCGGATGCTGTTTGGCAAAAAGCTTCTTGGCGAGAAGGAACTATTGTTGCATCTGCAGCACTATAAAGATTAATTAGGCTAGCATCATCTAAATGACCTATATAATGAATAGGAAACTTCATTTTTGGGAAGGGTTTTGAGGTATTTTTTCCAAAAACGACAAGTTCCATATTTTTTAAATGTTCATCATCTTTAATATCATTCAGAGTTTTCATTAACAAATCATATCCCTTATGATAGCTATTATTAGCTCCAAGTGTTCCAAAAATAATTAATGGAATATTAAGAGGCAGATTAAGGGTGTTACGTGCAAGATTTTTATCTTTTGGTTTCCAATTATCAGTATTTAAAAGATTTGGTACCACAGATACTGGCCAGTTATTCATCAACTTACTCTCACGCACACAATTAGCAAGCCAATTGCTTGGTGATACAATATGTATTGGTTTGTGCCAGTGATTTAATTTCCGTAACCAAGTCCAACGATTAATATCAAATCCAGATTCATAAGTTGGTCGATTTTTTTTATTATAACCAGAACGCCAGCGGTCGACTTGAGAATAATGTTCTGCTCCACAAAAAGCCCACATATCATGTAATGTCCAAACAATAGGCTTTTTTATTTTTCCAATATCGGCAATAGAAAGCATTTCGTGTTGCACCCAATGTAAATGAACAATATCTGTGTCGCTATCATTAATATATTTGACCCATTGTGATGGTAAAAAAGAAATTGAGTGTAGAATAGAATCCTTTGTTCGCATTAATTTAATAAATAAATTGGCAATACGTGGACGAAACTGAATTAACATTTTTTCTATTTTACTATATGGTTCTATTATAGTCTCATCTTCTGACGTTTTTTTATTTACAAACATTCTAGACTCAAAACTTTTTTTTATGAGAGCTTTATGAATACGGTTTGCTGCACGAGCAGCACCACCACTGATATCAGAATTGCTTAAATGTATAATCTTCATATTAATTTTTTATATTTTAATAATTATAATAGATATATAATAATTAAAAATAAACTTTTGTATTAAATTTAAAATGAAGAGACTAAAAGTAGCTTTTATTAATGATAAAAAAAATTAAAAATCTTATTGCTGCCCCCATAGTGAGAATACTTAGATACAAAAAATTAAAAAAAAATTCCTTTTTTGTAAATTTTATACACGAAGGTAATGTAAAAATTTTACTTCCTAAATTATCTATTGGTGAGTTAATTTTTGGTTATGGAATATATGCAAAAAAAAATTTCTATTTTATGGGCCGACCACATGTAGAAGTCTTATTAAGAAAAATAATTTTTGACCTATATAAAAAAAATTATATTGATGCTAATAACTCAATAATTGATATTGGAAGTTCAGTAGCTGACAACAGTCTTGTATGGTCTAAGAATTTAACTCAAAACGGAAAACTCTTTGGTATTGATCCATCCCTAGATAATATTAATTATAGTAAAAAATTATCATATATAAATAATTTAAAAAATATTGATTGGATTCAAGCAGTTTGTTCTGAAAAAAAAGGTGATAGATTGATAGTTGCTATTAATCCTTCAGGGAGTGCTGAAAATACGTCTTTTAAAATTGGAAATTCCATAAATTCGCATACCGCTACAACACTTGATGAAATAATAAGTGAGAAAAAAAATACAAAGATAGGCTTAATTCACATTGATGTTGAAGGTTTTGAATTAAAGGTAATGAAGGGTGCTAAAAAAATAATTGAACGTGATAAGCCTGTTTTAACTTTTGAACAACATATATCGAAAGAAGATACAAGTCATGTTTTTCAATATCTTAAGAACTTTGGATATCGTATTTTAATGGTAAATGAAGTTATTCCAGGAAATGAACTAGATTGTCGAAATTTCCTAGCTTTGCACTCATCAAAAAAACCTCCAAATTTTTCAAATTTTGAAGAAAACAACTTAAGAAATTTAAATATTTATCAAGCAACTATTGGTCCAGGATTAATTGAATTCTAGCTTTAATTTGTTTAGACTAAACCTCTTAAACACTTATCACCAGAAAAAAAATGATTGAATATAGTCTTGGCTTCAGTTGAAGTGTATAAACCGTTCTTCACATTATAACAGTTGGAAATATTTTTTTTATCAACAATTCCATCAATAACACATTCAAAAGATTTATTACCTAGTATCGAAAAAATATAAGCTCTATGATTACCTTCTCCAGACATACACCATCTCCACTCGTTGTTATCAATTAATATGTAAACTTTTGGGGAGTCATTATATTCAAAAGATCTTAATCCATTTTTTTTTATGCTTTCTAGTAATTGTTTGGTCTGAATATATTGAGAATCAGCATAATCATATGAGTAAAAAAAATCTTCAGTATCTAAAAGATTTTGTTGTTTAATATTTGTTTTATATTTGGAGCGGTTCGCAATAAATAGCTTGCTGTAATTTTTATATTTTTTTTCAATACTAATTTTCTCCCAGGGCATTACTAGCGCCCATACTGGGTATTTTTTTAAATTTAAATTACTTTTAAGTCCAACGACTTTTCCAGCATTGGAAACTTTTTCTTTTTTAAAATGTGTAAATAAATACTCAATATTTCTATCTTTGTCTATTTCTTGAAATATATTATTTATAAAAACACCAAATGGATCTTTTTTTAAATTATCTTTGAATGGTAACCCTCTAATGCTTCGTCCTAATGAAAAAGGAACGTTTATCTTGCTTTTTGGAATAAATTTAAATTTCGTAATTTTTGAAATTTTTCCACTTTCTTCATTCTTATTAAGTTTATCTAGATAAAAGATTACTTTTAAAAAGCTTAATAAATATTTAAAAATATATCTTGAAACAGATTTAAAGATCATATTTTTTTTTATTTGGTCTATCGATACAGTCTAGGTAAGAATGAGATGAGCAATTAATTACTTTGATCTTTAGTTTTTTTGCCACAATTGAAAGTAAGTACATTTGATTAAAAGCATTCCATATTTGAAAAAATCTAGTGTGTAATTTTTTTTTTTTCTTACCAGGATACTTGTAACCAGCATTTGCTTGTGCTTTAGTATTTTTATAAAAATGTGTATATAAAGAACTTAACTCGTTTGAGCGCTGATCCACAGATAACTCTTTGAATGCAGAAAAATCTGCACCATATATTTCTATATATGAAACTTTTCTCTGGATTGCATTCCAAAATAACAAAATTAACACATTAATAAAAAACGGAGTAATAATATTATTAACATGAGCAAAGATATTAATTTTTTCAGTCTTTAAATTATAAAAATTCGATCTAATTGGTATTACTTTTATATATTTATTTCCCCTAAGCCTTTTTGAAACTGATTTAATCCCATCGATAGGACACAATAAATACATGTCCCAATTTACCTTAAATAAATTTTTATAAAGTTTTGAATTGTCTCTTTTAAAATCATTATTAATATTTTTTTTCCAAAAAATAGGGTCTGCAAAAGCATAAAAGTTTGGTTTTATTATTTCAAATTCTTTACTTGAGGCAAAATAATTAGCTGCATAAAATTCAAATTTATCTTTAAATTTTTTTTTTTTATATAGAATTTTTTTCATATCTTTTTTTAATGAAGGTCCATTGACTATAATAATTGTTTGTTTTTTTTTATTTGTTGAAGGATAACTTTTTAGATTAAAAGTTTTGTAAAAAAAAATTTTTGCTAAAAAAGCAATCACCAATATTATAATGTCGTATATAAAATTTAAATATCTAATCATTTAATGCATAAGTGTAAATTTTTTAAAAAGATCATTAGATTTGATTAATTCATCATAACTTCCTTGACCTTTAACATTACCTTTTTCTAAAAAGAAAATTTCATCACAATCCCTTATAGTGTTTAGACGGTGGGCAATAATAATAATAGTGGTTTCTTTGCTTATATTTTTTAAAGCCTCCATTACAGCTTTTTCAGTTTGATTATCCAGTGCACTTGTTGCTTCATCAAAAACTAATACTTTTGCTTCATGATATAATGCTCTTGCAATCCCAACACGTTGAGATTGACCACCTGATAGTCTTACTCCACGCTCACCAATACTTGTTTGATATTGCAACGGTAATTCATTAGTAACAAATTCATGTAAATTTGCGATTTTTGATGCTTTTACGATTTTATCATAATCAATATGTTTAACATCAATGCCAAATCCAATATTCGCTGCTATAGTATCATCTGTTAAGAATATTTTCTGTGGTACATAAGCAATTGAATTTTGCCAAGATTTTTGATTGTTTTTATTTATAATTTGATCATCGACACACAAGACACCTGACTGAGCATCAAGTAAACCAAGAATAATATCTACTAAAGTAGTTTTACCACTGCCTGTTTTACCAACTATTCCAATTCTTTTATTTGCAGATATGCTTATGTTGATATTTTTTAATACGCTTTGTGATGCATTTGGATAATTATAGGTAATCTTTCTCAAGGTTATTTTGTCATTAAATGTTAATGTGTGCTTCTTTTCTGAAAATTCCTGTTTTTCTAACTTTTTCAAATCATTATACAAGTTGTCTAGTGTCGGCCCAACAAATCGAAGAGAGGTAGAGCTAGTGTAAATCTGCTGTAAAGCTGGCATTAATCGATATCCAGCAAAGGCATAAAGGGCAATTACAGGTAAGATTGAATTAAATGTTTCAGTATTTTTCATTAAATTTAATATAACCAAAATTAACCCCCCAAAGGCAATTGCTTCTAGAGCAAAACGAGGTATCTGACTTGTGGCTTTAGAGTAGGCTTGGTTATTAGCATATTTTTGAGAAGGTTCTGCAAAACGTTTAACATAAATATTTTCAAACCCTCCAAGTTTTATTTCCTTTGATGCACCAAACGCTTCACTCACAGATTTAAAACGTAACTGATCAGTTTTTGTAGTTTCTTGACCAATACGATTAAGGAAGTTTCTAACTAAACTATAAACAAGAACATAGGCTAAACCAAGTACAAAGAACGTTATAATTGCAAGCTTAGGATTTATAAATATTAATAATGATAACAAAATAATAGCAACTATACTATTTGAAATCAAGTTAACTAATGGTATTAAACCGCCATTGACAACTCTCCCAACTTCTGAAAGGATAGTTTTTCCAAGGTCAGCACTATGACGATTAAGAAACCAACTATACGGTTGATGAAGATAACCTTCTATTAAACGTTTACCAATTGTAAATTCTCTTAACAAGGTAAATCGAAACTGAGCATAGGTTGTGAGTGCTTTAAAGGTGAGTGAAAAAATCAATAATACAAAAATTATAATACCTAAAAAGAAAAAAAATTGTTCATTTGTTTCAACTCCAAATCTGCCTGAATATTCAAACAGAGTATTAAAAATTGAATTTTCTTGAATAATTTCAGGATTTGAAAGTACGGCAATAAATGGCATGATTGAAGCAACACCAATCATGTCTAGTAGTGCCATCAATAACATCATTATAAGCAATAAACCCATTCTTTTACGTTCATGAGTTGTTAGAAGATAAAATAATTTTTTAATAATTTTCATTTGGTTTTAATAAACTTCATAAACTTTTAAAATTCTTGCTTTTAAATTTTATTTGGTTCGCCATCCAAGATTATTAATTATCTAGATTATCGTATATTTTTTTAACACACTCTAGAAGTCCTTGTCCTAAATCAATATAAGAATTAGAAAAAATCTTTTTAGCAGACTCTGGATGATACGAATATGGGGTAGTTTTGTAATGTCCAGTGGATTTTTTTTTTAATTGTTTTATCTTAAATTTATTTTTCATAATTTCATTGATCATATTTAATAAATCAATTCTTTTTATTTTTTCCATACCAGTTAAAATAATATGTTCATTTTCATATTCTTTATTTTTTAGTACACTGACAGATAATTTTGCAACATCTGATGCATGAATAAATTCTCTTAGGTCTTCCCCGTCACCTTCATAACGTAACTCACCATATTTTATTGCATAATGTAAAAGATTATAGATGTAGTTGTTATGGTAATCTCTTTCACCATAAACTGAACCATATCTAATAATTGTGTATTTGAGATTAAATCTATTGTGATATTCTTCTGTTAGTTTTTCACTTAACTGTTTGCTTATACCATAAAATGAACCTTTTTCACTTAGCGCATAGGCACTACTTGCATAGACAAATCGTTTAACTTTTCCGTTTATTCTACAAGCCTCTAACAAATTAAGGTTTCCCATCACATTTATATTAATGGTATTTAAAGGATCTTCTTTTGCATCATCAAGGTTTGCTAAAGAAGCAAGATTAAAAACCACGTCTGCATTTTTTATAATCGATTTTACATTATCCAAATCTAAAATATTTATTTTTACAAATTCTTGATTGGGATGGTTAATTTTAGGTTTTTGTGTGTCAGCTATTATTATATTAAAATTATTTCTTAAAAGTTCGTCTACCAAATATGATCCTAAAAAACCACTTCCACCAAATACAACTATTTTTTTTTTCATTAGATCTAAGTTTATTAAAATTTTAATTTATCACTCTTTTAGATAATTTATATCTTTTAGTTTTGTTTTACAAAAAATGATAGTTGAAAATTCTTATGAAAAATCTTAAAAATTAAACTTAAATACAATTTTATTTTTGTATTAAGCTTTTCTACACACAACCATCATGTGTGAACTAAGGTTGTTTTCACTAATATTTTTTTGCATAATTTTTTTTTCTTTTTCATTTGCATAATTTAAAAAATCTTTCCAAAACTTATCTTTAATATTGTCTTTATTATTATTCATAATGTCTATGTCGAGTTTGCCTGGAGTGGTCACTTCAATAACCTCAAAGCCGACTTTTTTGAGTAAGATATTTATTGACTTTGGGTTTAGAAAGTTCAGATGCATGGGTGGGCTTACTGGCTTAGCTTTTTCCCAAATTGTTCTTATGTCTAAACCCATACCACTCAAAGTTGTAAATACAAACATGTCATTTTTATTCATTATGTTGTTTAATGTTATTAAGAAATCTTTTGGATTGTGTAGGTGCTCAAAAAGCTCAAAGCTTACAAAAGTTTTTTTAAGTTTTGATAAATCGTTTATACTCACATCTTCTAAAAATTTAACCAGAGTTTTTAAACCTTTTTGCTGGCAAACTTCAGATAAATATTTTGATGGTTCTATCACCAAATGTTTAATGTCTGATATCTTCAAAAATTCCATCATAAACAATCCATATCCCCCACCTATATCTATAATCTCTTTAGTATCTGGACAAAAATTTTCTATTTTTTCTTTAATCATTTTTGCTTTTGGTTCCCAAAGCATTTTTTTTCTATTTTTTTCTGTAGCCTTATAAAACGTAGTGGCCCAATATTTTGAAGATTTAGAGTCTGTATAATATGCATCAAAATATTTTTTTTGTGGTCTAGGAGAAACATATAAACTTTTACAATTTAAACACTCATCATAACTAAAATTATTTTTAACAAAGCTTTTGTGACCATTAATATCACAAGCTGGACATAAAACTTTTTCATCTATAGTGTTTGTAAAGTATTTTTTAATATCTAGCTTATTTAATCTTAAAAGTTCATCAAAAAGGGCTTGTGGTCTAATATCATTTTCATTCATTTGCAGAATAACTTTTATATAAATTGTCACTTTTCATCATATTAATTACTATGTCTATGTCCTCTTGAGTATCAACGGCTTTTGTAACAAATTCAGTATTAACCATTTTAACCTTGCCACCATTCTCAAGTATTCTCATCATATCTATCGACTCTATAACTTCAAGTGGCGTGGGCTTCATTTTGTTATAGGCTAGTAAAAAATCTCTGGTAAAAGGTATAATACAAACTTGTTTTTTCATCGGTACTTTAAGTTTGCTTTTTGATCTTGTTGGTATTGGTTCTCTACTAAAGTATAAAGCATTATTGTCTTTATCTAAAACTACTTTTATCTCATTTTTATTCTCAAATGCCTCGATAGAGTCAATATCTGCAACAAGGTTGGTAATAGTTATGGACTTATCTTTAAGCATTGGTTTTATTGAATCATCAATCATTTTTGGGTTAACAAGTGGCTCATCTCCTTGAACTAGTACCATTAAATCACATTTTTCACCTTCTTCACTTTCTATTTTTATCATAGCTTCAGCACATCTATCTGTACAACGCTCATGACTTTCGCTAGTCATTACAGCTTTTCCTCCAATAGACTTTATATAATTAAATATTTCGGTATCACATGTGGCCACATAAACATCTTTTAGAGTTTTACACATTTTTACTCTTATATATACGTGACCTATCATAGGTATTCCTAAAATTTTTTTCATTGGTTTACCAGGAAAACGTGCAGAGCCCATTCTTGCTGGTATTATAGATATTATATTCATTAACCTTTTATCTTTTTATTTTTTTAATTCCATTAACGGCTGCATCTCTCATAAACATATAATCAATTCCATATGCCAAAAAGGTAAATCCTTCATCAATTCTCGTTTGAACTGCTATTGAATTAGTTTCAACAATATGAAATCCAGATGGAAAATTATTTGCTTTACAAAGGTCAGTTACTTTTTTGATTGCATCTTTAAATTTTATATCGTCAAATTTACCAGGAAAGCCCATTGAGGCTGATAAATCATATGGGCCTATTAGAGCGCCATCAATTCCATCAACCTTAATTATCTGTTCTATATTATTTACAGCATTAATGTGTTCTATTTGAGCTATAATTACAAGTTCATCCTTTACCCATTTTTTGTAATCCTCGAATTTTTCTCCATATTGGGAAGCTCTTGTTAAACCCACTCCTCTCATACCAATAGGTGGATATTTTGCATAATTTATAGCCTTAATTGCATCATCTTTTGAGTTAATCATAGGCACAATAATTCCATCTGCTCCCATATCAAGAACTTTCTTGATAATAACTTCTTCATTTTTGCTTACTCGAACTAAAGCCTTAATTTTTTTCGCTTGAATGATTTGAATTAAAACATTTAATTTATCTAAATTAATACTCGTATGCTCTATATCAATAGCCAACCAATCAAAACCAGCTAAAGCCATAACTTCAACACTTGTTGAATCGCTCATCATTATCCAACTACCTATTGTAAGTTTATTTTTTTTTAATTTATTTTTTAACATTGAGATTAATATTTATATATTATTTAATAAATTTATGTTATTTAAAAAGAAATTAATTTTGTTAGTTTATATAACTTA